>SDBV01010736.1_pt1 | contig 11978 bp, 10 predicted proteins | sample 2277081 | NCBI WGS metagenome assembly SDBV01 (sample SAMN10402039, study PRJNA504765) | marine sediment metagenome | isolation source: marine sediment core GS10_PC15, 223 cmbsf | place: Arctic Ocean: Southern Knipovich Ridge | collected 2010
AAAATATTTAAAGAGGCAGAATGAACTTTCTCTATTTGATCACTGCTGAGCAGGGTTACTTTCATCTCTTTCCTCCTTTAGGATTACGTGCTGCTTCCAATAAATCGCATTGACCTGAAACAGCTCAATAATAAACTACCCCTTTCACTTGAGATTATCATGCCTTTGAACCGTTGGTCTGCTTGAACCATCCCTCATTGATTTCCGGATCAATTCCATAGATCCCGTTAACTTTTGTTTTGCTCAACACCTCACAGCTTGAAGGAGAGGGGCATTGAACCAAAGTATCTGAGAAAAGATTAAAAAAAACAAGCAGGCTGTCAGAAGAACAGCCTGCTTGTACTTTATCGAAATTAGAAATAATTATATTTTAAAGTATACAAACTCCCGGCTATTCAACCTGGTTTCCCCAGAAATTCGGATCATCGACATTATCTTTGGTTATTGGGGTCCCCGGGTGTTCAAACTCCGGGCCGTATGGCTGCATAGTCAGCACCGAGTCGGCACCCGCAACTTTATAATTCCCGAGTTTGATCTCCTTCTTGGCGATGATATCATCTAAGAACATTACAACACCCTGCACGACCTGAACGGTTGGAAAATCGATTGTGGCCTGAAGCCATCCGTCCCTGACCATATCCAACCCCATGGGCATGCCTGTTGTTGATATCATTAATATTTCACCCTTGCCGTACCCTTTTGTTTCCAGTACAGAAACAATTGCCGCAGCCAGATGTTCGGCATGAGAAAAAATCATATCAGTTTCAGGATGCGCAACGAGCCAGTCATCGGCAATATCGGCTGCATTGGAAGCTTCCCAGCCGTCCGCGATTTTAGTGGTAATTTGAACATCCGGATACTTTGACATGACTTTTTCAAAACCGCCTCCAACCAGGATGGAGTACATATCTCCCGGGTCGCCCATGATATGGAGCACGGACCCTTTCACCGTTCCGTATTTCTCCTTGAGCTGACGGGCTGCTTCCTCTCCAGCGTATATGCCTATTTTTTCATTTCCTCCTGCCGAAGTAAAATCAATTTTTGTTTCAGTGATCTTTCGGTCGAAGGCAATGATCGGTATACCCTGTGCTCTTGCTCTCTCAACACCGTCGACGATCGCTGTTGAATCAACAGCGGCAATGATGATAGCGTCCGCCTTCTGGGTCATAGCATCCTCCAGCTGGTTAAGCTGTAGTGTGATGTCTTCACTCCCGGCAACCAGTTCCTTGAACTCGTAGCCGGCCGCCTCAATACTCTCCCTCAGCATTTTGGACGCAGTGGTCTGGAACTCATCAAACTGGTTCGGAGACAGATAAAATACGACTTTTTTTCCTTCCTCGCGTTTACCGGCAATCAGAGTAGTGATGCCCAAAAGAGTAAAAATGCATAAACAGCAAACTAACTTCAGGCTCTTTCTCATAGTAACCCTCCTTTTAATTTTAAACCTTTTTCAAAGGAGTTTATCATTGTTAATAAAAATTTGCAACAATTTTTTTCTTTTTCTCCAATCTATTTTTTCCAGTTAAAAAAACAGTGCTCTTCCCAGGCCATGATAATTGCTTCAAAGTTTTCCAGGGGAACATCCTCACTAGGAACAGCGAATATCATCAACCCGCCTTCGGGCATGCCTATTTTTTCAACTATCTCTTTGACCTGCAGGTTAATATCTTCCGGTTTACAAAAAGGGAGCATCTGCTCGTCAATATCAACCGTGACAGCTAATTTGCCTTTATAATGGTCTCTGATCCCGTCAATTGTATTTGCTCTTACCTGCGGGTCGTGCATAGATACACCGCACTCTATCAGATCATCAACAATTTCCAATAAATTTCCGTCTGAGGAATACCACACACGAGAGCCCGCTTTCCGGCATCTTTGAAACATCTCTTTGTATCCGGGTTTTAGGTGCCTGCGGAACTGTTCCGGGCTGAACAATAATCTATCCTGTCCTCCAATATCCCCATGGTGCCACACTATGTCAACACCGATCTCAAGCCATTTTTGAATGTATTTCATGTTGTAATCGAGCACCATGTTAATTAATTTTTGGAGCTGCTGCGGTTCCTCATTAAAATCTACCATTAAATTTTCAAAACCCCTTAGATATACCATACGGTCGTAAAACCCGACCTGCGCGAACATCTCCGGCATGGCTATCGTGATAGAACCCTTACGGCGTAAGTCCTCGATGTTCTTCTTCATCCTTTTCCAGTCCAATTTTTCAAAAGGATCAGGCGCTTTAAATGTATCGAAGGCTTTCCAATCTTCAAGGGGGTGTTCTATAACACGGCCGAGAATACCATTTTGAGCGTTGTACCAGACACAATCCCAGTCGTCTTTAAAGTACGTCCCCTGGACATAGGTGGGGTCGGGTTCGGATTCCCCGAACCCGCGCTGAAATTGCCCGGACATGAGTACATGACTTTCAAACAAATTCTTTAAATCAGTCCCGTACTTCTCCCACACGGCAGGCACAATTTCCCAATTAATAGGTATCCACTCGGGGTGTCTGTACTCTATCGCTCTCAAATAATTTTCCCTGTCGCTTATAGATTTATGTTTCAAACCGGCGCCCCATTATCTTTTTTTCATTCCTGCCGGATGAGTTGTTAGGATTCCTTGTAATTACTACACAGGAATTCATAAAATATTTTATATTATATCTGCTTTTTTTCAAGTAATTATAAAGTGCTGTGAAATGAAGGTATTGTTATCTTTCAGTACACAAAAATAGTTCCTGTTGTTAAAATTGGAAATAAAGTTTTAATTGAAATTATCAGAATGTGCTCTATACTACGAACATACAATCCACTAATTTTATCTGTATAACCCGGGAAGGATTTGTTTATCCTTATACGGTGATGTAAAATTATAGGAATAACACAGATTGGTATGTAAAAGGGGGTTCTATGAAAGCAGCAGTCTGGGGCGGAACGCGGAAGCTGGCTATTAAGGATGTCCCTGTTCCAAACCCCGCTGAAGGGGAGGTACAGATAAGGACAAAAGCTGTGGGTATCTGTGGAAGTGATCTGGAAATCTATGATGGTCGATACAAATTGAGCAAACCGCCGCTGATTTTAGGTCATGAGGGGGGAGGTGTCATCCAGGCAGTAGGAGACGGTGTGACCGGGGTTAAGAAGGGAGATAAAGTTATTGTTGAATGCCTGCTGTACTGCGGGAAATGTGATTATTGTAAACAGGGCCGTACCGGTTTATGCGATAACAGCGGGACTTTCGGCATGGTTGGTGCACAGGGTGAGTATGCTGAATATTTTGTAGCCCCCGAAAAGAATTGCCATATCTTACCGGAAGGCATTTCCTGGCAGGAAGCCGGTTTGATCGACACCCTCGCGTGCCCCATTCATTCAATAGATAATTTGAATATTCCATCGGGCAGTACTGTGGCGGTATTCGGACCGGGCCCTGCAGGGCTTTTTTTCTGTTCCCTGGCCAAACTACGGGGCGTTTCGAAAACCTACCTTATCGGGACCCAGGAAAATCGCTTGAGGTTCGGACCGGAATACGGGGCGGATGTTCTAATAAACATTAACATCGAAAACGCGGTTGAAAAAATCAGAGATGATACAGGGGGGAAAGGAGTTGATTTTGTGATTGAAGCAGCCGGTTCTGAAAAAGCAATAAACGATGGTTTTGGCGTTTTGAAAAAGGGGGGCTCATTTTTACTCTACGGTATTCATGGAGAGGGGCCGGTCTCTATCGATATTCAGCCGGTACAGCTTTATGAGTTTATTATTGTAGGAGGCTGTGGAGTAGATTATCCTGCCTCGATCAATTTAATAAAGAACGGCTCTATAAAGGTAAAGGATTTAATTACCCATACCTTTAAGCTGGAAGAATTACCGGAAGCTTTTTTGAAAGGATTAATTGAAAAACGACTTGAAGATTATATGAAAGGGGTGGTTTTATTTTAGATTCCATTTACAGACATATAATTAGTTCTTGGTGCCACGACGTATAAACCACGGAGTAGCCTGGCTTGCCCGATTTAGTCGTGAACGAAGTTGTCACCAAGAACTAATTGTATTTACTTAATATTTTATTCAATGTAAAATATCAATCGGTATAAGTAATAAAGTACGGCTTAGCTCCCTGGGAATAAGCGGAGGACAGGATGGACAGGAATAATGATAAAAATACCCCTATATTAAAAGTTGCGGGTGTGAGCAAGAGTTTTGGGAGAGTGCAGGCGCTGAAAAACGTAAATCTTGAAATTTATCCGGGTGAAGTTCTCGGTTTGCTCGGCGATAATGGCGCTGGTAAATCCACTCTTATCAAGATCATTTCCGGAAATTTTCGTTCCGATCAAGGTGAGATATTTCTTGGAGGAGAAAAAGTCATTTTCGATAATCCATCTGATGCACGAAAGGCCGGAATAGAGACAGTATATCAAAATAGCGAGATCTGTGTAAACGCCACTGTTGCAGCCAATTTTTTTATTGGCCGGGAGATTTGCGGAAAATTTCCCGGGTTTCGGATGCTGAAAGAGCGTGCAATGCAGAGAGAAACCGAAGGAGTGCTCTCTGATATAGGTATCGAGATTCACTCTGTTAAATCAAAAATGGGATTTCTATCAGGGGGTCAGAGGCAGGCGATAGTACTCGGGAGGTTTTTTCACTGGGGTGGGAAAATAGCCCTCCTTGATGAGCCGTTTGCCGCTCTCGGAGTTGCTGAATCCAGGAACGGGCTCAAAATTATTCGTGAGGTGAGCCAGCGCGGGCTGCCGATTATTCTTATTACCCATAATATAGAGCATGCTTTTGAAATCTCTTCGAAATTCGTGGTTTTGCGGCACGGCGAGATCATCGGCAAGGGAAAAATCAAAGATGTGTCAGTTGATGATGTCGTTTCTATGATTACCGGTGCTGTTCATATAACATAGTAAAGCCATATTTTATATATAAAAAGTTATTGGGTTCATCAGGAGGCTAATATGCCGGGTTTTGAAAAAAAAGACATAATACGGTGGATGATGGACAACATTGTCTGGTTCATTTTGATATTGGTTGTACTTGCCTTTTCAGCTGGGATCAGGGGATTCGCGCAGTGGGGTATTTATAAAAACATTCTGTATCATTCCGTATTTGTCGGGATACTGGCGGTAGGAGAAGCTTTCTGCATCATCAGCAAGGAGATGGACCTTTCTATTGAATCCGTGCTCGGCCTTGCCACAGTTGTAACTGCCTACCTGACAGGATCGAGCTCCGATGCGTCAGGTCTGCTTTTAAATGGTTTTATAACACTTGCTCTGGTCTTATTTATGGGCTCACTTATCGGGCTGTTCAATGCTTTCCTCATAGTAAAGCTAAAAATCAGCTCTTTTATCATTACCCTGTCCGGTTATTTGATCTTTCGCGCGCTGGGACTTGTAGTTACAAAGGGCCATGGAGTAACAAAGCTTCGGCCTGAGTTAGTTGCAGTGGCTCGAACCAATATCGGGCCGATTCCGCTAATGGTGATAATAATGATCGGGGTTTATGCTTTATTTTATGTAGTTCTGAAGTGGACACAATTCGGCAGGCATATTTATCTGGTGGGAGACAGCCGCGAGGCGAGTTATAATGCGGGAATTCGCGTGAGCAAGGTTTTATTCGGCGCGTTTATACTGAGCAGTATGTTGTCCGCGTTCTCCGGCTGGCTTCTGGCAGCACGTATAAACGGCTCTTCACCTGGTGTCGGGATGGGTATGTTATTCGAAGCTTTCGCGGCAGTGGTAATTGGAGGTGTGAGTCTTCAAGGTGGTGTGGGAAATCTGACCGGAGTTTTTGCAGGTGCAATCCTTCTTAGCGCTATTTCATCGGCTATATCCATTCTCGGCATGCCGGCGTTTTACATGAATATTATACGCGGCGGATTTATTATTATAGCGGTGCTGCTTGATGCCCTCATCAGTCGTATCAAACCGCTTTTATTGTAAATATAATGAAACGAGGTGCCCGCACGATATCTTCCCCGGAGAAATAATTAAAAGTGACAGTTTCTATATTCCCGATGTTTTATAAATATGTTCACGATATTCATTGGAAGCATGTACGATGAACAAAAACATCTTACTTGCCACCTGGCAAAAGCTGTGAATATAGGAATAATATGTATTAAAAAACAAAGGAGTAACGACAATGATAACAGAGATACCGGTGAAAGAGTATAAGGACAGAATTAGAAAGGTTCAAGAGATATTACAGGAAAGGGATATTGATATTCTTGTTACTTTCGGTTCCGATTCAGAACCTCAAAATATAATTTATCTGTCAAATTACTGGCCGGCTTTTGAAACCGCAAGTGCCGTTGTGCCGGCCGAAGGGGAGCCGATATTGGTTATTGGCCCTGAATCACAGACCATTGCAAAGGATTACAGCAGAATCGATAAAATTAGAAAGGTTTTGGAGCACAGAGAATCTTCTGAACCGAACTACCCTGATGTAAAACTTGAAACATATGAAGAAATATTTGATGAAGCGATGAACGGGAAACAGTTAAGGAAAATTGGGTACTCCGGGCTTGGCATCACCAATATTCCTGTTTATGAAGCGATAAAAAAAGGGGCCGGCAGATTGGAAATAATTAAAATGGATGATGTTATGATCGATCTGCGAATGAAAAAAAGTGAGAATGAGATTGCTCTAATGAAGAGATCAGCCGAAATTACAATGGATAGCTTTGAAGCGGTGAAAAAAAATATTAAAGCCGGCATGGAGGAAGTAGAAGTGGTTAGTTATGTCGCAGGGACAATGTTTAAGAACAAAGCTGAAAATTTGGCTTACACACCATATATACTTTCCGGTCAAAGAACAAACCAGGCAATCGGGAGGGCGTCCCATAAAATCATAATTAATAATGAACCAATACAGTTCAGCTGTGGATGTAGATACGGCAATTACTCATCCAGTATAGGACGACCCTTTTGCATAGGGGAGATGCCGGACGATTATAAGCGTATTCTTAAAGTTGGAATTGAATTACAGAAATTAGTAATCGGAACCTTAAAAGCAGGAATCCCGGCTTCAAAAGTGTTTAAAAAATATTGGGAATATCTCGAGAAATCCGGTTTTTCAAAGTTTTTTCTATATGGTCCCTGCCATGGTACCGGAATAATGGAAAATGAGCACCCTTTTCTCGAATCCGATAGTGATTATGATCTGTTTGATGGAATGGCTTTTCAGGTTGATATCTTTCTTGGGAACCCCAGCTATGGTATGAGGTTTGAAGATGGGGTAGTGATAAGGAAGGATGGGGCTGAAGAATTTACAAGCACCAACCGGGAAATAATCGAACTTTGAAATATATTATTTGCCTGTTTCAGCTGCTTTTTACCAGGATCCTGTATATCGAGATTATTAAATGAAAAAGATCCATAGAAATTTGGAAATTTTAAGCATAGATGGGATTGAAGAGATCCATAAATCGAGCCTGATAATTTTGGAAGAAATGGGTGTCTTGTCCCGCATCAAAAAATACTTGAAACCCTATGCGATAAGGGCGCGGAAGTCGATTTTAAAACAAAAATAGTAAAATTTTCAAAGGCGCTGGTTGAAAAAACTCTAAAGAAAGTCCCAAAAAACTATGAAGTTGTGCCTGCATTTTTTTACAATAAATTCAGCGTCGGCGATGGTAAATTGAAGCTCTGGATGAACTATACTCAGGACATGTGCGATTGGAAAACGAACGAAAGGAGATTGTGCTCTCAGAAAGATATGATGAAAGGTATAATACTGGGAAATGAACTGCCATTCGTAGGTAATAATAATGTTATCGCAACCCCTGAGGGTGTCCCGGCCGAAATAGTCGACATTTACTACTGGTATATGCTGTATAAACATTCAAAAAAAGCATGTAACTCATGGATATACAATATTAAATCAGCGAAATATATCCTGAATTTAGCCCTGGCTGCGGCGGGTTCTGAAGATAATCTAAAAAAAGGAAAGAATTTAATGTATTTCGCTGAATCTATCAGCCCCTTGAGGTGGAGTGAGAATACATTGGAAATAATGCTCATGTATTCCAAATATGAAATTCCCGTATTTATCGGCCCCATTGTTTCCGTGGGCGGATCAGGGCCGGTAACACTGGCCGGTGCACTGGCCCTTGCGAACATGCAGTCGATACTTCCGTGCTAAAAGAGTTAGACAGGGTATACGATGAAGCCCGAAAGGACATTGAAACTCTCTAGGTCTCAGAGATGCGAGCCAATAGTTGACTAAAGGAAATATGGAGCTAACCAATCAATTCGGGCACATCTTAATATCTTATTGTTGAGTCATCATAAGCCCCTCGGGCGTAAGATACTGTACATTTTTAAAAATAGGTCTGTTGGACACAACAAAATTCCTTTCCTGACTCTTTTAATTAAAAATAAACATACTTATTATTGTACGGCCTCATGAGTTCAATTCGGATGAAGCGAGCTTGAAAAGAAATAAGCTCATCCTCAAATACCGGGCAACAATCTTTTCTCTGTTTGTAATAAAACCGTGCTAGCAAACTACCCTACAGCAGTATAAAATCCAGACCCGTAAACTCACAAAAAAGCCTGAGTTTTTCCGTCAGATCCCCATGAACCGCAATCTGATGATGCTCAGACCCATTCTCTACCAGCCCCTCCAGTATGTATTCCGGGTCCTTATCCAGCTTCACCTTACCGGGATTTCCCATCACAAACATATCTGATTTTATCGCCTCACCTGTGTATGCGAGTATCCTATATCTCCCGCTGATCTCCCCTACCCTCGCAAAGGTCACCCTGCCGGGTTTCAATGGGAAGTTTACCGTCATCCCGGGTTTCCATGCATGCCCGGATGCATGCTTTCTGTACGCAATCTCGCTTTTTTTCTCAGCTAATTCCGTCGGCATTGCCCCGCAGTGGAAATACTCCACTACTCTCGTCTGTTTATTAACCCGTAATAAATCACCCAAATACACACTCCTGCCGGTCAGATATCTCAAAACCAACATCGATACCCCTGCAGTTACATCACCCTCGCAGGCCGTTACCACCCCCTCATCTGCCAGCTTCGATAGTGCAAAACAGGGGGAGCAAAGCCCATTATCCTTAAAATCAGGCCAGCACCTGAATGCCACTCCGCTTAAACCATATTGCTCCACATACTTCCTTGTAACCATATATATCTTTATCGATTCCAGCACCCTCGCCTCATCTATTCCGGTAATCTGACCTGTGTCAATCTCTTTCTCTACCACCTTTCGTGCTTCAATATCACCTATCTTTTCTACCTCCCGGATAATATCGCTCGTAAATACCCGAATCACATCCGGTCCTATCTGCCTCCTCAGCTCCAGCTCATGAAAGCTGGTGTCAAGCATCCCCGGACACCCGCTCCCTACGAGCCCCATGTTTGAAAAACTCAACCGTTTAATCGTTTCCAGTACTTCAATGTACTCCTTAAACTTCCTGAATCCCTCCTCGCCTGCTGGATCGTCTATTATTATTTTTACCTTCTTCCCTATCTTAGTTAATACCCCGCAGTTCTGTAAAGTCCCCACCAGGCTTCCAGCTTCAGGAAAAGCCCAACCCTCTAACTCCTCTGGCGGCGACCAGTATATTACAGGGCATTCTAAAAACTTGGTAGTACTCACTACATAGTTATCGGATGCCCATGACCCAGCTACCACCAAAAGGACATCCACACTGTTCTCAGTGAAAAACTTTCCTGCTTTCTTCGCAACACTATCATTAGAAAGCAGCTCTTTAAAGTGAAGCTGTTCAATGTTTAACTTATCAATTCTCTTTTTAACCGCATTCAAGTTCCTTTTAGGAAGATCAGTTGTTATGGCCTCTTCACCCGTAACAACAATCCCAACTCTTAACCTGATATCCATATGCGTCCTCCAATGTAAATTATTAATCAAAATAAAGAAGATTTTACATTTTTCTTTGCAAGATTGTACAAAACCTATCCCTTCTTGTAACCGGTGATCAGACCCTTTATCAAAACATTCTGTCCAAATAGATACAGGACAACCATGGGCAGTGGGTCTTGCTATCGTCTAAAGTTATGGGCCGCATCGTACATAGCTACCGCATTCTCCAACGGTACAGCTGTATGAAGTTCATTTGAAGCTCCAACGAAATAACCACCCGGAGGTCTCATACGTGAAAGTGTCCTGTGCACCTCAGCTTCCACCTCCCTGGAATGTCCAAAAGGCAAAAGTTGCGAAGTATCTATTCCGCCTGATAATAGGAGTTGTGGAAAAGCCTCCCTGATTTTAACCGGGTCCATTCCTGCTAACCTTTCAATAGGATTGAGCCCATCGATTCTAACTTCATTTACCAATTCGGGAAGGATTTTTTCCAGATTTCCGTCAGAGTGATAGAAACACATAATTTCAGCATCTTTAAGTGGCTCATATATTCTCTTGAGCCTTGGAAACAGCTGTTCTCTTAAAAATTGCGGCGGGAAAATAAGCCCTCCTTTAAATGCAATATCATCACTAACAAGAAGTGCCCTTGAGGTGGGGCAGGTTGCATATGAGTTTGATGTTTCAACACTTAACCGCGTACTGACCTCCATAAGGTGCTCAACGATATCAGGGAAATCATAAATAGCCAGACAGAATTCATTCATCCCTAAAAACATATACGCAAAAGTAAGCGGACCAAGAATCTCCTGAACGTATACAGCCCGGGTTTTAAAGGTTTCTTTAATACTATTGAGATAAAGCAAGGTTTCTCTTTGAAGTCTGCCCTCTTTTGGATATTCAGGTAAATGTTTTCTTACATCATCTATAGAAGCAAAGGGTCTTTTGGAGATCCAGCGTGAACCACCCCCAGGTGAAGTATCCCACTCTTTACGCTTCATACCCAGATGCTTGCACCAATCGTCGAGGAGAAGATCCATCCAGTGGCGGCCAGGATCATGGATATATGTCGTAACATCAACCCCCAGCTTCGTTACCATGACAAAATTGCGTTCAATAAGCGACCCTCTACTGCCTGCCATTTTGGAGTAAATTTCAGGACTGGTTACTGCATCCCATGTCAGTACCACCTCCGGTTCAAATGAAAGTGCCATATTAAAAAGCTCGGATATATTTTTAGAGTTATGCCCCATAATCATCTATCTGACATTAAATAAAACTCAATACCACCAGCGCAAAAAATAGTAGGTGTTTTATCGAATGAGAGATCAATATCCTCTTCTGTAATTATTCCATTTGTTCTAAAAATTGCATAAAACATCTCTATTGGGTCAATCGAGAAATCGTTCACAATGTCTCCTACAGCAATCCCCTTTTTAGTAATAAACTCAAGATAAAAAATTACTTTCTAGTTCGATTCATTACGCTTTTTTCCTTCAAGGCTGTTATCTCTTTTTTTTTATCATCAGAAACCGGCAGGGGCTTGTGATTATCAAGCAGTTCCCTTGACCGCGCATTTACCCTTTCCCCAAGGGTCAGGCCTCCGTTTTCTTTCCAGTGGTCATAATTTTGGCTGTCCATAAGGGGCATCTGGGTAGTTTCAACCCTGCGATCCACATTAAAAAACATTCCCTCTTCTAACTCTATATCCGCATTTGGTCCAAAAAATGGATATTCACAATGCTGCAGGCCAACACCGTGGCAACTCCCATAAACGTGATTTTTTCCAAACCCCGCTTCTGTTGTAATTTTCCGGGCGGCCAGGTCTATTTCCTTGTCTATAATTCCTGGCTTAATCTTACTCATCGCTGCTGCCAGTGCTTTTTTTTCTGTATCAAGTACTTTTAACTTTTCTTTGCTTTTCTTTCCAACAATGGTGGTTGTTCCAACATCTGAATAATATCCATTATATACCGCACCAATATCAAGGATCACAAGATCACCATCATTTATTATTTTGCAGCTGTTAGAAAAACATAAGGCTGGAGAAGTACCCGGGCCCGAAGCCGCGTAAAAAGCATGAGACATTTGCTCAGCGCCCATTTTATACATGGGGTACGCCATCTCCGCGAGAATTTCGG
>SDBV01010737.1_pt1 | contig 11977 bp, 13 predicted proteins | sample 2277081 | NCBI WGS metagenome assembly SDBV01 (sample SAMN10402039, study PRJNA504765) | marine sediment metagenome | isolation source: marine sediment core GS10_PC15, 223 cmbsf | place: Arctic Ocean: Southern Knipovich Ridge | collected 2010
AGGCGGGGGAGGCAACGGGTGCGCTAGGAGCGGTTTGAGTTTGTTCCATTCACGACCGTGGTTGCCCGGACTAGTGAGGTTACCTATCGCCTGAGTTCACCTGCATTTTGGAGATTCAGCGGAAAAACCGCCCGGTGCAGTGTCTTGTTTGGTGAGTTAGAATTGCTTGCCATGAATAGTAACCTTAGGTGAATTCTCCAATCTATCCAATACAAATGACTTATCACGAATGAACACGGTATTGGGTGAGTTCAGATTCTTTCCTTTAAGGTTGACAAGAGTTCGATCCAGTGGATTGTATGAATAAGTCCTAAAGCCATAATCAAACATTATTTTCAGGATTCGTAATTCATCAAATCCGTAGCGGCTACATCTTCCATTAAGCTCTATGATTACTGAATGAAGCGTTTGTTTTTTCAATGTTTCTAAGGCGCCTTCCAGAACTGGAGTTTCATATCCTTCAACATCTATTTTCATTAGTGTGGGTGATTCACCTCCTAATACCGCATCCAACGTAGATACTTCAACACTAATTGTGTTATCACTCTGCTCCCCAGATGCAAGCGCGTGATTTTCTGTATCCATGTTGCTCGTGAAGGCTATGCTACCTTGCTCACTACCAACACCGATATTGAAACATTTGACTCTATTCTCTAAGTGATTAAGACGGATATTCTCAATAAGTCTTTTATAAGTGCTTGGGACAGGTTCAAAGGCGTAACCACTAGCCCCAATGGCAGAGCAGGCAAGAATTGTATATGAGCCAACATTAGCGCCAACATCAATGAATAAGTCATCATCCCGCAACACATGGAGCAAAAAGGCCATGTCTGGAAAATCGTGGAGGCCCGCATAAATATTTCCAGTTAATCCTTTTTCTCCAGTCCTTACTATAAACTTCGATCCATTGATCCAGTCGTAAATAATTGCGCCGGGCGCTAAGCGACTTCCAATCTGCCACTTCGTAAAACGGATGATTGATTTGAATTTGTTGTCTCTGTTGAGCGGATGGGTTGTGAGGAACTTTAATATATTTAGAACTGACATGCTGTTTCCTTTGTACGCCTAACGCCTGAATTAAACGGAGCCGCGAAGTATATTCCGCTTGAACTAATTATTATGCGCGCGCCCTAGAAGTCCGAAATGACTTCGATGATTGGGAGCTTGAATGAATGAGCGCTTTTTCCAAACTTTGGCGAGGGTACTTGAGCATCGCCTCGCTGCCTTTTGGCTTCCGATGCGCCGACGCTGCCAATCTCCAAGAGTCTGAACATATGCCCCCTTGGTGAGAGGTCATTGTCCTCGGTGTAGCATAGCACATCAAGCTCTTGATCAAGTTGGCTGAGTTTCGCAACAAGCTCCCTCACCTTCACGTTCCATATCTCCTGTTTGCGGAAGACCGCGATTTTCCTGAGCGAACCTAATTACTATTTATGGAGAAACATCTCTGCCCTTCGAAACTTGATATGACGTCGGTCGCCATGTCCGAGGTTAATATCCCTAAAGGACTTATCCAAGATGGAAAATTGTAATGAAATGATATTACCTGGATCGTTGGCACCGACAGATGGGGCAGCAGCAGGCTGAAAGTCAGCCCTGCGCCACAGGGCATGTTCGTTAGCCATTTAAACCTGGCCGAGCCCGTACCTTGGAGCCAGTGGCCGGGCCGCGTAAATTCCCCCTTCGCAAATAAGCTCATGAAGCTGATCAATCGCAAACATACGCGGCATGTGACGGTCCGGGATCTGCCCATCGGCGGCGGGGCGGCCATAGCGGTGCAGTCCATGACCACCGCCAAGACCGATGACGCGGCGGCTACCCTGCGGGAGGTCGAGCGCCTGGAGGAGGCCGGCTGCCAGATCGTACGCATCACCGTGCCAGACCAAGCCGCCGCTAAAGGTTTCGCGGAGGTACGCAAGCATACCGCCCTGCCGTTGGTGGCCGATATCCACTTCGACTACCGCATGGCCCTGGCCGCCGTGGACGCCGGGGCCGACAAAATTCGGATAAACCCGGGCAATATCGGCTCGCGGGAGCGAGTGCGGGAGGTGATATCCAAGGTGCAGGGGGCGGGGCTGCCGATCCGCATCGGGGTCAACGCTGGCAGCCTGGAGAAGGAGCTGCTGGAACAGTACGGCTATCCGACGCCGGAGGCCATGGTGGCCAGCGCCCGGAAGCACATCGAGGTCTGCCGGGAACACGGTTTCGAGGACATCGTGGTGTCACTCAAGGCCAGCGATGTGCCGTTGACGATGGCGGCCAACCGCCTGTTCGCCGAGCGATACGATTATCCCCTGCATTTGGGGGTCACCGAGGCCGGGCCGCCCAAAAGCGGCACCATCAAGTCGGCCATCGGTATCGGCGCCCTGCTGGCCGACGGCATCGGCGACACCATCCGGGTGTCACTCACCGGCGACCCGGTGGAGGAGGTGCGGGTGGGGTTTCAGCTGTTACGGTCGTTGGGGCTGGCCAGCCGGGGCGTGACGCTGGTAGCATGCCCGACCTGCGGCCGGATCGAGGTGGACCTGTTCAAGTTGGCCGCCGAGGTGGAGCAACGATTGGAGGGGATCGACAAGACCCTGACGGTGGCGTTGATGGGCTGTGCGGTGAACGGTCCCGGTGAGGCCGCCGACGCCGACCTGGGGATCGCCTTTGGCAAGGGCGGGGGACTACTTTATCGCCATGGCAAGAAGGTGGGGCGGGTGAGCGAGGCCGACGCCCTGGACCGGCTGATGGCGGAAATCGAGGCCTTTAGTAAAAGTGGAAGCCCATGACCCAAAATAATGGTAACCAGCCGGCCCGTACGTCAAAGGCTAGACGCCGCCTGCGCAGGTTCCTGGTGCCCCGGATTATCGCCGTTGAGGTGGCCACCTGGCGGAAGTTGGGCCTTAGGGGCTACGTGCGCAAGCGGGGTTTTCGGTTTTTCGCGGCTATCTTCATTTACTACCTGGTGCGGGACACAACCCTGTATATCATAATCCCTTACCTGGTATTAAAAGGGGTGATCAGCTGCCCCGGAGCAGGCCAATGACCCGATGGCATTGCCGGGGACCGGCCCAGGGGTCCAGGGCAGCATGAGCACTACCTTTCTCTCCCACACCTATTCCGCCGCCGTGTCGGGGGTGGAGGCCTACGTGGTCAAGGTGGAGTGCCACTTGGAAAACATAATTCCACCCTCATTCACAACTGTGGGCCTGCCCGATGGCGCCGTGCGCGAGAGCAAGGAGCGGGTGATGGCGGCCATGAAAAACTCCGGTTTCAAGGTCCCCCAAAAGCGCACCACCATCAACCTGGCCCCGGCGGACATCCGCAAGGAGGGTAGCGCCTTCGACCTGCCCATCGCCGTGGGGATCCTCTCAGCCCTGGGGCATGTTGCCCGCACCAGGCTTGACCGTACCATATTAGTAGGTGAACTGGGCCTGGACGGGGCCTTGCGCCCGGTCAGAGGGGTGCTGCCGATCGTCATAGCCGCCAAGCAGGCCGGTTACCGGGCCATCCTGGTGCCCGAGAGCAACGGCACCGAGGCGGCCCTGGTGGATGGTATCCTGGTGGGGGCCGTTGCTAGCCTGGTCGAGGTGGTTGCCCTGCTCAATGGCGACCAGCCCTTCAAGGCGGTGACGGTGGATCGCCAGGCCCTGCTGAGCCGGGAGCGCCGGGCCGATGTGGACTTCGCCGACGTGAAGGGCCAGGAGCACGCCAAGCGGGCGGTGGAGGTGGCCGCCGCTGGGGGGCACAACGCCATTATGGTCGGGCCTCCAGGCAGCGGCAAGACCATGCTGGCCCAGCGCTTGCCCACCATATTGCCCGCCCTCAGTCTGGATGAGGCGCTGGAGGCCACGAAAATTCACTCGGTGGCGGGGCAGTTGCCCCGGGGCACGGGGATCATCGGCCAACGGCCTTTTCGCTCACCCCACCACACCATCTCCGACGCGGGGCTGATCGGCGGGGGGACGGTGCCCAAGCCGGGGGAAGTCAGCCTGGCCCACCACGGCGTGCTATTCCTGGACGAACTGCCCGAGTTTCGTAAAAATGTTCTGGAGGTGCTGCGCCAGCCGCTGGAGTTGGGGGAGGTGACCATTGCCCGGGCCAAGGTGTCGGTGACCTACCCAGCCAACATCATGCTGGTGGCGGCCATGAATCCCTGTCCCTGTGGCTTTGCCACCGACCCGCGCAACGAGTGCAGCTGCACACCGCTGGCTATCCAGCGCTACATGAGCCGCATCTCCGGGCCGTTGCTGGACCGCATCGACCTGCACGTGGAGGTGCCGGCGGTGAAGATCGAGGACCTGGCGGGCAAGAAAGCGGGGGAAGGCTCAGCGGCCATCCGGGAGCGGGTGGAGGCGGCCCGGGAGCGCCAGCGCGAACGCTACAAAGGGGAGCCGCACATTTTCGCCAACGCCCACCTGGGCAGCAAGGAACTGCACACCTATTGCCCCCTGCCGCCCGACGGGGAGGAGCTGCTGACGGGGGCCATCAACCGGCTGGGGCTATCGGCCAGGGCCTATGACCGGATCATCAAGGTGAGCCGCACCATCGCCGACCTGGCAGGGGATGACCAGATCGCCACCTCGCACCTGGCGGAGGCGATTCAGTACCGATCGCTGGATAGGCAGCTGTGGATGGATTAGTTCAGTAAGCCCTTGACCTTTCGGCATTGGTAGGGTAATATGAAAACGATGAACCAGATGCGCGATCTTAAAAGCTATGTTTTTCGAGTAGTAGTGGAACCGGACGGCGACCGCTGGTTTGCCCACTGCCCCCTCCTTGAGGAGCAAGGCGGCGCCACCTGGGGGCAAACACCGGAAGATGCGCTACGCAGCCTCCAAGAGGTATTGCAGATGGTGGTTGTGAGTATGCTCGAGCATGGTGAGGAAATCCCCGAGGTACCCGAAGGCGAAGTGACCGTCCTGCCTGGTCCTTCAGTAGCCGTCACGGTATGAGCGGGATCGACTATGCTCATCTCCGCTCCCTCACCGCTCGCCAGATCGTCAATGCTCTAAACCGCGAAGGATTCGTCCTCGACCGCCAATCGGGAAGTCACCAACTCTACCGGCACCCCGATGGCCGCCGGGTGACCGTCTCTTTCCACCGGCCTGGCGATACCTTTCCCCCGAAGACCCTCAAGTCGATGATTGAAGTTCAGGCTCGATGGGTTGAGGCTGACCTCAGACGACTTGGCCTCCTGAAGTGACATCCGAACAAGATGTGTACTGCCCCCTGCCCGCCGACGGTGAGGAGCTACTGACGGGGCCATCAACCGACTGGGACTATCGACGAGGGCCTACGACCGGATCATCAAGGCGAGCCGCACCATCGCCGACATCGCCGGGACGGACCAGATTCAGACGCCGCACCTGGCAGAGGCGATCCAGTATCGGTCGCTGGATAGGCAATTGTGGCTGGGGTGAAAGAGTTACGAGTCCTTCGGTAGACTCAGGACAAGCCCTTCGACAAGCTCAGGCCAAGGTTTCTAGTTTCGAGTTCCGGAGACCAAGAACTTCATGTTTAAGAAATGGTTGCCGGTTGAAGCCAAGCTAACGATAAAGCTAAGGGGCGCGGCGGTTTTATGCTGCGTCCCTCTAGAGCGTTTTGTTATGTACTCGTATCAATATGGTCGCTAATCATAATTCTTTTGAGAGCAAGGCAAGTACAGCACGATCCCAAAGGATAGATGGATTCAGTTTTATTCTTTAAAGTAACTTTCTGAGGTACTGACAACCTGAAACCCAAAAAACTGCTCCCCTTTCCGTTGCTTTTCAATGAGATCCGCCTTGACCATGTAAATAAGTTTTCTCAGAGACTCTGGGGCCTTTCTCGCAAATGCATCTAAAAAATTGATAGTTTCTTCAGTATCGGAAATTACGGCATCATTACCCTGTACTGCTTGCTCCACGGCACCCATATTGGCTTTCATTAGATTGCTCATAGCCTGGACAAGCTCAGGATTCTCGAGCAGCACCTGTAACGCTTCATCAGAGTTCTCATAAAGCATTCTAATGTATAATTTCCCATTTTCTGCGCTTGGTAATACCGTGTCGCGGAATTTCCTCACCAGCATTAGTTCCGAGGGGCCCATCGCGAGCCTGTTGTATACGCTAAACCAGGATTTTATTGGACACTTTGCGCCATGCTCAAATTGCGCGGACATCGATATCCCTGGAGCAGAGAATTCTGATACCTTAATACCGGTTGTTGTACCATCATATTTTTTGCTTGAGGGAGTCTTGCAGGGGCTAAACTCATTCCCTGCTTTATAGTAGTCATCTGCATCCGCAACACCGCCGTTTTTGATTTCTTCTTTTCCATCCGCCTCCATCAATCTAAGCAGCTTGTGCTCCGTAAAGGAATTGTCATACAAGTAATTTGTTCCCGCAGTATTGAGGCTGGCATCAACATGCCATATGAGCATCCCGTCTCCCGGCATTCGTGGTGCATCGTCATTCCCTACCCGCTGTCTATTTTGGACCATAAAGTATTCACTAAATACATTGGGTGCTGTGGGTGGCCAGATAAGAACGCAGTTTTGAGATGTTCCTGATGGCTCTAAATATAGAATCTGTGTTCCACTAAATATATAAACAGGTGCTAACCAATCGAGAACCCATTTGCTGAAACAATTGTGGTCTCCCCTGTTAGCATCCATCATATCAAGGCCACCGAGACCTCCGCGAGGACCAACGGCATCATCATAATCATAATAATCTGGCAAGCCGAGCGCATGACCTGTTTCATGGATCACGACTAGCGGGGTGAAAGTACCGCCTGCTGGCCGTGCTTCCCATTGCCAGGAATATTTGCCGAGTCGCACGCTGTCGAGTCTATATGCTGGATCGGAAAAACTTGTCTGATACCCCCACCAAAAATTGGCCCAACCATTATCAGGACCGGCCCATATAACTATAAAATAATCAATTACACCGTCACCGTCGTTATCATACTGGCTGAAATCATGTCCCAGTGAGTCAAAATGATTGAGAACTTCTTTTATGAGATTTTCTCTTCCTGCTCGCGTCTGATTGACCGCTGTCCTGTTATAGGAAGTCTGATACCAACCGAGTGTATTCCCACTTCCCAGGTTAAGCTGGTTATATGAAGAACGGTTATAGTATGTTGCAAGACTTTCATATGGGGAACGAGCCGGATCGCCGTTCCCAAACAGATTGCTATGTATATAATTCCTCGTATTCGTTTGAGTTTCATCTTGGAACTCTATAAGGATAGCGAGGATTTTGACATTTCCTTTTGTTGGCATGCCTTGCCATGCGGGCGGAGGTGCCATCATCGGGGCTTTTATGTCAATTTCCTCTTTCTTCACTCCTTTAAACTCAAGGAGTTTTCTTTCTGCCCTGTTAAGGGCTTTTTGTAGTAGGAAGTTATCGATTTTGTGATTCCCTAGCGTTTTCACAAATTCTAGCCTGGTACTCAGCTCCTTTGTTTCTCTCAACTTCTGTATTTCCTGCGGATCGGGGCGCTCAAGCGCACTTAGCGTGGTTACTATGCTTACACAATACAGAAGCATAATAGAAAAAGAGACATAAAGCAGTTTCATCTTTTTATTATTTCTTACCATTTTTTTCTCCTTCTTCCTTTGGTTTTACCGTACTCCCATGAGTGGTAATATGAAAATTATTTTGTCGATTTCATAATGAATTCTACGAGTTCTTTAAGTTTTTTAGGTACGGTATTATCTTCAGAGTGAAACCTGACGGATCTCACCAATTGCTTAGTTTTCACGGTCAATTGATACCCCCACCATGAAAATTCAGTTTTGAATGGCTCTTTGTATTCATTCTGCAATTCATAATAGCGGGACGTCTCAATAAGCTGTGCAAGACCATTCATCTGTTTTTGTGTTAAAGAACCTTCTCTGATTTTTTTCGTTTTCCCTAGATATACAGCAGTTATCTCATAATTCCCTTTACTGCTTATCGTCACGTCTGTGCCATGGTTTTCCCAGTTACGTCTTTTCAATTCGATGAATTCTAAACTTGTCTTTTCAAATGCCATAACTATGGGAGTAATTATCGAGTCTGACTTTATAACCTCGATTCCAATTGTTGCTTCTGTTTGAGCTATCATTAAAATTGGCGTAATGAACAAGACAGTAATAAATAGCCTGAGCATAATTTATCCTCTTTCATAAAATAGAAAGAGTGGCATTTTACACATAACAATGATTGGATTGACCCGCATAAGATGCGGAATTTTGGTTTCTCGGCCGTATAGGACGCCTGTGAGAGAAACAGAGCTTCTGTCATAGGCAATAATATAACCGGTGTTGTGTGGAGACACTGTTTTTATCATTGCGTCAGGAGGCACCTCGCTTCTCCTTCTGAAAGCGCCTCTTATTGCTAGATTATCGCTGTTCAGCATTTCCATCGTGTTGTTATTGATCACTCAAATTTAAGAGTGCCATCCTGTATTGTCAAGGTATCAATCCATATACTGGAAAACTATATAACACCTTTTGGTCATGTTACTGTCATTAAATCCGAATGAAAAATGACTAGATGAGATTATATAGGCCATAGCCAAGGAACCGAATAATCCCTGGCACAAACCGAAACGCAGGTATCGCCCGACAGCTGAATGGGCCAGGAAAGAACGCTGCGCCGCGCACCCGGCGGAGGCGATACAGTATAGGTCGCTGGATAGGCAGCTGTGGTTATGCCGCCGGCACAATAATTATGCTTGCGGGGTCCCCCTGGTCTGGAATAACGTTCGTGGTGTTAGGAAAACGATTGGCTCGAAAATAGTGACCGCAACCACCCATCCCAACCTCAACATCTGCGCTGCCGCTGCTGCGTGTGCTATGATGCTCTGCCCAAATCCGGCGGAAGAGAGGTGGGGACTGTAACCCGATCGTAAAGTTCAGAATTCAATCCCCTCTACCCCGCCGGTAGAGGGGATTTTTTTTTGTAGAGCTGTTGATAATGAACCTTAAGGAGGATAAAAGTGACCGGAATTGCTGAGGATGTAACTGAACTTGTGGGCCGGACACCGCTGGTGAGGCTGGGCCGGATCGGCCGGGACCTGCCGGGCGATCTGGTGGCCAAACTGGAGTCGTTCAACCCGTGCTCCAGCGTCAAGGACCGGATCGGCCTGAGCATGATAGCGGCCGCCGAGCGGGAGGGCCGCATTACCGAGGAGACCGTCATCCTGGAACCAACCAGTGGTAATACGGGTATCGCGCTGGCGTTTGTCTGCGCGGCCAAGGGCTACCGGCTGACGCTGACCATGCCCGACACCATGAGCGTGGAACGGCGGCAGCTACTGAAAATATTCGGTGCGGAGCTGGTGCTGACGCCGGGTGCCGAGGGAATGCCGGGGGCGGTGCGCAAGGCTGAGGAACTGGCCGCCTCGGACCCCAAGTACCTCATTCCCCAGCAATTCAACAATTCCGCCAACCCGGCAATCCATCGGGAGACTACCGCGCTGGAGATCTGGGATGACACCGGCGGCGAGGTCGATATCCTGGTCTCCGGCGTGGGAACCGGCGGCACCATCACCGGTGTGGCCGAGGTGATCAAGCAGCGTAAACCGGCATTCAAAGCTATAGCGGTTGAGCCAGTTGACTCGCCAGTACTCTCGGGTGGCGAGCCGGGACCGCACAAAATTCAGGGAATCGGGGCCGGGTTCGTTCCGGAAGTTCTACGTCAGGAACTGGTGGACGAGATCATCCAGGTAAGGAACGAGGATGCCGGCATAATGGCCCGCCGGCTGGCCCGCGAGGAAGGTATCCTGGCCGGTATCTCCTCCGGGGCGGCCCTGTGGGCGGCTATCGAAGTGGCTAGGCAACAGGAAAACGATGGCAAACTGATCGTGGTCGTGCTCCCTGATACCGGTGAGCGCTACCTGAGTACCTGGCTGTTCGAGGAAGGGGGGTAGCAACATCATGGGGTCCAGTTTCCACCAACCCGGCAGCAGTATTTTTTCTGGTGGACAGGAAGATAACACGCTGGTCCAAGTTGTTGAGGAGTTATGCGCGGCGGGCAACGGATCAGCCGGAGCCAGGGAGAGGAGATTTCACATCCAGTCGCACCCCTCGCGTACCATGGTTATTGAGATAATGGAGACGCTCAGGTCAGTGTTCTTCCCGGGTTACTTCGGCCGTTCGGAGCTCGGTACCGGGAGTATCCGCTATCACGTGGGCTCCACCCTTGATAGGATTCTGCCTCCCCTGCAAGAGCAGGTGCAGCGTGGTCTGTGTTTTGTCTGCGATAAGGACCCGGATAACTGCCCCACCTGCAACGGCCACGCCTGGGAGATCACCAGACAGTTCCTCACCCGGCTCCCCGCTGTCCGGCGGTTGCTGGCCACCGATGTGCGGGCGGCCTACGAGGGCGATCCCGCCGCCACCAGCCCGGATGAGGCCATTTTCTGCTACCCGGGCGTTCAGGCGATCATGGATCAACGGCTGGCCCACGAGCTGCACCTGCTCGGTGTGCCGCTCATCCCGAGGATTATCACCGAGCAGGCCCACAGCATCACCGGTATCGATATCCATCCCGGCGCTACCATCGGTGAAAGCTTCTTCATCGATCATGGCACCGGTGTGGTGATCGGAGAGACCTGTACTATCGGCAAACGCGTGCGGATCTATCAGGGTGTGACCCTGGGGGCCAGAAGCTTCCCCCTTGACGAAGCGGGGAAACCTATTAAGGGGATCGCACGACATCCTATCGTGGAGGACGACGTTGTTATCTATTCCGGTGCTACAATACTCGGTCGGGTTGTGATCGGCCGTGGATCGGTCATCGGCGGGAACGTATGGCTGACCCGTAGCGTACCGCCCTATAGCCGCATTACCCAGGCGCGGGTCCGCCGGGAGGTCTTTGAGAATGGCGCCGGGATATAAGCGCGATCCCCTTGGATAGGCAACTGTGGCTATAGTGTAACCGGCTCCACAACGAAGTACCGCCGCCGGAAGTAGAACGTTTCCTTGTCTATCCCACGTCTCATAGTTTCAGTATGGCACGGTCACCTTATCCAGCATAACAAAGTGCCGTTTGTTCAGTGTTACCAAGGTTGCCAGTCTGACCGCAGCTGAAGCGGCAATGAGGGCATCGGCCAGGCCTGTGCCGTGACCGGGACCGTAATCCCGGCGATAAAGACCCCCTTTTTCGGCAATCGCACGATCAACCGGAACGATATCGAATGCCGAGAGCAGGCTCTCCAGCTTGGCCAGTTCCTTTGCGCCTCGTACTCCGGCATAGAGTTCCGCCACGGTTACGGCGGAGATCAGCAGATGATCTTCAGCCCCCATTCCCTCCAAATACTTAACGGAAACGTTCTTATCGCGCAGGTAATCTACCAGCACCGTGGTATCGAGCAACAGCTGGTTGGCCATGTCAGCTACTCATCTTTTGGTGGAAAGCGATTGAACTCCTTTCGAAGTTCTTCGAAATCGGGCAAATCTTTGCGCCCCCGCCACATACCCCTGGCCTGGCGGAGTAGATAGAGCCGGTTTTGTTGATTCAGTAACTCGATCAACCGGTCGATGGCATCCCGGATAAGCTGGCTCTGTGACTTGCCGGTCTGTGTAGTGAGCAGTTTGAGAGTGGTGCGTTCTTTCTCGGTGAGGTAAATCTGGGTGCGGAACATAATCATCCTTGAAGTGATGTATACATCTAATGTATAATCATTTAACCCGGCAGTCAAGCAATTTCTTTAGCCCGGGCATCCGACTGTTGATTGTCTGGCAGAGGCGATACAGCAAGGGTCGCTGGACCGGTAGTTGTGAATGTGCCGGAGCCCGAAGTTATTGCACTACGTCCACACATCAGGTTTCCAACCGTAAATGTATAGAAAAGAATATGTGGCGTAATTGATATGGCAATGTCTACCTTTAGTGATGTGACGGGCATCACATTATTGTGTCTGTTACCAAACCATAAATGGCAATCGAACCGCTAAATGAGGAGTCCTATAATGCTAGTTAAACGACTGATGCTACTGATCGCGTTGCCGTTGTTCG
>SDBV01010738.1_pt1 | contig 11977 bp, 13 predicted proteins | sample 2277081 | NCBI WGS metagenome assembly SDBV01 (sample SAMN10402039, study PRJNA504765) | marine sediment metagenome | isolation source: marine sediment core GS10_PC15, 223 cmbsf | place: Arctic Ocean: Southern Knipovich Ridge | collected 2010
TACGCACGGGCAAATTATTATAGATATGATTAAACCATATATGAAAGTAAAATTTTTACTTGGACTTGTTAATAAACCAGAAAGAAGACAAATTTTAGCTCAAATGAAGGCAGGCAAGTTGGACTGTGTTATCGGAACTTCGCTTGCTGATGAGGGATTAAATTTACCAATTGTGTCAGGATTAATTCTTGCAGGTGGTGGAAAAAGTCGAACAAAAGTGTTTCAACGGGTAGGTCGAGCATTGAGGACCTATGATGGGAAAAAAGACGCTGTAATATATAGTTTTATTGATAATGCTAAATATTTAAGGAAACATTCTTTCGAACTGATTCGATTGTTAAAGACTGAACCAGAGTTTAAGGTATTTGTTCCACAAAAAGATGTATTGACAATTCAGAAATATATCAGAAACAAGAGGAAGAAAGTAGAGACTATAAAAGATGTCTATAAATTTGAAGAGCAAGAAATATTATTAACATGATTAATAAGAAAAAATGTAGTAAATGTAAAGTTGCTAAGAATTTGGATCTTTTTTATAAGAATAAAAGTACTAAAGATGGCAAAACAGCGTATTGTAGAGAATGTTGCAAAGAAAAGAGTAAAAAATACAATCAAACTAAAGAAGGAAAAGCATATAATAAAATATATCAAAAAGAATATGGGCAATCAGAAAAAGGAAAAGCAGTAGATAAAAAGTATAGGCAATCAGAAAAAGGAAAAGTACGCCAAAAAGAATATAATCAATCAGAGCATATGAAAGGATATATGAAAGGATATATGAAGGGATATATGAAGGGATATGTACAAACAGAAAAAGGAAAAAAATCAAAAAAAGAAAGTGCCAAAAGATTTAGTCAGTCAGACAAAGGTAAGGAGTGGCACAAAAAACAATCAATAGAACATACCCAGTATGCTGTTAGGAATCTTATAAGAGGGCATGTTAGACGTGCATTAAATTCCACAGAAACAGGCAAAACAATGTCTTGTGAAAAGCTTGGAATTTATTCTAAAGCTATAGTCAAACATTTAGGTCCACACCCAAACACGCTAGGTATTAAAGGTAAGTTTCATATTGATCATATATATCCATTATCATTATTTAATCTAAATAAACCTGAATATATCAAAGTAGCATTTGATCCATTGAATCATCAATGGCTTACTGAAGAAGAAAATCTCAAAAAAGGTAATAAAATTCCCAAACGATATGACATTCCAAAAGCATTATTGAAAAAGCTTGATCATATTGGATTAGGCTGTAAATATCGATCAAAAATCTCTCAACAAATGAGAAAAAATTAAGAATAATAAAATAAATGATTGACAAAAAACATTATTATACGTACAGTCCACAAATTTCAATGATTTTTTATATAGATTACTTACCTATCTTAATAACAAAAAGTAATGTTGCTGTTTGTTTATACTTCATTTATTATAAATGTATGAACCGCACAACAAAAATTTTTGAAATGAGCTACAAAAATCTTAGTGAGCAGTTTGGATTTGCTATCAGTTCGATTGTCAAAGCGAATAATCTTCTATCTATGTTAAAGTTAATTAAGATAACAAAAAAGAATAGTCAAACTATTCAAATTGAGTTATTAGAAGTTAAGCCAATTGAAGAGACCAAAAGAGTGCAAATATACAATAGGTACAATCTAAAATTAGATACAAAATTTAGAACAGCATTTTCAAACAAAGTCGCCCCGAAATTTAAAAAGGCTCTAAAGGTTATTGAAATACAAGAGACAAGAGCGTATCTTGACAAATATAATGAAGCGATGGCAATTCCATTAAATAATTGGAAATCTGCTCATCTTCTGAGTTATTTCTTAGTTAGATACGAAGAGAGATATAGTTGTGAATATAGTTTTCCAAATGAGAAAGCATTGTGGGCTGGTAAAGAAATAAAAGATATTTATAGAGTAATTGTGAGATTTAAAGGAAATGCAGCAGATGCAAAAAAGTATATAGATTGGGTTTTTGAAGTTAAGTCTTATGATGCAAAATTAGATGGTTTGGAAAGGACAGGGCTGTTAGCACATCAAAACATGCTTCAAGAGTATCGTAGGTATAAAGCTGGTAAGGGTACTAGATTAGCAAGTAGAGCTAGTGAGGAAAAGCTAGGAACTAAGTTAAATGATAATTTTGTAAATTGGGCCAATGAGGCTTTTCCTAATTTTGGATATCCTCTTAAGACAAAGAGGGATCTAATGTATCTAAATTCCACGAAGTATGATGATAAGAGTATAAGAGCTGTAATGAAAGAAGCTAAAAAAAGAGGATTAATAGAATAAAGGAGCATTAAAATGTTTGAAGATTATGAAGGCAGGTATATTCAATTCTATTTAAAAGAAAACGCAGCTGGTGTTGCTGATATTTGTGGCATTGTTGAAAGAATTGATGTTATCACAATGCCCAACGGAACAATAGAAATAATATTTATTTTAGACACGCAGCAAGACATAACATATGATGTTCCCTACAGGAACATTGCTTTCATGGTAGCTAGTCGTGTGGAGGCTAGTGGAAAAGTAGGTAGGCCTTCTTTAGAGGGAAAATCTTTGGGAATGGTAACTGCTCCTTCTGATTATGCAAAAAAGATTGTTGGCGAACGGGATTCTGCACAGGATTCTACACTGACAGAAATGGCTGAAGGCAAGCCGGAAGAAGAGGATGCTGAGAAAATTTCTTTAGGAGAAAATCGACAGCCTGTTAGTCGAGTTACAAGAGAAAGTATGCAAATAGATTAATGCGAATATCTCGAAGAGTAGAGACCTTTTTATTGAATGAAAAAAATCGATTAAAGGTGCAGTGTGAACATGGGTTCCAAAATTGTAATTGCGTAAAAGAATTCAAGTTGCAACTAGAAATGGCAAAAGCTGCTATACCGCAGAAGTTTTGGCATTTTACTTTTGATAATATGATGCCTCAGAATAAAGTTTCAAAAGCAACAATAAGCAAGTTTCAAAAATATATCAAAAATGTAGTTAAGGTATATGAGAGAGGTATAGGGTTATTTTTATTTGGTGATTCTGGGAGCGGCAAAACATGTTCGTCTTCAATATTGCTTAAAGAAGTCATAAAGGCAGGATATTCAGCACGGTTTACTATGCTATCAGAGATTATAACAGTATTTGCTGAGGGCTGGTATGATGCGGGAAAAAGAATGGAGTTTATAGAGAATATTTGTGAAGTAGACTTTCTGGTTATTGACGATGTTGGAAGGGAATATCGAAGTATCAAAAGCGATTTAAATAGAGCGGCATTTGACTCTGTATTTAGAGGACGAGCAAACGATAATCTTCCAACAATAATTACCTCAAATTATAATTTCTTGGATGAAATAAATTCTACTGATGAAATAAATTTAGTAAGAGAATATGGGCATAACTTGATTTCATTATTTAAGGAGTATCTGATTGAATGTCCTTTAATTGGATTTGATTTTAGGCAAGAACATATAGCTCCTATGCTTGAAGGTGTTTTAGACGAATGATTAAGAACGTAGAAATAGCAACCAAACAAGTCTTAGCTTCCATGATTCAAGATAAGGAAAAGTTAATTGTATGTTGTGATCAATTAACTACAGAATTTTTCCCTCCAAAATATAGAAAATTTTTCTTGATATTAAAAAGTCATTTTAAAAGTTATAAGGCAGTTGTTACTGAAGATATATGTCAAGCATATATTGACAAGCATATTTCTAAAGAAGAGGGGCAGATCTTTGCAGAAGCGTTATTTGAAGAATTGAGTATTATTGAATTAGAAAAAGAACAGTTTGATTTTTATCTTGATCAGTTGAAAGAGTATTATACCAATGAAGAGCTTTTCTGTCTTATTGGTCAACCAAAGTCAGGGAGAGCGGCTCCGGAACGAGATTTAATACAATTATTAGCAGATAAAGATTCTATTTCGGCTCTTGATTTAATAAGAAAAATTGTAAAAAAGATAGATAAGAATGTAAAGCCTTCACGAGCAAGAGGGGGTCCACTTTCAGAATCATCTGGAAGTAGAATGGACAGATATGTTGAGATAAGAGAAAATCCAGAATTGGCAAAGGGATTCTTGACTGGTTTTGATGTATTTGATGAGCTTACTAATGGAGTTCAAAATGGTGAATTTTGTATCTTTTATGGTCCATCTGGTTCAGGTAAATCTATAACATTATTGAATATGGCTTATTATGGATGGTCCATGACTGGAAAGAACGTATTAATGGTTTCTATAGAGATGTCTAAAGAAAGATACGAAGCGCGTCTTTCTAGTCGGATGTCTGGTCTTGAATATAACAAAATTAAAAACGGATTGCTTACAGCAGAGCAACAAAAAATATATTTTGAAGTACTTGATAAGCAAAAGGAGATGCCAAATTATTGGTATACTGATGATGTGCCAAGAGGTTGTACTATTGATTATATTTATGGAGTGGTAGAAAAATTAGAGGGATTATATGGCAGTTTGCCAGATGCTATATTTATTGATTATTTAGAGCTAATGAATCTTTCTGATCCACAAGGATCTGATGTAAATATTCTTGGGAAGATATCTGAAGAGTTGCACGAAATGGCTCGATATCTTCATGTTCCTGTTTTTTCAGTATCGCAAGTGACATCTAAAAGACATAAGCAAACTAGGGATGAGGTTGGACAACATAGAATAGCAAGAGCAGAAAGGATCATTCATAATGCTGATATTGCTATACAAATGAAGCCAACTGATATAGATGTATTTAATGATCCAAAAGCTGCAGATGAGCTAAGTGACGAAATTACTTTTTATATAACTAAGTGCAGGGATAATCCAATGGAAATGTTTATGATGAAGAAAGATTTTTCACGAATGCTAATTCAAAATATTTCTAGAACAAAAAAGAGAAAGTTTCCTGGCTCAGTCGATAGAGAAGATGCTTTTATGTCTGAGGATGAAATTGACGAAAAATTAAAAGAAAAGGAGAAGAAAAATGCTTGATATTAAATTCAGTAAACTAAGAGAAAAAGCAAGAAAGTCTCTTGGGTTATCATTAATTGTTGATGAGCAAATAATATCAGTTAGGTTAGCGATTTCATTTGAGGAAAAGGAAAAGGGCTTAGCTGGAGTAGAAGAACTTTCTCAATATCAAGGTATGCTGTTTTGTTATGAAAGACCAGTAATAGGAAATTTTTGGATGAAAGGAGTTAAATTGCAGAAGCTTGGGATATTGTTTTTAGATAATAAAGGAAAGGTGATTGAAAAAGAAATTATGACTAATAAAAATCCGACTCTTGTTTATTCATCAAAAAAACCTATTCGCTATGCTCTTGAGTAAAATTCAGAGATAGAAGAAAAAGTAAAGGTAGGTAGTGTAATCAAAAGATTCTAAGATATAATAGATGCAAATTTCAACGTGACTTAATCGTATAATTGAGTATCTTAAAGAAGAGGAGATAAAAATGAATAGTAAAGGAGACAAAGAGACAAAGAGACAAGTAGAGGGAAATATTGATACTGCTAAGATGGGTGAAGTGGATATAAATACTATGATTGCCAATGCAAAGCTTCTTGTCTCTGTTTATCAGATGGCGTCAACAGGGCAAATCATTTGGAAATCAGCAGTAGGTGATCAGCAATTGGAAAGTATTCTTAATACTGTATATGCCGAAGTACATAAGCACAATATACTTAGTGAAACAATATCAACAGTTTTAAAAGTTATTAAGGAAACTTATGGCTCTAGTCTTTTTGGTCCAGATGGTAAACCTTTTCTTAATGTATAGCACAGATGATAAATAGCGCAGATCAAGTAGATCTAAGTCAGTATCGTTTTTGTTTTGTTAATCAGTTTGGTGATGACTACGGTTGGAATGGAAAAGAAATTCCGGTAGTAAGTCATAAAGTATGTATGATGAGAGCAGTCGATGGGCACGTGCGCGATATAAGAAATATGAATTATGATTTTGAGGTGTTAAAAGAATATGACGTAATAATAGTTAATTGTTCACTGCATGATTGGGATGCTCTTCATAGTTCTGAAATCACGAATACTACTAAAATGTTAGAATGGACAATGGCACTTAAGGAACTTTATTCGGATAAGTTAATAGGGATAACACCAGAAGGTACTGCTGGAAGTGTAGATCGTTCTAATTTATATACTCAAACAATGTGGTATGCGGCAGTAAATATAGTTGATTTTCTTTTGATATATGAATTCAGTGCAGCATCTTATTATCAATCTATGACCACTAAACCAGTTTGGCCTCTTTATCCATATGTACCAGAGAAATGGGCCTATGAAAATGCTGTCTCAGGTCCTAGTAAAGAAAAAATCATAATGATAGGGGCTAACGATTTTATTGCAGGCAAAAATACAATAGGTAGTTTATTGGCATACAAAGAGCTGAAAAAAAAATATCCTGAGATCAAAGCAAAACTGATGTTTTCTAAGTCAGCAACTAGGCAAGATACTATCAAGTTTTTAAAAGACCTAGATATTAAAGACGTAACTTTGACAAGAATGGGGCCTTGGTTTTTCTACGTCAAATACCTATCTAATTGTTTTTTGGGGTTACATTTAGAACAAACAATCACGGCAGGAAGATTCCCATTAGACTGTGCCCTTGTTAAGATTCCATGTGTTTCGACTTATGCAACATCGCAACAGATTTTATATCCTAAAACTACTATCGATTGTTTTGATACTTTCTCTGCTATAGAAAAATGTCGAAGGTTAATTGAGAATCAAGATTTTTACGATGAATGTGTAGATTATGCAAAAAGACAATTGGACAAAGATTTATTTGGGCCAGAGATTATTAGGCAGATGTTTAAGGATATTATATTTTGTGGAACACATGAGGATATCAAAAGTTCTATATTTGATATTTATAGTTCGCCTATAGTTACTCACTCAAAATTTTATCTTAGTGAAAAAGAAAAAAGAATTGATATGGGGCCAGGAGTAAAAGGACTTGTATCAGTATGTATCAATACTTGGAATTGTCTGGAAAAATATTCCAAGCCTTGTATTGAAGGAGTGATGAGTTATACTGATCCTTTAATAAGTGATTTCTACAGTGACTATGAGATAGTAATAGCAGACAATGCTTCTACAGATGGCACTGTCCAGTATTTAAAAGAATTAGAGACAAAACACAAACATATAAGAGTTCAATATAATGAAGAGAATCTTGGTTGTCCTGGTGGTCGCAATACAATGATTAAAATGGCTAAGGGTGAATATCTAATCATGCTTGATTATGATGTTCAGATACATAGTTTTTTAGAAGGAGGGAAAGATTGGATAGACTACATGTTAAAAACATTGGACAGTATTGATTCTAATCAAGCGTGTGGTCCTTTGCTAGAGTACGAGCCAGTTCTTAATTTTTGGTATCTTGTGGATGCAATTATCTTATATAAGAGAGAAATTTTTGATATTATTGGTCTTTATGATGAACGATTCACTCCGTATGGATACGATAATGCAGACTTTGGCTACAGAATGCAAAAGCATGGGATTGTTAGCCAACCTTTTAGTGGATTTTCATTTCCAGTTAGTCATCCAGGTGTAGGTGCTGAAGGATGGACAACAGAAGAAAAACTAGAAAATTTACAGAAATTGAAATATGAATTCATTTTAAAGTGGGGAAGAGATATAGAAATTATCAATAAGCTATATCCAAAAAGGGATATGTCTCTTCGAACAGGGATCTATAGAGAAGGAGGTCCGATCTGGTAATGAAAAAAGTTAGAACCAAGTATGGATTCCCAATTTATATATACGACAAAGAAATGGACAGGTTTGCTTATGAGGATTTAACACAGAAGAAAGTTTGGGAGAAAAATTTAACAAAGCTTTATGTGGAAGCGTTGACTAGATTTAAAGAAGATATTTTAGTAATCGATGCAGGAGCTTATATTGGGTGGTACTCGCTTGTTGCTGCTAGTTTAGAGTTATCCAACACAAGAATATATGCGTTCGAGCCATTTCAAGAAACATATGAAATGTTAACTCTAAATACAATAGAAAATGGATTCAAAAATATCGTACCCATGAAGTATGCTTTAGGGGATAAGATTCAAGAGGGTACGATATATCCTAATGTAGGGGAAAATCGTGGTGATAGTAGAATGTATAATCATTCAGCAGTAGATTATATAAATAGAGAACCAGTGGCTGTGATAAATCTTGATGAAATTTTTTTCAAAAAAAGATTTCTTGAAGATTATAAACATTTGGTAATGAAAGTTGATGTTCAAGGTAGTGAATTATTGGTTTTGAAAGGCGCTAAGAATTTAATTAATAGATTTGGTAGCGATGTTTTTCTTTTGGTGGAATATTTTCCTGCTGGCATTAGAAGTATGGGTAGGAGAGAAGAGGAATTTAAAACATTACTTGATGAGTTGAAATTACATGTGGATAAAACTTTTATATTCGATCAACCATCACCTCAAAGTTTTTATGATATTGTTTTAGTAAGTGATCAACAAATCGAATTGATAATAAAGAAAAGATAAGGAAAATCGATGGAAGTATCTCCTGGAGAATTGGTTGATAGGCTCAGTATTGTTAACTTAAAAATATGGCATTTGGAATCAGATATTAGGTTGGGAAAAGAAAATAAGCTAAGCAAAGAAGAAATAGCTGATAACGCTTTGGCTATTCGTGATTTAAATAAAGAGCGTATTGAGTTGAAAAATGCTATTAATGAACTGTTTAGTAAAGGGTATAGAGAAGTAAAGGTTAATCATGCAAGTGAGTGATGTTCCCGAACTTACCATTGGTATCCCTACTTTAGATAGGCCTGAACAATTAGCTTGTCTTTTAACAAGCTTAATGGATCAAACTTATAATAACTTTGATACTATTATAGTTTCACAATCTATGCTTAAGAACTCTTCTTTGATGAATAATCTTGTTGTGGCGAAATTGTATAATGTGCTAAAAAATAGATCAGATGATTTCACCAGACACATTATAATCGATAAAGAACCTATTGGAGCTGCTGCTGCTCATAATATAGTATTATACATGAGTAGAACACCTTATATTCTTAGAGTTGATGATGATATTATTTTAGAGCCAACTTTTGTAGAAGAGCTATTATCAACAATTGAGGCTAATCAGATCATAGGAGCAGTTGGGGGCATTTATTTAGACCCTGATCAATCAGATAATCAATATTATGATGCAAAACTTAAAGATAAAATTATTAATGAGGGGATGACTATCAGGGATGATACAGGGAAATGTCAAATGTTGAGGCATCGTGATGAAAGTGTAATGATGCGAGTTACTGATCTGTATTCAACATTTGTTTATAGAAAAGATGCAATGATACAGGCAGGTGGGTTTTGTGAGAAATATGGTAGAGCGTGTTATTTCGAAGATACAGATGGTTCGTACAGGATATATATGGAAGGGTTCATGCTTTTAGTAGATCCAAGTGCAGTTGGTTGGCATTTAAAAAGTTTAACCGGCGGATCAAGACTTTTTTGGACAGAGGAAAAGAGCAAAAGGAATGAAAAGATTTTTTGGAAAGAAGTAGAAAAGTTGGAAGCTAGAGGAAGAAAGACTTTAAAATGAAAGTAATGACTATAATTGGTATTAGGCCGGACTTTATTAGAATGAGTCTTATGTTAAAAATGCTTAATGAAGTACCAGATATTGAACATATATTTTGTCACACCGGGCAACATTTTAATTATGCTACAGATAAAGTGTTTTTTGATGAACTTGGTATCCCTCAGCCAGATTATAGTATGAAAATTGGGATTAGGTCAAAAGGAACAATGGAAATTATATCTAATTTAATGCTTGCAACTGATAAGGCCGTAAAGAAATTTGATCCAGATGTCTGCTTGTTTTTAGGAGATTCAAATACGGCGTTGGCAGCAATTCCTGTAGCTAGATTAGGAAAGAAAGTTGTTCGTATAGAAGCTGGCATGCGTAGCTTCGATTGGAGAATGCCTGAAGAACAGACGAGAACGATAATGGATCACCTATCAGATTATTTATATGTGTATACCTCAACATATAAGGATCATTTGGTGAAAGAAGGGATTTCTGAAACAAAGATTGAGGTAGTTGGTAATCCTATAGTTGACGTGGTTGAGAAATATTTAGACAGGGCACTAGCGAGGAAGCTCTTATACGATCTTGTTAAGGAAAATTATATTTTGGTAACAGCTCATCGAGCAGAAAATGTAGATAATAAAGAAACGTTAGAGAAAATATTAAAAGCACTTGAGTTGTTGCAAATAACTTTAAAGATGCCAATTGTTTATCCAATGTATTACAGAACAAAAATAAGAATTAAGGAAATGGGATTATCGATTCCTAGAGGGATCATAATTAGTGAACCTCTTGGATTCTTAGATTTTTTGAATTTAGAAGCAAATGCTGCTTGTTTGGTTACTGATTCAGGAACAGTTCAAGAAGAAGGCTGCATACTTAAAGTACCTTGTGTTACAATGAGAATAAGTACAGAGAGACAAGAAACTGTAAGAGTGGGAGCCAATATTTTAAGTGGATTAGAGCCAGAGAATATTCTTGAGGGTGTTGAAAAAATGATTAGCTCTGACAGAAGTTGGTACAATCCACTGGGTGATGGAAAAACAAGTGAAAGAATTGTAGATAGTTTACAGAATAGAGCGATGCATGTTATGTATGATAAATATAGTCATCCTGTTTTTGACAAAGATAAGCAAGAAGTATTCTCTCCTTATTTCCAGAAAAAAATGTTAGAAGAAGCAGAAGCGCAAGAAAGTATAATAGCATCATGAAAGTTTTAGTAGTTGGAGGAGCAGGATACATTGGTGGAGCAGTTGTTGATGTTTTGCTAAAGTGGAACGATCATGATTTCACTGTATTCGATAATCTGCTTTATGAGGATTCTTATAGAAAAGAAGTCGATTTTATTTTTGGTGATGTTAGGGATCAGGATAAGTTGCTGTCAGTTTTAAAAGATTACGATGCAGTTATTTGGCTAGCAGCAATCGTTGGTGATGGTGCATGTGCTAATAATCCAGGACTGGCAATTGCTATAAATCAAAATGCAGTAGGCTGGTTGGCTGAACATTTTCAGGGAAGAGTTATATTTACATCCACTTGCTCTGTTTATGGTGCACATGATCAGTTGTTAAATGAAGAATCGGAAACGAATCCTCTATCTATATACGCGGTAACTAAATATGAAGCAGAATTATTGCTTGGAGACAAAAAAGCAACTATTTTTAGGTTAGGCACTTTATATGGTATAGGTGATTTGTTTTCGCGTGTAAGAATGGACCTTGTTGTAAATACTTTAACCTACAAAGCATGTGTAGCTAACAAGGTTCATGTTTTTGGCAAAGAACAGTACAGGCCGCTATTGCATGTGAGGGACGCAGCGCGTACCATTGTAGAGGCTTTAGATTCGAAGCAACATGGAATATTTAATCTAGCTGAATGTAATATAAAAATAATTGATTTGGTAAAAATGGTAAAGAGTTGTTTCCCTACATTAGAGGTAGAGGAAATAGAAGTCCAGCATAAGGATGCTAGGAATTATAAGGTGGACATTAGCAAAGCAAAGAAGTTTTTAAATTTTAAAGCTAAAGAAAATGTGCTGAAAGGAATATTTGAAGTAAGAGAGTTAATAATATCCAATCGAATTAGAAATATTTATTCGAAGCGATACTTAAATGCTGAATTTGTAAAGGAAAGAATGTAATGGTAGTACCATATACAATCGATTTAGAGATATATGATGACGATAGAGGGTTTTTGGTCCCTTTGACAAATCAGCTTCAGCTAGGAGATTTTCGTCGTGTCTATGTCTGTGGTAGTAATGTCAAAGGGACAATTCGTGGATTTCATTTTCACGGAAAAGAGTGGAAATATTTTTATATCATAAAAGGTGCTGCAAAATTTATTGCTATTAATCCAAAGGATATGGCAGACATCTATCATTTTGTAATAACAGAGCGTAAACCAAAGTTAGTAATCATA
>SDBV01010739.1_pt1 | contig 11976 bp, 10 predicted proteins | sample 2277081 | NCBI WGS metagenome assembly SDBV01 (sample SAMN10402039, study PRJNA504765) | marine sediment metagenome | isolation source: marine sediment core GS10_PC15, 223 cmbsf | place: Arctic Ocean: Southern Knipovich Ridge | collected 2010
ACGTACCAGCAAATGTATATGGTCTGGCATACCATTAATTTTGATCAAATTCTGGTCAAGGTTTTTGACAATTCCTGTAATGTATTTAAAAAGTTCTTCTTCAAATTCAACATTGATCAGTCCCTTTCTGTATTTGGGGGAAAATACATTAACGAAGGTAAATTTGAGAATAAGTATTAGGCATTATTCTGGTTAATCCTTAAAGATATAAATATATATCGTTCCTATGGAACTACATTTTGATCCTTTTTACAAAAAGGGACTTACGGCCCTATTTGTAAGATATTATCCCTACGGGATATTTACCAGGAACAAGAAAGCAACGTTTCCGTCAGAGGATGACGTATTATATTAGTTTTTTTTCAACATCGGAAACAACCGCCTGATTTCGTTATCAGAAGGTTGTTTGCCGTATTCGCATATTTCAAATGCTTCCACATGCTTAACTACAGCAGCTTTTCCTCCATACCATTTTTTAAGTGATTCTCTTGTTGCGTTGTCAATCGGTCTTGATCGCCAGTTTTTTAGCCATTCAATACGTTCTTCAGAGCTTTTGGGTACCTGGTCCAGATATCCTTCAATCCATGGCAGCCATTCATAAAATTGTGATACATGCGCATCCATCCCGGATATCTTTTTATCAAATGTAGCATCTATATCCACTGCAATGTCGGGAGAAAATGGATTTGGCTTCTGAAAACGGTCCTGAAAATATAGAAAAACAGGATTTTTCTTCAATGGAGGAGTGTCAGGGGCCACGTTGGGTACTGCTACCATGTAGGCAGCATCCTGTACTAATATTCCCGTATAGCGGTGGTCCGGATGGTAATCATTAGGACGAGGGGCAATAACAACATCGGCATTCCACTTTCGTATTTCCCTGATGATTTGCAAACGCACATCCAGGCTGGGAACCAACTCTCCGTCATGGTTATCAAGCACAACATATTTTACACCTAACCGGCGACCTGATTCGGTTGCTTCCGCCCTCCGGCGTTTTGCAAGCGTCCCGCCACCTTGTTCATGATGCCCTGCATCGCCATTAGTAACAGCTACGAATTTTACTTTATGCCCCATTTCTGCATACAGAGCTGCTGTTCCACCTGATTGAACATCACAGTCGTCAGGGTGGGCGCCAATCATAATAATGTTCAGGGGAGCATCCTGTCCTGAACCATTAGTATAAAAACTGAAAATAAAAATGAAAGAGATTAGATACTTTGCCATCGAATAATTAATTTAAGTTTTCGATAAAGATAACCTTGAATTGTTTAAAAGAAAATTCTATAACCATGACTTTATTTTTGATAGTATTATCCAGTTTGATTATGTCCCCGATGAATAAAAATGATGAAGAAGCAACCATTAAAATATTGAAAACAGAGAATTTTAGTATCACCGGCACGGGAAGGGCATCTGAATGGGGAAAAGCTGAATGGATTGACATTCCCCAAAGGGAATTTAGAGGTATTACAAAATCAACAAGGGTCAAAACCCTGTATTCTGATGAAGGGATATATTTTTTATACCATTGTGAGGATGAGAAAATCACATCTACCCTCCGACAGGATAATGCAGACTTGTGGGAAGAAGATGTTATTGAAATATTTTTATGGACCGATGAAAGCATTCCGCTCTATTTTGAATATGAGTTGTCACCGATGAACTATGAATTACCTCTTATTATTCCTAACCTGGACCATAAATTTCTAGGATGGATTCCATGGCACTATACGGGAAACCGAAAAGTAGTTCATGCCACCAGCGTTGTAGGAGGTAAAAAGCAATCTAATGCGCCTATTAAGTCCTGGACGGGTGAATTTTTTATTCCCTTTGAACTTCTAAAGCCTCTGCGAAATGTACCTCCAACCCCAGGAATGAAATGGCGCATCAATATGTACCGGATGGATTATGACACCGGATGGTCTACCTGGGCATGGCAACCTACCGAGAATACTTTTCACGAATACGAAAAATTTGGTACGCTCGTTTTTCAATAGATTCCTATGAGTATTATCAGGTTAGTTATGAAGAGTATAAAATGGTTCTTCAATAACCTGTTGGCTGATATTAATATACAGAAGAAGGAAAGCAGAATAAAAAATACTTTTTACCGGGGAGCTTTCTGGGGAATGGTTGTAGTCATCGGGGCCATGGCTTCGGTGAGCGGTTATTTTTTTCAAACAGGTATTCCAGCCTTTCTTATGGCTACTGGTGTACTGGTTTCATCCTTTGCATTATTTTATCTGTCCCGCCTGATCTTTGGTGTGATCAAACGAAATCTCGACCGGATACCCGTTTATATCTTTTCAGCGGTAGGAGGTGCAATCGCAGTAACTATTGTACTTCACGAATACAGGTTTCGGTGGCCAGACGGCGTATTTTATATTTCTCTCGGCATATCATTTATTGCCCAGTGGCTATTGTTTGGATCACTGGCTGTAATAATAACGAGTGCTACTACGAGGAAGCTAAAAGGAATGTTTATTGTCATGGCGCTATTTGGCCTTGCTATTGACATTGCCGGCATCACCTGGTTAGGTAATGAAGGGAAAGATCCTTATCCCCTGGAAATTGTTCCCCCGAACCTGGCTTTGCTCTCAGACAAGGGAATTAAAAATCCGGGTCTGTCGGGAAAGTATGATACCCGGTATTTTACCTATGGAAGTGGAACCGATAAAAGAAGGTTTGATTACGGCGACGGAATAACTTATGAAACAGATCCTGTTGATGCTCGAAATATTATTCCGGAATGGAAGGACAAGAAAGCAAAATGGCGAAAAAGATACTGGGGATTTGGAGCAAAAGAGTTCCCAGTCAACGGGAGGGTCTGGATGTCTGACCGGGAAGGGAAATTACCTGTAATTTTAATAGTCCATGGGAATCATACCATGGAAGATTATTCTGATCCTGGTTATGAATACCTGGGAGAGTTGCTGGCAAGTAAGGGGTATTTTACTGTTTCGGTTGATGAAAACTTTATCAATGCCACCTGGTCGCGAGATTTTAGAGGAAAGGAAATGCCCGCCAGGGCATGGCTTCTTCTGAAGCACCTGGAAATTCTGCGTTCATGGTCAAATAACAAGGATCATGATCTATATGGAAAACTTGATCTTGACAGGGTTATTTTGATAGGACATTCCCGTGGAGGTGAAGCGGTTGCAATTGCGTCGTTGTATAATCAATTGAAATATTTTCCCGATAATGCAAAAGAAATATTTCAGTTTGGCTTTGGGATTAAAGGTATCGTTTCGATTGCGCCTACTGATAAACGGTATTTCAGGAGAATAGAGTTACAAAACATTAATTATCTATCGCTGCAGGGCACTTATGATGCCGATGAATCAAGTTTTTTCGGGTTGAGACAATACCAGCGGATCACATTTGAGGATAGTATTTCATATTTCAAAGCAGGGGTTTACATTCACCGGGCCAACCATGGACAATTCAATACGGCCTGGGGCCGGTATGATTCCGGCCCACCTTTCAGCTGGCTGCTCAATGTAAAATCCATAATTACAGGTGAAGAACAACGAACCATTGCTAAAACGTATATTGCTGCATTTACTGATTTGGTTTTTGAAGAAAATACCAGGTATTTTCCATTGTTCAGAAGTGCCTATTATGCACAGGACTGGCTACCTGAAACTATTTATATGAATAATATTTCCCGTTCGGGGGACCTGATTCTTGCCGATTTTGAGGAAGATATTGATCTGACAACAGGAACATCGCGGATCCATCATATTCAGGCAAAAAACCTCAGATTATGGCGGGAAGATAAAATAACTTATCGTGACAGCAACTTCCAGGGAAATAATGCAGTTGTTCTTGGCTGGGATCGATCCATTGATACGTTAGGTATCGGCTCGTATTCCATTGTTTTGGATTCACTGGGTTTTAGTGCGGATTCTTCAATGCTGATTTTCAATATTGGAAGGGGAGATCTAAAACAATTAAAAAAACCTGAAAATGATAATCAAAGTGATAAAATGATGTTAAAAAGCGAATCAGAAGATACTGTTTCGGTCAATTTTTCTATCGAAATAATAGATAATTATGGGGATAACCATGTTATGGAATTGCATGATCTGAAGGAATTATCACCACGTCTCAAAATTCAATATTCCAAGTTGAAAGGGGTTAACAAATCCTGGGGAGATGAATGGGAACCTGCGATGGAAACATACAGTTTACCATTGAATTTTTTTCCAGGGATGGAACCGTATTGCAGAATTACAGAAATCCGGTTCATTTTTGACAAATCAGAAAAAGGTGTGATCTATTTAGATGACATTGGATTCTCGAGCAAGTTTTAAAAATTGAGAAATAATCTACTATATAGACTTGATTTTTATTGAGGCATTGGGCTTGGGTGTCCTAAAGTGATGGTATATCCAAAATTCAATTTTCAAGCACCAAACGTGCGAAAATCATTAGCCCCGTGAATCATGCCAGTAGGCATGGGCTCGGGGTTTATGATATACAATACCAACAAAAAGCCCCATCGGGGTGTAATCATTAATCAGTCCCATACATAACGTTCATCATAGTTGATATCATATTTCTTAAGGAATGAGCGATATTCATCTTTAAATGATAGTTCCTTATGATGTTCCTCTTGTGCTTTTATATAATTTTTTCGAATTAACCATTTAGGTTTTATTGATAAACAAAGGTTACTCATCAAATCGGAAGTATAAAAATATTTCTTTTCTTTGTTACTTTTTTCCCAGTCGATGGAAAAAGTAACCAAAAAGATCTTGAATTCTGCAAGGTCTTCCGAGACACCACATCACTTTGAATCTACATTGACTCACTTAAGGACTTGAGTAAATTTCATCACTATGTAAAACAGTGTGGCACGACTGCGCAGAATCCGGTTTGAGCTTTGCTCAAGTTGAGGAAGTAACTAGTTCAAAAAGTTTTTTTAGTAACAAACTTTTAAGTAAAATACCGAAATCCGTGCGGTGGGTCGTCCACGGTCGGCGTGAACACATAGAGGCCTTGTGGGTTGGCCGGCATTTGAAAATGTCGTTTTTGTACTGAACTCAGCGTACTCAAATTGGTTAAGACATTTTTCTGCAGGGAGGGGCTGCGCGTTTAGCGCGGAAATGGATTTTCGACCGTGGTGCCTTTTTCTTCCTGCCTGCGCAGGCAGGTTGCTTCTTTTCTTTTGGGCATACAAAAGAAAATGAAGAAGGATCGTTTAAAAGAAGGATGATTTGCATATTGATTTCTCTACATACCGAAGCACAATTATTGGATAGCCAAACGTTTTGAATGGTAATTTTCTAAGCTGGTATTCTTAACTATAGTTTTGAATAATGGTTTGTCTTTTTATTTTCCAATCAGATAGTTATCGTAAGCCTTCGATCCGATGTTTCAGCTAAATCAAATAATAATATCTATATGGTTAGTTATATAATTTTTAATTGCATTGACTTGCTCTTGGTGAATTGAAAACCCTCCATATCCGTTTTGCCAATAGAAATTTTGATATTGTTTTCCCTTTGTTTTTATCCACTTTGAAGAATAAGTCTTCATTTCTTCAATCAATTTCATTAATGCAATCTTTCGCGATAACAAACAAAGTACATGAACATGATCTTTATGACCTCCAACAATAACTGGATTACATTCAAGGTTCTTACATATTCCACCAAGATAACTGAACAACTCTTCCTTTATACCTTTATCCAAGAATGGGTGTCTATTCTTCGTACTAAATGTAATGTGCACGTAGTTTTTTACTAACGATTGTGGCATGTGTGAAATTATTGATTACGCACCTGTGGTGCTTATGTTAAATTGTATTACAAGCCCCGGGCTTGTTGCCCGAGGCTGTTGAGTACCACCCCTTTGGGGCTAATATTTAAAACAAAAATATAGTTAAAGCAAACGACACACCAAAATCATCAACTTGAAAATTTACTTAACGGATTATTAATCAATTACGATATAGAAATATGATTTTCCCCAAGGAGTGGAAAACAGGAGAAGCAACACACTATAATAAAAGACCTGATTTTATTGAGTATATTTGACTCAGACCTTAACAATATTTAAATGGGAAAAACCGTATACCAAAAAAGAATCACCACCATTGTATTTTACCTTCTGATTATATTATTACCCTGGCCCGTTTATTCGGATATTCCGCGGAAGATCGAACAGAAAAAGGGGAATACTGATGGATGGCAAAGCCTTTTTAATGGCAAAGACTTGCAGGGTTGGAAACAATTAAATGGCAAGGCAACATATGAAGTAATTGATGGTGAATTGGTTGGGAAAACAGTTTATGGTACACCCAATAGTTTTTTATGTACCGAGCAGGAATTCGGTGATTTTATCCTGGAGTTTGATATTTTCGTTGACCCGGATTTGAATTCCGGGGTCCAGATCAGGAGTCACAGCCTGGCATCCTACAATAATGGAAGAGTTCATGGTTACCAGGTAGAAATCGACCCATCAAAAAGAGCATTTAGTGGAGGGATTTACGATGAAGCACGACGAGGATGGCTTTATCCTGTATCAAGAAATCCCAAAGGAGCTGCAGCATTTGAAAATGGTCGATGGAACCACTTCAGAGTGGAGGCGATTGGTAGTTCTATAAAGACCTGGGTTAATGGTGTGCAAACGGCCAATTTGGTAGATGACTTAACAGCCGAGGGATTCATCGGATTACAGGTGCATAGTGTAGGCAATGAAGCATTAGCAGGGAAAATGGTAAAATGGCGAAATATCCGTATTAAAACGACCGGTCTGGACGAAGAGAGATTACCCGATGACCCCGAAGTCGTCGAATTAAGTTATTTGGTAAATCAGCTGTCAATACAAGAAAAACGTAATGGCTGGCGACTTCTATGGGATGGTAAAACATCGAAAGGCTGGCGAGGGGCCAAAATGGATGGCTTCCCTGAGAAGGGGTGGCAAATGGAAGATGGCGAGCTGACTGTGCTGGCAAGTGATGGTGGTGAATCCACCGGCCCGGGCGATATTATAACCATTGATCAGTTCAGCGAGTTTGATCTGGAGCTTGAATTTAAAATATCGGAAGGTGCTAATAGCGGCATCAAATATTTTGTAGACCCAACATTGAATAAAGGGACGGGGTCGTCAATAGGCTGCGAATTTCAGATCCTGGATGATGAACGTCATCCTGATGCGAAAGAAGGCGTGAAGGGTAATCGCACAATTGGCTCATTGTATGACCTGATTGCAGCCGAAAACCTTTCCGTACCAGGCAGGAGTGTGCAGTTTAAGGGCGTGGGAGCCTGGAACAAAGCCAGGATTGTGGTAAAGGGCAATGAAGTGGAACACTGGCTCAACAATGAAAAAATCATTGAATATAACCGGCAGTCTCAAATTTTCAGGGCCCTGGTAGCGTATAGTAAATACCGTGACTGGCCGGGATTCGGCCAGTGGCCTGAAGGTTATATCTTACTGCAGGATCATGGGAATACGGTCCATTTCAGGAGTATCAAAATAAGGGAATTTTAAAGCTTTACAAGGCATAAATCATTTTACCATGGACAAATCGAGAAGAACATTTATTAAAAAATCAGCATTGGGAACAATGGGAGCAACTACACTGGCTTTTGGCTTCAGTGCTTCCAGCTATGCACGGATTGTCGGCGCCAACGATCGTATTAATTTTGCCGTGGCGGGGCTGAATAGCAGGGGGCAAGCCCTCACAACTGCCGCGCTGGCAGTAAAGAATTGCACGGTATCTCACATTTGCGATGTAGATGACCGGGTGAATGACAAAATGAGCGCTTCCATCAGTAAATCAACCGGTAAGGCTCCAAATACCTACACGGATATACGAAAATTACTGGAATCGAATGATGTCGATGCCCTGGCCATCGCTACCCCTGATCACTGGCATACACCCATGGCCGTTTTGGCGGTACAGGCCGGGAAGAATGTATATGTAGAAAAGCCGTGTAGTTTTAATCCTGATGAAGGGGAATTGCTGGTAGAAGTCCAGAAAAAATATGGCAAAGTTGTCCAAATGGGAAACCAACAGCGCTCAGGGCTCATTTCTATACAGGCCATAAGTGATATTCGTAGCGGAATCATTGGCAAGGTTTATATGGGAAAAGCATGGTATTCGAACAGGCGTGGCTCAATCGGTGTGGGAAAACCTGTGGAAGTACCTGATTGGCTTAAGTGGGATCTATGGCAGGGGCCTGCTCCCCGGACCGGTTACAAAGATAATATTGTGCATTATAACTGGCATTGGTTTGAACGCTGGGGTACAGGGGAAATCAACAATAATGGCACCCATGAAATTGATATTTGCAGGTGGGCCCTTGACGTTGATTATCCGACAAAAGTTTCATCCTCCGGAGGGAGGTATCATTTTGATGATGACTGGGAATTTGCCGATACACAGGTGGCGAGTTTCGAGTTTGAAGGTGGGAAATTAATCACCTGGGAAGGTAAAAGCTGCAATGCTCATCCTTATTTTGATCGCGGACGTGGCGCAACTATCCATGGAACGGAAGGTACCATCCTTCTGGACAGGAATAGTTACCTGGTGTACGACAACAAGGGTAACCTTATAAAAGAGACAAATGAAAAGGAAGCTTCTGATACTATGGACACGGTAGGCGCCGGATCACTTGATACCAAACATATGGTGAATTTCGTTGGTGCTATCAGGGATGGAGTTACACAGCATTCTCCAATCCTTGAAGGTCATAAAACTAACCTGCTTTGTCATTTGGGAAATATTGCCCAGAAAACAGGCCGGGCGCTAAAAACGGATCCTTCGAATGGTCATATCCTGGATGATCCTGAGGCTATGGAATTCTGGAGCAGGGAATACGAACCCGGATGGGAACCTACGCTGTAGCAGATTTATGTATTCAGGGAAAGTGTGCTTTTTTTGCTTCAGTGCTAAGCGCAAAATATAATACAAAAATGATCTGTGGTTTCAGAACAAATCCTCTTTCTGAAGGTTTTCCGGCAATTAGATGGTGGTTGTTCTTTTTAAAAATCCTGCTAACATGTGCATCACTTGCAATCTTCTTTGGTTGCCAAAGATCTTCTGACCACCGGGTGTTAAAACTGGCGCATGGGCTGGATCAATCTCACTCCGTCCACAAAGCGATGGTTTATTTCGGAGAGCAGCTTGCGGTAAAATCTGACAGCCAGCTTTTGGTGCAGATATATCCGAACCAGCAGTTGGGTACCGAACGGGAAAGCCTGGAGTTATTGCAGATCGGCAGTATCGATATCACCAAAGCCTCAGCAGCTGTAGTAGAGAACTTTGTGGATGTATACCAGGTATTGGGTTTACCCTATCTTTTTCGTGATAAACAGCATCAGTTCCGTGTGCTTGATGGTCCGATTGGAGATGATTTGTTGAGCTCAGGTGAACGTTTCTGGCTGATAGGTTTGGGTTTTTATGATTCCGGGAGCCGCAGCTTTTATACGAAGGATAAACCTATTCTTGTGCCCGATGATCTTAAAGGCATGAATATCAGAACCCAGGAAAGCCCCACCGCAATGGCAGTGGTAAACCTGTTGGGAGGATCAGCAACCCCATTGTCATTTGGTGAATTGTATACTGCCTTGCAGGCCGGCGTAGTGGACGGCGCGGAGAATAATCCGCCTTCTTTTTACCTTACCCGGCATTACGAAGTTTGTAAATATTACTCTATTGATGAACACACTTCCATTCCGGATGTAGTACTTATCAGTACCATGACATGGAAATCATTGAGCGGACAAGAAAAGGAATGGATGCAGGAGGCCATGTTCGAATCAGAGCGATATCAAAGAAAGTTGTGGGAAGAATCGGAAAATTTTGCACTTGAACAGGTGAAAAAGGCGGGCGTAAAAATTTATTATCCCGACAAACAAACTTTTAAAGATCGTGTGGCATCCATGTACGCAGCATATGAATCCGATCCTGTGATCCAAAGTTTCATTGAAAGAATAAGAGCAACGGAATGATCAGGCAACGAACAGACCGGATTTTGGAAATTTTCCTTATTGCTTTGATGGGTTTCATGGTATTAAATGTTCTGTGGCAGGTAGCTTCAAGATACCTGTTGAATGATCCAAGTTCATTTACCGATGAACTGGCCAGGTACCTTTTGATCTGGATTGGGTTTTTGGGAGCAGCTTATGGCACCGGTAAAAATATTCACCTGGCGATTGATATCCTGCCTTCAAAGATCACGAATCCGGCCCGTATAAAGTTACATCATAAACTCGTACAGGGCCTGATCGCTTTGTTTGCCTTTTTGGTAATGGTTGTTGGTGGGCTCAGACTGGTGTATGTTACCTTGATCCTTGATCAACGCTCTTCAGCCCTGCATATCCCACTTGGCCTTGTTTATTTAGCCATTCCACTTAGTGGATTATTGATTCTTTTCTACAGTCTCAGTAGTGCAATTAATTCAAATAAAAACGCCTTTGCCAATGAGTAGTTAGCACATGTCAACGGCAATCATCATATTGATCCTGACTTTTATATTCCTGCTGGCAATAGGAGTACCAATCGCCTTCAGCATTGGTCTTTCAGTGATGTTTACATTGCTTGTGAGTATCCCGTCTTTGGCAGCTTTTACCACCATAGCCCAAAGAATGGCCACAGGCCTGAATAGTTTTGCCCTGATCGCCATTCCTTTTTTTGTGCTCGCGGGTGAACTGATGAACAGGGGTGGTATTGCCCGCAGGTTGATCGATTTTGCCAAAAGCCTGGTGGGTATGCTTCCCGGCGGATTAGCTTATGTTAATATAGTTGCGTGCATGTTATTCGGGGCAATATCGGGGTCTGCGGTTGCGGCAGCTTCGGCTATTGGGGGTTTTATGACGGAACGAATGACAAAAGACGGTTATGACCGAGGGTTTACAGCAGCAGTGAACATCACCTCCTCTACCACAGGCCTTATTATACCACCAAGTAATGTACTTATTGTTTTTTCGCTGGCCAGCGGTGGTGTCTCCATTGCCGCTTTGTTCCTGGCCGGGTACCTTCCTGGATTGTTGGTTGGCCTTTTCTTGATGTTTGTGGCCGGGTATTATGCTTTCAAAAACAAATATCCAACTGGTGACCGGGTGAAGTTTCTTGATATGATCAGGTCTTTTATTATTGCCCTGCCAAGTTTGTTTTTATTATTAATTATTATCGGTGGAATCGTTGCGGGTATTTTTACCGCAACAGAAGCTTCGGCAATTGCCGTATTGTACGCCTTTATACTCTCTGGTTTTATTTATAAAGAGATTTCTTTTAAGGAACTACCCGGGATTTTACTAGATGCGGTTAAAACCACCTCGGTAGTGGCCTTGCTTATTGGCACATCAATGTCAATGTCGTGGGTGATGTCGTATGAGAATATCCCGCAAGATGCCGGGAATCTACTGCTATCGTTGAGTGACAATAAAATAATTGTTCTACTTGCTATTAATGTTTTTCTCCTGATGGTTGGTGTGTTTATGGATATAACCCCCGCAGTATTGATATTTACACCGATATTTCTACCCATTGTTACAAAAATGGGAGTTGATCCGGTTCATTTTGGTATAATAATGGTGCTTAACCTTTGCATTGGCCTTACTACTCCCCCTGTTGGGTCTGTTCTTTTTGTAGGATGCAGCGTTGCCGGAATTAAAATTTCCAGGGTCATTAAACCATTGATACCTTTGTATTTGGCGATGATATTAGCCCTGGTACTGATTACCTTTGTACCTGCAATAAGCCTGTGGTTGCCGGCTTTATTTGGTTTTTAATTTAAAATTGGGTGTTTGTGTTTGAGCGAATTCAAAATTAATAGTTGATTAGAAAATAATGAGGATTTTCAAATCTTCCGGATTATTTATTTTAAAAGGGAAAGCCTTTAGGCACTTGAAGCGATTTGCCCCGGCAGATGAAGTTAGTTTAATTCGCTACCGTATTGGTTTGATAATGTTCAGCTTTCCTTTGTTGGCAGGTTGGGTATTACCCTATTTAAGCCA
>SDBV01010740.1_pt1 | contig 11976 bp, 8 predicted proteins | sample 2277081 | NCBI WGS metagenome assembly SDBV01 (sample SAMN10402039, study PRJNA504765) | marine sediment metagenome | isolation source: marine sediment core GS10_PC15, 223 cmbsf | place: Arctic Ocean: Southern Knipovich Ridge | collected 2010
GTGCGAAACAGAAAACTGAGGCGCATGAGCAGATATTCGAGATCCTTGGGATAGAGCTTGTTGCCCTTCAGGAAAATATTGGGATCGATGTAGACCTTGCCGAAGTCGTGAAGCAACCCGGCCAGCTCCAGCTCTTTCAGCTCGTTGTCCGAAAAACTGATCCCCTCGAAGGCCCCCGAGTCCTGCTCTGTTATGGCTCTTGCCAGCAGCACGCTGATGGCGGACACCCGCTCCGAATGCCCCGAAGTGGCAGGGTCGCGCGATTCGATGGCCGACACCGAGGCTTTGACGAATTCATCGAACTCGCTCTGAATGCGCAGAATCATCTGGTTGTTTTCCAGCGCAATCGCGGCCTGGCTCGCTACGGATTCCATCAGGCTCTCGTAACGCTGAGCAAAAGGTACGACTTTGTTCTCGAAGTCCCCCGGTTCTTCGAGGCGGATTTCGAAGGCCTCGTTGCCTATGGATGCCCCCCCGTCCGCTGCCTCTTTGCTGTTCAGAAGCTGTATGACACCGACGATTTCGTCGATGTGGTTTCGCATGGGCACCACCAGCAGCGACCTGGTGCGGTAGCCATGCTCTTCGTCGAAAGAACGGTTGAACGAATACGGTGCCGCCTCGTCGAGTTGATACGCGTCGGGGATGTTGAGCACCCCGCCGGTTACCGCGACGTAACCCGCAATGGAGCTCTGATCCAGCGACATCGTGAATTCCTCGTAGGCCAGATCTTTGGAGAACGTGTGGGAGTACTTGAAGCGCAGCCTTTTTTCTCCCGCTTCGTCCTGCTCCACGAGAAAGATGCTGCCGGCGTCTGCACCGGTTATTTTCTTGCTCTGGAATAAGATCGAACGCAGGAGCTTGTCGGGGTTCTTTTCCGAAGACAGCGCCTTGCCGATGCTTATCATCTCCGCCAAGTCGGCCTGGACATCCAGCAGCGTGTGCAAGCCTTCCTGCTGTTGAGATGCCAGTTCGACACGATCCTCGATAATCGCAAAGCACTTGCGGACCAAAAAGTCGAATTCCCCGGCCGTTACACGGGTGGTACGCACCGCCAGTATCGAATCGGCATGCGTCTCGAGACCGAGACCGTCTGTCGCCTTGTCGACTATCACGATTCCGTGGGCCACTTCCCGGTAGTTGAAACGGTGAAAAAAACCGTCCACCGCCGCGGCCTCGGACGAGGCAAGCATGAAGAGCAGGCTCATGTGCACGCTCCCGCGACCCCCCACCAGTCCGACGGTCTTCTCCAGGACGTCCGCCTCTACGAACAGCGACCCGGGGACCGGGTCGGGAAGCTTGAGCCCCTGCCGGGCTTTGTAGGAAATCAGTGTGATTTGCTGCCTGTCGGCATCAGCCATCGCGCCTTCCAATTCAGCAGGATACGCCCGTCGGTTTCAGTGTACTACAGACCGCAGTGTACTACAGACTGCGGGCAAGGAACAATTTCCACGTCATCCACCGGTTCGGGGAACGAGATCCATCAGGCCAGCATTTTACGGATCGCCTGCACCATGTTATCCGCCGTGAGGCCGTAGCACGCGAGCAGCTCCTCGTACCCGTGGGCCGACTGCCCGAAGCAATCCGCAATGCCGATGGTTTCGATGGGTACGCCCCCGCCCCTCAACACATAAGTCACGACAGCGGCCAATCCGCCGATCAGGGAGTGCTCTTCGGCGGTCAGGATGGCGCGCACGCCTCGGGCCAGCTGCTGCAACTGCCTCTCGTCCACGGGCTTGAGGGTGCTGACGTTTATGACTCTCACCGATACGTCCTGCTGCTCGAGCATGCGGGCGGCTTCGAGCGCTCGTGCCACCATGCTGCCATTGGCGAAAATCGCGGCATCGCTGCCTTCTCTGAACACGTAAGACTTGCCGATGACGTAATCTTCGCCTTCCGGAAAGAGATCGGGCAGATCGTTGCGGTTGAGCCTGACGTAGACCGGGCCCGCGTAGTCCGCTATGGCACGCATCATCTTCCGGGTTTCGATGCCGTCGACGGGGCCCAGAACGGTCATATTGGGTATGGCCCGCATAATGGCCACGTCCTCCACGGCCTGATGCGTGGCACCGTCACCAAAATCGGACAGGCCCGCGCTCGAGCCGACTATCTTGACGTTCAGCTTGCCGATACCGATCCCCTGCCGTATCTGATCGTAGGCACGGCCCGCCGCGAACACGGCGAAGGAGTTGGAGAAAGCGATCTTTCCGGTGAGAGAGAGACCGGCTGCAAAAGAGGTCATGTTGGCCTCTGCGATTCCCATCTCGAAAAAGCGCTCGGGATAGGCGTCCTGAAACAGGCACGTCATGGTCGATTTGCCGAGATCGGCTTCGCACACAACGATGTTCGCATGTTCCCCACCCAGCTCCACCAGCGTTTCCCCGTATACCTGTCTCTGGTTTTGATACGTGACATTGCTCATGGCTGCTCCCTACAAACCCTTCGACACCGACAATTCTGCGAGGGCTCGATCGTACTGCTCTTGTGTCATCATGCCGTTGTGAAACGCGGCGGTGTTCTCGGCGAACGACACGCCTTTGCCTTTGACGGTTTGGGCGATTACAATGGCCGGCCGGTCGCGCACCTTGTCCGCTTCAGCCAGGCCGCCCAACACGGCCCGCATGTCGTGCCCGTCGATCTGCCGCACGTCCCAGCCCGATGCCTGCCACTTTTCGGCCAGCGGGTCGAGGTCAAAAAGCTCCCTGGTGGGGCCCGTAGCCTGTATGCCGTTCCGGTCCAAAACGGCGACCAGGTTGTCCAGCCTGTAGCAGGAGGCTGCCATGGCGGCTTCCCAGATCTGCCCTTCCGCCAGCTCTCCGTCACCGACGATGCAATAGACGCGACTGGGCCGGCCGTCGAGCTTCAATCCGGCGGCCATGCCGCACGCAATGGACAGCCCCTGTCCCAGGGAGCCGGTATTGGCCTCGATGCCGGGGGTATTGGCCATATCCGGGTGCCCCTGGAGCATGCTGCCCAGTTGCTTGACTCGGGTCAGTTCTTCTTCGGGGAAGTAACCGAGATCCGCCAGAGCGGCATACTGGACCAGTGCCGCGTGCCCCTTGCTCAACAGGAAACGGTCCCGGTCGGGCCAGTCAGGATTCTTGGGGTCGAGTCGCATTACGCTGTAGTAAAGCGCAGCCACTACATCGGCCATGGAGCACGAGCCACCCAAATGCCCTTTCCGGCCGACGCCTATCATCCTGACAATGCTTATCCGCAACTCACGCGCTTTCGTCTCCAACTGCTCAACGGTCATACCCATCTGGCTTATTCCTTTCAGCGGGACTCAATTTACTATGGACCACTCACAGGATCAAGCCGCGAGGCCCGGCCGGAGCCGGGAAAGATTCAAGCCACGGCAACGGCCGAGCAAACCGCGAAACGCGGCGGCGATGGGGAAAGTTTGGAGTTTCCAGCGATGGGGCCGCAGCGGGTTACGCCGGCCGGCGTGCATCAACCCTCGTGTTCGTACTTGAAAGACAGGCTCACTCGGGACCGGAAAGCGACGACCTTGCCGTCCTCGATCTTCATGTCCATTTTTCCGACCTCAGCAATTCGCAGGTTTTTCAGCGATTTGCCCGCCGTTTCCACGGCGTTGCGGGCCGCGTCTTCCCACGACGTGGTGCTGGTTCCTATCAGCTCGATAACCTTGTAGACGCTGTCTGGCATGGCAGTCCTCCTCCACTGGGTCTCCGGACAGCATACTACCAATTCGGGAGAGATTAAAGCCCAAACAGAAAGCTCAGGCTGTTCGTATTGGCAACCTTCACCCGCAAATGCGGCGCAAGGGCATCAAGGGCGGCCTTCTCGTCCTCGTAGGTGGCTTTGAGGCGATACTCCGCGTAGCGGCCTTCCGCCTGCTTCCTGCGGCAGATATACACGTAGTAAGGCGAATCCGAGCCCCAGATGACTCTGTCGGGAAACGCATCGACCAGGCCGATCATGGCCCTGCGATAATCGGAATAATCCACGTCGAGTCGATGCTCCGGGGGGCGCACGATGGCGTAGTTCTCCTGGATCATACGCACTTGAATTTTGATGGCCGCCGTGTCGACCCAGACGTTCGGGCTTTCCGCCATTCTTTTCAGGTACCGGCGGTCGAAATTGAGGCAGTGAGCCAGACAGAAGCGCAGATCAGGGTTCGCAGCGATAACCGCGAACAAGTCGTCGGGTTTGGTGTAGATCTCCTGTATATCAGCGGAACTGTGAATCAGCAATGGCAGGTCCCGCTCCCGGGCGAAATCGAGCAGATCGCGGCCTGCATCGAGAAGCTCGATTATGCGGGACTGGCAGAAAACCGGGCTGATCTTGATGCCGTAGAGGGGGTACCGTTCATCGAGCCGCTCGAGCGCCCTTATCTGCGCGGGAATCTCACGCCCCGGGTCGACACAGATAAAAGGGATAAACCGGTGCTGCAGCTCCGGGCAGAACTCGAACACCTCGTTCAGAACCATGGCGTTCTCGGTTCCGTAGGGCACATCCGAGAGTGGCCGACGGGCTGGGACCCGGCTGCCGGTCAGGAGCTCTACGGGCTCGAAGAACAGGTCCGGCGAGCAGGGAAAAACCACGCTGACGTCGACATTGCATGCCAGCTGGCGGTAGTAGAGCCCTTCGATGCTCTGGGCATACGGGTACTCCCGGCAGGCGAAGGCCTTCAGGCTCGAGCCGATGTGATTGTGGATGTCGATGACCCTGCCGGACAGCTCCGCAGGCATCAGGTGCTTCGCTGTCACGCCTCGCCTCTCCCTTCTCGCGGATCGGCTCAGAGAGCGGAGTCGCAGTTCTCGGCCACGGAGTCCAGGATCTTGAATTCCGTATCGAGGGTTTGCAGCAGCGAACCTGGAACGTAGGGCGTGACGGGACCGTGGCAGACGAGCCGGACGATGAAACGCTGCCAGGAAATGCCCGCGCCAACGTACCCGAACTGCCGCCAGCTGTGATGGCGGGCGGAGACGAACTGGGCCGGGCCCACGGTTACGGCTTTGGGGGGATGCCAGGCCCAGTCGCCGCAGCTCACGAAGAGAATGCTGTTCTGCATGATCGTCATCGGGCTGAGCTCCACGATACGCGGGCCCGCTTTTTTGTAGGCTTCTATATCATCGCCGAACTCGGCCCCCAGCTCAGGCTCGAAATAGGCGATGTGGCCGTTCCACCCTACCTGGCTGAAGCACACGTCGATGCCACCTTCATCCTCTATCATCCTGCCGTAGTCGTCGAGGTTGGCCGTGCTGGGAAAATGCACCTGCTCCGGCGGCGGTCTCAGGCTTTCATCGATCCTACCGATAAAGGTGTCCCAGATTTTTTTTTGGAAAGAATAAGGCCAGCTCGCCGGAGCGCTGTTGCCATGCTCGTCGGCGTACTCATCCATGTTGTAGGTAACCACGTGCTTGCAGGAGATTTTCATTTCGTTGATGATCGCCGCGGCATAGGGCGAGACCGTGGCCGGCAACAGGATCACCAGCTTGCGCTTGCCCTGCTCGAGCGACCGCTTGATGGTCCTGGCGACATCCAGCCCGTAGTCCAGCATCATGCGATCCTTACCTTCCACGATGCTGATCTTGAAATTCGCGTTGGCGTGCCTGCAGATGTCTTCCTTTTTTATGCGCCTTACCCTCTCACAGACTTCGCGGTCTCGGAAAGCAATGAAACGCGCCAAATCGTATTTGAACTCACCTGCCTTTGACATTATCAGATCCTCCCCCGCTGTTTGTCGCTTTCGCTTTTTAGGGTCGAACCCATTGAGTCTTGCCTGTCAAAGCACAAGATCCCAGACCCCGCTCCTGGAGTGTTTGACATCGGATATCGCTTCTGCTAACGTTCACCCGGGTTCCTCAGCAGGAAAGCTGTGTCGCCTTGCGGTTCTGCTCACGCTGGTATCGAGTGCTGCAAAGAGCAGATGCCTGCCGTGCTTACGCTCGACATCGGGGAGATTCCGTACAAGCGGGGAGAACATCATGAGCGAAAATAGCGAGTTGGGGGTTGGCATAGTCGGCTTGGGTATGGGATCCCAGGTGCTGGCGATGAGCGAGCTTCCCGGCAGCAGCCTAAAAGTTAAAGCGATTTGTGATCGAAACCGAAGCCTGCTCCAGGATAAAGCCGACGAGTGGAAAATCGCCGTCGCCACGCCGGACTTCGAGGAACTGCTGGGCCGGGAAGACATCGCCATAGTCGGCATCTACACCCCCGACAAGATCCACTGCGAGCAGATCCTGATGGCCCTGGACTCCGGGAAGCACGTTTTTTCAACCAAGCCCATGGTCAATACCGTAGAAGAAGCAGAGCGGGTCGTGCGGGCGGTGCGCAAATCGGGCAAGAAGCTGATCGTGGGGCAGACCCTGCGTTGGCGGCCCATCAACATGACCATCAAGAGAATGCTGGACGACGGTACCCTTGGCGATGTGATTTTCGTTCAGGAATCCTACATCCACGACATGCGCCCCGTCCTTGCCAGGACTTCCTGGCGCAGCGACCCTACGAATAAAATCTGGTTCGTAGGTTCCGCGGTACACTCGCTGGACCTGGTTCAATTTTATGCCGGCGAGGCGGCGGAGATCAGCGTCTATGCCAACGACGGCGGGACGCTGAAGGTCCGACCGGGGCTAAACAATTTCACAGCCAACATCAAGTTCAAAAACGGCGCCATCGGTCGCGTGCTGGCCATGTACGGAATCATCGACCCGCCCCGCCCCAACCACGACCTCGAGCTGTACTGCACGAAGGGCAGTGTCTCCGGAGAAAAATACTCCCTGGATACGCCCCAGGGCGTGAAGGAGCATTCGCTCGTGGAGCTGACCGAAGAGTACAATGTCGACGACTATCGTACCCACAAAAACGACGAGCTTCGTGCCTGGCGTCACTTCGAAAACTGCATCTTAAATGACACGCAGCCCCTCGTGGACGCCGTCGAGGGCGCCAAAACCTGTGCCCTTAGTTATGCCGGGCTGGAGTCTATAGAAACGGGCTGCTCCGTCAAGGTAAGAACCGAATTCTGAGCGCGTGGTCAGCCGCTCGGGTCGGCGCCGGAATCGCTGATACTTTCCACGACGTGCATAAATGCTTTGACGACCTTGGGATCGAACAGGCTTCCCTTTCCTTCTTCGATGATCTTCTTGGCCTCATCAGGAGAAACGGCCGGGCGATAGGGCCGATCGGTCGTCAGGGCATCCCACACGTCGCAGACCGCCAGAATCTGGGCCAGGCGGGGGATCGACTCGCCCTGTAAGCCGTTCGGATAGCCTGAACCGTCGTAGCGTTCATGATGGTGCAGAACCGCCACAAGGACTGACTCGAATATCGTCAGCGGCTCGAGGATATTGGCACCCTGAGACGGGTGCATCTTCATACGGTCATACTCCCCGGCAGAAAGCCGCCCCGACTTGTGCAGGATCGCCTCCGGAATTCCGATCTTGCCGATGTCGTGCAGCTCGCCGGCGATCCTGATGATGCGTCGTCTCTCGCGACCCATGCCGAGAACGCGGGCGGTCTTCTCCGCCAATTCGGCCACGTTCTGCGAATGCATGCGCGTGTAGGAATCGCGCTCGTCCAATGCCTGGGCAAGTGTCTTCAGCGCCCCTGAGATGGAGAAGGCGAATCGGGTTACGGCCCAATTTATGAAAATCACGATCGCGGAGATTGCGACTATCAGAACGGTTGTAAGCCATGTGTATCGACGCGCCTGGCCTTTCACGAAATTGCCGGCGTCCAGCCACAGCTCCGCTTCCGGCCAAATGTGCTTTTCTATCTCCTTGTCGCGCAGTGCATCGAGAGACAGCGAATCATGCTTGACGATGCGACGGTCCACGCGCAGGTAGAGCACCTCGGGGAACCGCTCGATGTAGAACGGCAGGACCGCTTCGACCTGCTTTTCATCCAGATCGAGCACGATCTGCAGAGCATCGCGGGCCGCTCGATCCCGATCGAAAGTCCCGAGATACACGGTGGCCAGTATGTAGATAACGGCGAATACGGTCATAACACCGAACGTAGTCAAAGCCTCGAGAGAATGCCAGATCTGGCCCTTGGCGGAAACAGACATGTGCTGTCTCGCGAGGCGCGTCTTCAGCTCCTGCCCGAAATCAGGCCGGGTTTTAAAGAGGTGCGAAAAGAACGATCTGAAGCGGCCGACCAGGAGTGTCTTGATGATACGCAGCAGGCGGCCTATGCGGGCCATCACCCTGAACAACTTGTGCAGCCGAAGGTTCGCTATCCCGGTGCTGGCAGCAATCCTGACTCCGAACAGGGCATCGGTAAACCAGGGCAGCTCGAAAACCATGACTGCCGTCGCGGTGAAACATATCCAGAAGGACACGTCGCGCCAGACCGGTCGACGCGAAGATCATCAGGCCGAGCTCGATTACGAAAAGAACGAAAACGACGGTCATGGCCATTTCGACCCTGCCGTCCCACACCTTGGGCAGCCAGCCTTCGCTGATATCCCAGGCGAAAACCGTGAACAGAATGAGCACGGTAACGGCCAGGGAGTACTCGAACGAGTCGAGCAGGTCCGCGATCCGCCTTCTGGCAGTCAAAGAGCCCATTGGTTCTCCTACTCCCACTCCCACTGAAACACCTCGCTCGGCTCCCCCCCCAGTTCAGACGCCCTGCCGGCCTGACCGGCGTCGGTTTCCAGCAGCGGGAACTTGCGTGCCAGCTCGGGGCTCAGCGCCTTGAGCCTGGTGTAAGCTTCCCGTGCCTTCAGCATGTCGCCCGCGGAAACGTATATGCGCGTCAGGGCTATGAGGACCCGGGCATTGTTTGGGTCAGCCCGGGCCGCGGCCTCGTAGGCGGCCTGTGCGTCCCCGAGCTCCCCGAGAACGGAATAGACGTTGCCTCGATTCATTAGCGCGGGCAGATAGCTTTCTTTTTCCAGCACGCGGGTGAACTGCTGCAGAGCGTTGTCGTACAGACCGTACCTGGAGTAGAGCAAACCCAGCCTGTTGATCAGTCTCGCGTTCCCGCCGGTTTCTTCTATCCGTTCGAGCAGTTTTTTCTCTCCCGCGTATATCTGTTGGTCCCGAAATGCGTTGAGCTGCCTCAGAAAGCTCTCCGTCACCACGCTTTCATCGGGAAGCGAGATGTCGTAGGCGCCCCCGAAGCTCACCGGTTGAAAGAGCTTCCAGGCGTCGGCAGTGGTGAAAAAGGCCGCCTCATTGTTCTCAGCATGTTCGCGCCACTGGCGAAGACCGTGTTCCCAGGCCTTGAGAAATCCCTCGTCCAACGCCGTCGTCTCGACGGGCACCCAGGCCGTACCACCCATGAGCAGCAGGCTGTCCGGGTTGTCGAAGAGCTTCTTGACTAGACCGGCATCCATGTCCAGGCTGAAGGCGGTGAAAATGTGGCCCGGAACCGTGATAAAGGCTGTTTTGACTCCCACGGACTCCAGCAGCGTGTTGTAGAGAACGGAGAGGTCATCGCAGTCTCCCGCCCTGTATTCCAGAGTCTGCCGCGGAAACTGCAGAAAATCGACGCGATCGCTGTTCTTCGAGAACTCGGTGTACGGCGTGGAAGGGTCGATCACGTAACTGAGGCGCGAGGCCCGCATAGCTTCGTACAACTTCATGGCGTGCAGCATGTTTTGATTGAGTGCCTTACTGGAAGGTACCCTGGCCATACCGGCGATTCGTTTGGCGTACTTCAGAACCGCCGGGTCCTTCGCGGTGACGAAGGCCGCCACCCTGCGGTCGTCGTCCCAGGTAACTGCGTTGCGATCGTAGAGACTCACCGAGATGGGGATTTCCCCCTCGTGTTTCCGGCCGCCGACGGTGTATTCCACCCTTACCAAACCGGCCACCGTGTCACCCTCCGAGATCTCCAGCACTTCGTTCGTCAAAAGGACAAACAGCTCGGCTTCGGCCTTCTCGCCGGCCGCGAGCCTTTCCTGCACACGGCAGGGCTTCGGATTGTCCATGTACCGCGGTATCATCATAGAGATCCTCAAGCCCTCTATCGGCGTCGACCCGGTATTGACGACCCGAACACCGCCTATGGGATGCCTGTCGTAATACCTGTAGAAGGCGGGCATGATCCCTCTCAGCTCCAGATTCCGCAGTATCAACTGCGGGCCGATGCGGTACTCTTCGGTGGACTTCGCGGCGCCCACCACGGCGAGAAAGGGGTTTTCTTTCAGACTGATGTCGTACCGCTTGTTGTTCGCAGGGTGCACCAGCGAGAATCGATCGTATTCGAAGGACACGCCGTTCTGACCGATCCGCTTGTCGATCCGTATCTCGGCCTCCTGCCAACCCCGTTTCAGGGTCCTCGCCTCCGAGCGGGGAATAGCGATGACTCCCTTCGTGCGCATGAACTCGAGAGTGTAGCTCTCGGTCCCGACGTCGTAAGAGAGCAGTCCCTCGAGGGGCACGCTGATTTCGAAGCGCCCTTCAGCCAAACGGCGCTGCTCGACACCGTAGCGCTGTTCGGTGAATCGCTGCAGTCCGAGCAGGGCCTGGGCCCGCAGCCTGCCCTGCCGGGCTTCGAACTCCTCGTCAGTCTCGAATTCATCCCTGGGTTCGAGCAAATCGGCATCCAGGCCGTTCAAGATGTCGCTGCTCGATGCTGCGCCGATAATGGCCTTCTGCGCTTTCGAGTAAGGACTCCCGGTCAGGCCGGAAAGAGAAAAGAGCGGATCGGCCCCGATTCCCTGCAGCTCCCAGAAAATTACGGTGTTCTTTCCGCTGCTCGCCGCGGCCAGGCGCCTGCCGTCAGGGCTGAAAGCCAGGTCCCGGACGTAGTCCTGCACGCCGTCGACCTTTTCTTCCGCGAGCCACTCACCGTCACGCAGGCGCCACAACTGCACGATGCCGCGGCCGATGCCGCAGGCCAGATAGAGTCCGTCGGGGCTGAACGCCGCCGACCAGATGGTGCTCGATACGGCATCGGGCACGACTTGCGCCGGCTCGTACCGGTCCTCCTGCAGCTTCCAGAGGGTGAGCTCGCTGCGCAGGCCCGCGGCCAGCCAGGCGCCGTCCGGCGAAAAGGCCAGACCGTGGAGGTAACCCGTGTTGCCGTAGTATTGCTTGGGAGCGAGATGCTGGTGGGGACTGTATCCCTGCTCGCTGAGCTTCCAAACGCTGATCGTGTCGTCGTAGTGGGCCCCGGCCAGATAATCGCTCCCCGGGCTAAAGGCAATTTTCGCGACGTTGCTCTTCAAATCGGAAAAACGGGAAGCAATCTCGTATGAATCGCCCTCTCTGCGCCAGACGAACAGCTCTTTCTTGTAGGTGGAGGAGGCCAGATGGCGTCCGTCCGGGCTCAGAGCCAGGCTGTATATGCTGTTGGTGTGACCCCTCAGAGTCGAGGTTATCTCGAAACTCTCGAGATCGAGGATCCCTATGTCGCGCTCCGATTTGTGGACGGCGAATATCAGCTTGCTCTCGTCCGGCGTAAAAGACATGACGCTGACATTGCTGTAATCTTCTCCGCCTCGAAAGACGAACAGCTCCCTGTATTCGGAATCAAAAATCCTGATGTGGTTGTTCCGTGTAGCCACGGCGATGAAGCTTCCAAACGGTGAAAACTCCACGTCGTTGGCCCACTGATTCAGGTTCAGAATTTTAGCCTGAGTCGCCTCGAATCCGCCGTTCTGGCCGAACAGACAGAAGGCGCTGAACGCCAGGATCCCCGCCAGGCTCGATTTTTTCATGATATCCCCCTCATGGCGCTCTCGCGTATTGTAGGCCCCGCTCTTATTGTAGGCCCCGCTCTTATTGTAGGCCCCGCTCTTATTGTAGGCCCCGCTCTTATTGTAGGCTCTGCCCGCCTTCGGATCAAGCGGCGGCCGTTACGACAAAGCAGTTATCAATTTGGATTCGCCAAATTGAGAACTGCCCCTATATGCAGATAAATGCCAACATTTTCAAGGCGTTTTGCCCCATTTTTCCTGCGAAACACAAGAAAATGCTGAACGTGCTTCCCCTGAAGCTTACAAGAACTGCTGGTTTCGACAGCAATCGCCGCCCAACCGGGGGCAGGGTCAAAAGG
>SDBV01010741.1_pt1 | contig 11976 bp, 8 predicted proteins | sample 2277081 | NCBI WGS metagenome assembly SDBV01 (sample SAMN10402039, study PRJNA504765) | marine sediment metagenome | isolation source: marine sediment core GS10_PC15, 223 cmbsf | place: Arctic Ocean: Southern Knipovich Ridge | collected 2010
GAGGTGAAGGTGTCTGGCGTGCGCGGCGGGTTGTTGAACGGCGGTTTGATGACGCGGGTGGTCAGCCCGTTGCTGGAATCCTGCGGCATGATGTGGAACCAGCCAACGCTGACGACGTTGTCGCCGGCCTGCTGCGCCATGGCGCCTGCGGAAGCGCAGGCCGCCATGAACGCGAAGGTCAGTCTTTTCATCGAGTCTCCTCTCTATTTTTTGTGGCGCGCGGCGCAAAGCGGCACGCCGCGGTCTTTGGTTTGAGATGCGGCGTCACTGCACGAACGCGCCCACCGTGAAGTACGGCTTCCCCTTGTCGTTCATGTCGAGAAAGCCGAAGGCGCCGCCCGTGAAGATCAGCTTGCCGGTCGGTGGCGAGCCCGCCGCGGCGCTGGCTTGCAGCGTGCGCACCACGCCCGGCACGGTTTGTGTGAAATCCAGGTTGAGCGCGCGGGCGAGGCTGGCTTGCGACGGGTTGAACGGATCGAGCAGCGTGGCCTGGTCGGCCATCAACGCGGTCGCGCGATAGTCGAGCGCGCTATCGACTCCGGTGTATTCGCCGTTCTGGGAGTTCAGCGCGATCGGCGCCTGCGGGCTCAGGATGGAGATGCCGGATTCGTCGTCCGCCACGGGGGCGCCAGCGGTGAGCTTGGCGTTGGCCGCGCCGGAGCGAATGAAGATCGGCACCAGTTGGTTGCGCAGCTTGCCCACGATCAGGATGCCCTTGCCCGCCTTGGCCGGATCAAGCGACGCCTGGGTCGGCGGCACCTGCGGCTGATAGTTCAGGCTCTGGAACGTGGGCGAATCGCTGCGTGCGATGAACTTCTGGTTGACCACCGCGTTGGAAGTCAGGCACATGCCGCCGTTCTTCACGCCCAGGTTGTCGCACTCGGTGTAGGTGCCGTCAGCGTTGATCGTCACCATGGCGTCGATCGCCTGCGGCGAGAAGTTCTGCGACGGCACCTGGTGGTAGCCAAGCTGGTTGTACTTGCCCGCGATCTTCGACAGGTCGGTTTCCTGTTGCGAGAAGCTGATGAACGGGTAGTACGGGAAGGTCGTCTGCACAATCCGGCCGACGCCCACAACACCGTCAAACTGGATCGTCGCGCCAGGAATCGAGCCACCCAGCACGCCCTGGCCCAGGAAGAAGCGCGCCGGCCGGTTCGGATCGAGGCTGGCGTTGTTCAACCGGAACGTGCACTGGTTGAGCTTCTCGGTCGGCAGCGCGGTTTCCTGCGTCAGCGTGCCGGTGGCCACGTTATTGGGCGGCGTATCGCGCGTCGGCTGCACGGTGCCGGTGGTGACCGGAACCGGCGACGCGAGGTAGGTGATCTTGTACGTCATCCGCGTGGTATCGAGCTGCACCTGCAACAGCTCGCCCGACCCCGAGCCGCCGGTAAACACGGTGCCGTAATCGATCGCTTGCGGACACAGCCGGGCGACCGCCTGGATCGCCTGGGTAGGCGAATCATCGCCACCGCCACCGCCGCAGGCCGCCATCAGCGGAAGCCAAGCGATCAGAACCAGCCACTTGCGCCATTGCATTTCGGTTTCCTCCAAATCGTTGTTCGAAGGTGGCAGCGCCCCGCGCCGCCACCGTTTGATGTGGGATGCCCGCGCTACTGCACGAATGCGCCGACCGTGAAGAACGGGTTGTATTGCGCGTTGTTCATCAGCAGCGCGTAGACGTTGCCCACCTTGATCGCCACGCCGGTGTCGCCCGCCTTGAACAACGCGACGCTGCCGCTGGCGCCCTGCGTGGTGAAATCGTTCTGGGCGGTCACGCGCACCTTGCCGGGCGCCGGCTGCGTGTAGTCGAGCGAGAATTGCGCGCGCACCGAAGAGGTCAGCGGATTGATGAGCGCGGCCGTGGTGTCCTGGAACAGCGTCGAGGTGTAGTTCGCGGCCAGCGTGGACACCGCCGTGCCATCGCTGCAGTTGCCAGCGGCCGGGTGGAAGAAGCCGCCCCGAAACTGGCCCGGAAGCTCCGGATGCGGGATGGTGTTCTTGAAGCCGTTGTTCGTGAACGCAAATCCGGGACTCACGCCGTTGAATGCGACCACCCCGCACGCCGAGCTGCTGGTCGCACCGACATAGCCGCCCTTGAGCGCATTGGCCGGAATGGCCGTGGCCGGCGACAGCACCGAGATGCCCACCTGATCGTCCGCCACCGATGCCAGAAGGTTGGTCGGATCGCTGTGTGAATAGCCGACGCGGATCACCACCGGCACCAGTTGGCCGTTCAACTTGCCGACGATCATGATGCCGCGCGCCCGGCTCTGCGCCACAAGCAGTGGCGACACCTGCCCGACATACGGATACGACAGCTTCGGCCGGGCGGTGCTGAGGAACACGTTGTCCAGCGAGCCATCGCCGTTGCGGCGTAGCGTCCACGGCGTGCCCGTGGTCCGGCACGAATAGTCGATGCCTTCCGCCGTGCAGGTGCCGTCCGCATTCAGCGTTTCGGTCCAGTTCACGGCATCGGGCTGCCAGCCTTGCGGCTTGGCGGTCTGGAAGGTCGAGCCGGTCGGCGTCATATGGATGCCGAGCTCGTTGTAGCGGCCAGCCACCTGCGAGAAATCCGTCACGGTCTCGCTAAAGCCGAGGAACGGATAGAAATCGAAGGTGCGCGAAGGCACCGTGCCCAGGACCAACCCCGGGGCGATCTTGATACCGGCGAAGGCAATCGTCGCACCCGGAATGCCACCGCCCACGATGCCCTTGCCCAGGAACAGCATCGGCGGGTCCTGCGGATTGATGGTGACGGCGTAGCTGCCGTCGGCAGTCTGGCCGTTCTGCAACACGAATGCGCAGCGGTTCTGCTCCGCGGTTGGCAGTTTGGTCGCGTTCACATAACTGCCGTTGATCGTGAGCCCCTCGCGCGTGGTGTTCACCTGCCCCGCCGAGGTCGGCACGGAGGACGCGATGAACTGCATCTGGTACGTCTTTCTGGTCGTATCGAACCTGACCTTGAGGTATTCGCCACTGCCCGCGCCGCCGGTGTAGGTCGTCGAATAATCGAGCGACGACGGGCACAGGCTCGACGGTGCGTCCACCCCGGTGGCCGATCCGCTCACCGGGCAACTGGCACCCGAGCACTGCGGCACGGTGGCCACGCCCGGATCGTCTGCACCCCCACACCCACTCAGGAACGGGGTGCTCAATATGCAACTGATTGCCATGGCAATCATTGAAATGCGTCTACGCACCATGGTGCCCTCCTTGGAATTTGAACTTGCTGTGTTTTGTGCCGGCGAACGCCGGACGAATACCCCGCCTGCCGGCAAGACAGTCAGCCGGCAGCGCACAATCTGCCCCGTCGGCAGATCGACCCGAAAATCAATAAAAATAACGGACGTGTTTTGTCCGGCGCGTTACCTCGTGTAACGCGCCTTCGGCTGAGTGCCGCTGATCAAAACAAGTCGGAGTGACAGCTAATGCGGGAAACCCGGATCGCTGCGATGACGCGCGTGGGCACGCGCACAAGCGGAATGCTGGAAGGGCCCGTTTTGAATGCGCAACATCCTGTGTCTCCAAAGGGTACGCGACTGGCTGTGTGCTTATCGTTATGCCCGCCACTATGGTCTGCGCAGACAGTGAAGTCTATAGAGAGTTCATTCAAAACATTCTCGGCATCGCCTGTTATCAGTGGGCACGGCGCGCCAGCGTAGAATTTCAAACGGGATAATGAATCGACGCCACTTTATCTGTTTAAAACTTTCCAAATCCTTTCCATCGCACTCACGCCCATTGCAAATGAAATTTCATGGAGAATTAAATAAACTGATAATCCAATGAAAGACTATGCGACCACAAAACAATATGACGGCCATTGCGAATACCTGGAGCCGACCGGCAATCACCTGGTCGATGTGGTGCGGAAGACGCGGGAAAGATGGTGGGCCCGGTGGGTTTCGAACCCAAACATGGGGGTATTCAGGGGCAACCGAGGGGAGTCAACCCATTGATTCTGCGCAGAATTTCTGAAATAAACTCCCCTGCACCCCCCTCTTTCTTCCCCGAATTCTTCCCTGGAGCGGGGTTCATTACAGGACAGTATGCTGGAGACCAATCGCGCTCAGATCTGGCCGAACCGCAGCGGAATCATAATCCGCAGGTCCGGGGTTCGAGTCCCTGATTCGCCACCAAATGCTGTAAGCCCTTGATATTTCGCGAGAAGTTCAAGGGCTTTTTTCTTGTGGTGTCACGGTCGGTGTCACAGATACCCGACCATGCACAAGATCCCCCGCCTTCTTCGGTCCCGTCATGGGGTCTACTACCTGCGCCTCACCCACGGCAAGCTCGACAGCCGTCGCTCCCTCGGTACAAAGGACTTTCAGCGGGCTAAACTGTCCGCTTTGTTACTGAACCTGCACGTAGAGATGAGCAAGTCGCGCCTTGATGCTGAGATGTTCCGCCACCTCGATATCGCACTGCCGAACGGGGTCAAGCTCACGAATATTCGGCGCGAGGACAAGGGCATTCTGTTCGACATTCTGGACAAGCTCGGCGTGACAGGCGAACAGCTCGCCAGCATGTCGACGACAGAGGTCGCCAAGTTGCTCGCTGGCCCCGAGCCCAAACGCATGGAGCCGCCGAAACCGAAGAGCAAACCATGCCTGAAGCCGCCAACGATGACGATGAAACACCTCGTCGCCGTGGCCGTCCTCTCAAATAGGATCGCGGCGATCTGAGTCGTCCGTAGCCTGACGGTCAAACAGGCAATGCAGCAGCCGCTGCCCAAGATTGGTCGACAAAGTGAGGTCGGCCATTTTTGTTTTTGCTTTTTCTTTTCGTGGATTCTTTTCGCTGCGCTGACGGCTGCGCCTTGTCGATTTCGTTGCCGGGCCTATCGGCTGTCGCCTCTCGTCTGGCTGGCGCATGATTTTTTCGGTTGTGGCACGCTATCGCGTCGGCAGCGATGTTGGCTAATTACCTGTTGTACGCGTAGTGGTCATCGGCGCTGCAGCGTCCATCTCAGGAATGAGGCTGGTGCGCCGGCGCCAGCAAGGTCAGAGTTCGAGATGGAATGTCGTTTGCACTAGTTTCATCAACCCGAGCCGGTGCTATGTATCATTTTCTCGACATTAATAAAAATAAATTCAGAAATAATAAACATTCAATTTCGTGGTGTTTTGCCATGGCTCCGCTGGTGTCTTCGCCCGTCAAGCGTTTCGTTGCTGTCACCCCTCTGTGGAGGGGGTGACGAAGCAAAGCTGACGGTACATCTTCCTGCTTGCTTCACCATGTTGCATACGAAGTGTGAAGGCAAACCGGAATGGGGGCGTTTTGGAAATGTTTAAATTCGAGCAAATCAAGCGCGGTATTTTTTTGATTTTATTTATCGCTTGCGCAGGCTTTAGTGGCGCCGCATCAGCTGCTGACGGATGTCCCGTTGACGGAATAAATTATGCCTGTGTGCCATTTCAATATACTCCGTGGCAATACTTGCCATCAGATTCTGATTATCATTATGCAGTTTGGCGATTGTTTCCCACGGCAGAGGCTGCTTATGCGGACTTTGTTGCGAAGTATACGGTGACTTGCCCTCACACAGTGGGTCCGCTGTCTGAATTTGTGTCAAATCCGTTAGATAATGGTACCCACAAAGTTGCCACAATGGTTATTACCTTGTCGTCAGCCTGCCCTGGTAACCCGGGAGCGCAGCTTACGGCTTGGGTGAGTGCACTCAGGGAGGCTACTTGCGCTGCTGGCTACACCCAATATAACAACTCCATCGCCTATTGCATAGCGCGAGTAAATAATCCCGTGAACGCACTGCAAGTTACCGCGACCACACCGACAATCCCGGCGAATAGCACCACCCAAAATGGGAAGGTTCTTACAAAATCAAATCTAACATTGCGTGTGACGCAAGGTAGTCAGCCTGTTAGCGGCATGTTAGTTGGATTGCAATCAAGCCGAGGCCCCACCGCGGATATTATTCATGGCCCTTCGGCGCCAACGGACGCAAGCGGCACATCAGTGGCTGACGTATCAACCCACGCTCAACCTGGCCAATCCACAATTACCGCTTTGAGTCCGCCCAATCTGCAAACAAAGACGCCAGCAAACATCAATTGGCTCCCCGCACGCTATGAGAGCCAATTTCTTGTGACTTGCTACATATTGGCCCAGGAATCGGCAGCCGCGCAAACTCCCGTCAGCAGCAATGTGTGCGGATTGCCCAGCGCCAACAGATATCGCACGGAATTCTTGGATGCCGTAAAAAGGCAAGGGTCAGGCAAAGCCTTAGATGGTACGATTATTCATATTAACGGGCGTCATAACGGACATGACTGTTATAACACCGATTCTTGCGCACGCACCTCAACCGGTGTCTGCGCCTCGGTAGGTACTACCATTGCAGTTGACCCGTCCGTCATACCACGTCGAAGCAGCGTTAGCGTTGACATACTGGGGCCACGGAAAGCGCAGGACGGCGGCTCGTGGATCAACGGCTATCACATTGACGACTACATGGGGCCAATACCCAAAGCAGTCTGTGACGACTTGGGGCGCCGCAATTCCGGTATTGTGTTTCAGAGCTACTAGGAGAACATAAAATGCGCACAGTCGGGAAAAAATGCACCGCCGCAATGACTTTGCTGCTTGCTCTAGTGTCGTCAGCAGCAATGGCAGCGGGGGATTGCCGAGCACTGGTCTTGGTCAAGAACGACCTATGGTTTGCCAAGCAGGACGGTAGTCTGATCACGCAACTGACGAACGACGGCAAATTGAAGTTTGCCGTTGCGTTGGCACCGCAAGCCAACCTCATTGCGTACAGCGGAAAGACGCCACCTGCGGACGTGACCCTGATCGATCCCTCAGGCAGGCTGCTTGCGGACGTCAACGTCAACGCAAAGGATGCGATTACGGGTCTGACGTGGACGTCGCCGAGCATGCTCGTGGCACAACAACACGAAAGCCCAACCAGCAGTCTCTCCTACTTTTTGAACGTCCCGCCTCCATCTGGACCGGCCCAAGTGTTGTCCACTAAGGGCGTTGGAGGCAACTGTGCCCTCTCACCAAGAGGGCACGGTGTTGCATGCAGCGAAGGCGATGCAATCAGCCTGAATAGGCGCGACATATACACCCTTCCAAGCCCGTTTGCTTCTGCAACTGTCCTGCAGAAGATCAATGCTTCGATCGGTACCAGCGTGGCTACAGCCACTACGCCCTCTTTCCGCATTGACGTCCAAAGCATTGAAGACAGGAAGGTTGCACTGAAGGTCACCACGCCAGATGGGCAATGGAAGCAAATGTATCTGAGCAACGGCGACACACTTGCCGTGCCGTACCCCACCGGCAGCTCGGACGGAGCCTCTGTCCTGTATGGGATTGGCGCGACTGTTGCCCACAACAACAACGGCGTTGTTACGTTGACCGTGCTTTCCGCCAACCAGGGCATGCCCTCCATTGAAGCCGGACCTGTTTGGGACCCGAGAGGCAAGCGAATTGCCTTCGTTGAGACCAATGGCTCAAGTCAGCGATGGCTGGTCATGATCAACAGAGAAATGGGCGATGGCGACGAGCAGGGCGATCGAGACGAGAGAGGCGATGCTGGTGAGCACAAGGGTGGGCTCGACGCCAGAGAGTTGCTTCCGGTCGGCGGCCCTGTCAGTTCGGTTGCGTTCACGTCGGAGACGCATATCGTGGTGAAGGGGCAAAACGGTGTGTTCGCGCAAGACATCCCTGCATCGGGCAAGGTGCCGAGCAACACGCCTTACACCGTCACGCCGAAACTGCCGGATCAGATCAACGTCACGGTAGGCGGGAGCCTTACACCTGTCCCAGTGAAGGCGTGGACCTGCCAATAGAGTCTCTCTCGTGGTGGTGGGCGGCAATTCCAATGCGGCGCCCACCCGGTGCGGTCCGTAATGGACCTGGTGGGCGATAGACGTCCCTAATTGCGAAATTGTTGCCACGCCCGATCGGCGAGATACCGCAGGGCGTTCGTTGTCCGTGAATGCTTTGTAACCGTTGGCGATAGCGGATTTCTTGGCGTCTGCCTTGGAAAAAATCTTGTGCCCACGGCTCTGGGCCTATCGGCTATCGCCCATCATCTGGCTGGCGCGTGAATTTTCTGGTTGTGGCACGCTATCGCGTCGGCAGCGATGTCGGCTAATTACCTGTTGTGGGCCGTTGTGGTCTCGCCTCGGTACCATACCAGCGTTGTTCGCCACAGGAGCATGGACAGTTCCGTATGCCCAACGGAGCAGCGTGTCGAATAGCTGGTGGTTTCTGCCCTTGTGGACCTTGCTGCTGGGAACAGCGATGCGAGCGCCTGACAGATCGATCCATTCGAGAAAGTCGCCAAGATGGTAATTCGCGGCTGGGTGGGTAATGACGTATCAGTGCTGCGCGAAGCTTTCGACTTGGCCGTGACCGACAAGTTGATGACTACCAATCTGGCGTTGGAAGTAAAGCGCGCCAAGCATCAGAAGTCCCCACCCGACCCGTTCTCGCGCGAGGAATCCGACCGTGTCATCTCCGAAATCGCTCTAGCTTACCCCGAGCAGGTTTTTAACTTGGTGGATTTCTGGTTTTGGACCGGAATGCGCACGTCAGAGGTGCTGGGCCTTCAATGGGCAAATGTCGACCTAACCAGCGGCACGGCTCTGATCGCCAGCGTCTACGTACGCGGCGAGCAGAAGGACAAGACTAAGACGGCAAGAGCTCGGTTGATTCGACTGAACAGCCGGGCTCTGGCGGCGATGCAACGCCAGCGTGCGCATACGCAGATGGCTGGTGATCGCGTGTTCCATGACCCGCGCTACAGTCTGCCCTGGCACGACGAAGACGCGTTCCGCCGGACGTATTGGGCGCCGACACTGAAGCGACTGGGCATCCGTTACCGCCGCCCCTACAACATGAGACACAGCTACGCTGCGGCAATGCTGATGGCCGGCATGACACCCGCATTCTGCGCGAAGCAGTTGGGACACAGCGTCGAGATGTTCCTGACAACGTACTCGAAATGGATCGACGGCGAGCAGGACGACCTGGAGATGTCGCGGCTGGAATCGGCATTTTCTTCCCCAGTTCTTCCCCGGGTCGGCACCGATACGCCGTAGCGCCTTGATCTTAAAAGAGAAACGGTGGTGGGCCCGGTGGGTTTCGAACCCACGACCAAACGATTATGAGTCGTCTGCTCTAACCCCTGAGCTACAGGCCCTGCAAGAGCGGCATCCGAACGGCTGCCGGCAAAAAAGAGACCCGGCGGGTTAGGCCGGGCCTCATGCGGAATTTTACCCGAAAGTGGGCGCGAGCCCACTCGGAAAAAACGCCCGCTTAGCTCCCTTCGAGGAAGCTCTTGAGCTTGTCCGAACGGCTCGGGTGACGCAGCTTGCGCAGCGCCTTGGCTTCGATCTGGCGGATACGCTCGCGAGTCACATCGAACTGCTTGCCGACTTCTTCCAGCGTGTGGTCGGTGCTCATCTCGATACCGAAGCGCATGCGCAGCACCTTGGCTTCGCGCGGCGTCAGCGAGTCGAGTACGTCCTTCACCACGCCGCGCATGGAGCCATGCAGCGCCGCTTCGGCCGGGGCCAGCGTGTTGGTGTCCTCGATGAAATCGCCCAGATGAGAGTCGTCGTCGTCACCGATCGGCGTTTCCATGGAGATCGGCTCCTTGGCGATCTTCATGATCTTGCGGATCTTGTCTTCCGGCATCTCCATCTTCTCGGCCAGCGTTGCCGGATCCGGCTCGTTGCCGGTTTCCTGCAGGATCTGGCGCGAGATGCGGTTCATCTTGTTGATCGTCTCGATCATGTGCACCGGAATCCGGATGGTGCGCGCCTGATCGGCGATCGAACGCGTGATGGCCTGACGGATCCACCACGTGGCGTAGGTCGAGAACTTGTAGCCGCGACGGTATTCGAACTTGTCCACCGCCTTCATCAGGCCGATGTTGCCTTCCTGGATCAGGTCGAGGAACTGTAGACCGCGGTTCGTGTACTTCTTGGCGATCGAGATCACCAGGCGCAGGTTGGCCTCGGTCATTTCGCGCTTGGCTTCACGGGCGCGGCGCTCGCCTTCGGACATCTTGCGGTTGACGTCCTTCAGCTCGGGCAGCGGCAGCACCACGCGGGCCTGCAGGTCGATCAGCTTCTGCTGCAGCTCGTGCACGGCCGGCACGTTGCGCTCGACAATGGTGCTGTACGGCTTGCCATCGGCGACCACGGTAGCGACCCACTTGAGGTTGGTCTCGTTGCCCGGGAAGCGCGAAACAAATTCACCGCGCGGCATACCGCACTTGTCGACCACGATGTGCAGGATGGCGCGTTCCAGCTTGCGCACCTCGTCCACCTGGCCACGCAGCGTGTCGCACAGGCGCTCGACGTTGCGTGCCGTGAAGCGAATGCACATCAGTTCAGCTTGGATGGCTTCCTGCGCCTTCACGTACGGCTTGGACTTGTAGCCTTCCTTCTCGAACGCGCGGCGCATCTTGTCGAACTGCTCGCCGATCACGCCAAACTTGACCAGGGCAGCCTGCTTGAGCTCTTCGAGTTGACGTGCCGAAGCCGCGGCGGCGCCGGCGCCTTCATCGTCCTCGTCTTCCTCTTCGTCGCCTTCCTCTTCGGCCTCTTCGTCCTCGAACTCCTCTTCCTCCTCGGCTGCCGCTGCGGCTACGGCATCAGCGTTCGGGTCGATCAGGCCGTCGATGTACTCGTCGATCTTGGCCTCATCATTGGCCACGCGCTCACCCATGGCGAGGATCTCGGAGATGGTGACCGGGCAGGCCGAGATGGCCATGACCATGTCCTTCAGGCCGGCTTCGATGCGCTTGGCGATCTCGATTTCGCCTTCGCGCGTGAGCAGCTCGACCGTACCCATCTCGCGCATGTACATGCGCACCGGGTCAGTCGTGCGGCCGAATTCCGAGTCGACCGTCGACAGCGCGGCTTCGGCTTCTTCTTCTGCCTCTTCTTCCGTGGTCACGGAAGGCGCGTTGTCGTTGAGCAGCAGGGTCTCGGCGTCCGGAGCCTGCTCGTACACGGCGACGCCGATGTCGTTGAGCGTGGCGACCAGCGTCTCCATCGACTCCACGTCGACCATGTCGTCGGGCAGATGGTCGTTGATCTCGGCGTAGGTCAGGTAGCCGCGCGATTTGCCCAGCTTGATCAGCGCCTTGAGCTTCTGGCGGCGAGCCTCGAGCTCTTCTTCCGAACCGCCTTGCTGTGAGGCCGCGAATTCCTTCAGCAGGGCTTTTTCCTTGGCCTTGCGGTCACGGGCCTTCAGCTTTTCTGATTTCGGTGCCGGAGCGGCGGGGGTGTCAAATTCTTCAGTCACGTCCGTGCTGCTGTCGTCATCTGCCTGCGTCTCCGCCTTGGGCTTGCGGCCGCGCTTTTTAGGCTCGGCTGCCGCCTCGGCGCGGGGCGCGGGAGGAGTTGTGGGAGTGGCCTCTGCCTGGGCGGTGCGCTTGGTGTCATCCGCGGCCGCCTTGGCTGCGGTGTTGGTACGAGCGGTACCCGTCTTGGTTGCGCGTGCGCTGGCAGCGGTCTGCTTGGTCTCGACTTCGGTAACTTTCGATTTCGCCACGGTGGTTGTCTTGCCCTTGAGTGCGACGGAAGCGGCTTTGCCGCCAGGTCTGGCGCTCGTGCTCATCGACGTCGAGACCTTGCCTGAGGTTGAAGATTGGATCGCGCCTTTTGTGCGCGGTGCCGGGTGGGCGGAAACGGTGATCTCGGCGATCTGGCGCGGCTGGGCTTTCCCCATCTTTGCCGGCGCAGTGGCCTTGACTCCTGCCGATCCCGCCTGCCCCATATGGGTCCGACCATTCGCGACTTTCGCCGTTCCCGCTGGTGTCTTTCCTCCGCTGGCGCCGCGCGCCGATGAGGATCGCGTGGCAGAAACAGAGACAGGACTGGCCTTGGAACCGGCCTTCGCGGAGGTCTTCACCTTCACCATGGGCACGCTCACTCCCCCGAAAATGGGAAAAAGGACTTGCAATCCAAACCGGCTATTCTAGCACGCCAGACC
>SDBV01010742.1_pt1 | contig 11975 bp, 10 predicted proteins | sample 2277081 | NCBI WGS metagenome assembly SDBV01 (sample SAMN10402039, study PRJNA504765) | marine sediment metagenome | isolation source: marine sediment core GS10_PC15, 223 cmbsf | place: Arctic Ocean: Southern Knipovich Ridge | collected 2010
GCCGATACTCTGGAACTTGCGCATATTGACTATAGTTTCAAACCGGTAAAACCGATCGTAGTGTTTGAGCAACCCATACTCGAACAAGCCTTATTAATGACGATTCCTCCCCTGTTTTACGGAGCGATGCCGAATTTGGGATTGTACAGTCAACCAGACGGCCCCTGTCCAAATCCCGGAGACCTGTTGCCCAAGGGAAAAATAAAGGAAGCCCGGGCTTCATACGGCGAACAGATAGAACTGTCAATTAAAGACATGGTGTATGTAGGAAGCCATATGTATGAAGCAGGTGCGGACGGAATCAATTTTGATACTACCGCGGCAGCCGGTGATGCTGAATTCTACGCCGCATTAAAAGCCGTCGAAATTCTCAAATCCAAATATCCTGATATTTGTATTCAGATGGGCATGGCGGCAGAATTCGTTCTCGGCATGCATGGAGATTTGTTTTATGACGGAGTTCGCCTTGCAGGATTATATCCAAAGGGGCAGATGGAGCTGGCCGCAAAGGCAGGTGTATCAATATTCGGGGTAACTACAAATATCGTGACAAATAAATCACTGCCGTGGAATATTGCACGGGCTGTTACTTTTGCCAAATCCTGTACGGAAGAGGAAAGTATCCCTGTGCATGCATGTGTGGGAATGGGAGTTGGAGGAGTTCCTCTGACACTTGCACCGCCGGTTGATGCACTTACCAGAGCTTCCAAAGCTCTTGTAGAAATCGGCAACCTGGATGGGTTGTAGATAGGTGTAGGCGATCCTTTTGGTATGGCTGCTGCTCACGGCATAGCCTCGGGAATTGGCGGAATACGATCAGCCGGAGATCTGGTTGCACGTATGCAAATGACCCGTGGGATGAAAACGCCGGCAGCAAAAAAGTATGTGGCTGATAAGCTTAAAATTTCAGTTGCAGATATAACGGACCCTGTGATAATGAGTGAAGTAAGGGAAGACTTTGACCTTGGGAGGGTAAATGCAGTCCCTGGAGCGGCAAAGGGAATTGATGCAAAATTTCGTATTGCGGATCTACTGGACATAGAGATTAATTGTGTTACTAAATTCAAGAAACGGATAATTAATGGCTCTTAAATATTTAATAAATAAACTGAAATTTTATCTTAAGGAGATCGCTAGTGAAAAATGAGATTGTAACAAGGATGGGTGATGGTGAAAGAATATTTATGCCGGCCCGGGAAATAAAAGAAGATTTGTTACAGGGAATGAAAGAGGCCGCTGAAAATGGGAAAGTGCCAGAGTTGAGTACGGAAGATCTTGATCACTTATTAGAAATCATTGCCGAACCGGGCAGGATTGTAAGTGTTTCACCGGGAGAAGAGGTTATTGTTACTGATGACGGTTGTTCGAAAATATTTTGTATGGGCCCTGCTGATGGTGGAGCGGCACTGCCAATCAGCAGGCAGAATTCGATTCAGGCATATGAACGAAGCTTCGCTGCAGATACTGTATCCCTGGGGCATGAGGATTACAGCTTTAAGCCATCTAAAGCTATCATTGATTACGAATTGCAGACATATTATACGACGTCCCAGGTAACAACTGTGCCTCTTTTCTATGGGGCACAGCCAAATCTCGGCTTATATTATCGCCCTGACGGGCCTCATGAAAATCCTGCCGACCTTCTTCCAATGGGGAAAATAGCAGAAGCCAAAAAATCCCAGGAGGAAGCAGCGGAACAGTTAAAAGAAGATATGGTTTTTGTGGGTAAGAAGATGGCTGGAATGGGCTGCGAGGGTCTCAATTTTGATACCGCCGGTTCGGCCGGTGACGCAGATTTGTATGCCACCCTTCTGGCTGTAGAGGAGCTGAAAGAAAAATATCCCCTGATGTCGATCGAAGTTGGAATGGCAGCTGAATTTGTTCTGGGAATGCATGGCGGAATTGAATATAAAGGAAAACGCCTTGCGGGGATGTATCCTCATGACCAGGCAGAAGTCGTGGCTGCTGCCGGCGCGGACATATTCGGACCGGCAGTAAATGTGAATACTTCAAAATCATATCCATGGAACCTTGCAAGAGCAATAACCCTTGTAAAGCACGCATCTGAGGTTTCAGAAATACCGGTACATCCTAATGTTGGTATGGGTGTATGTGGAGTACCGATGTCCCTGGAGACTCCCATTGATTGTGTCACCAGGTCGTCGAAAGCCCTGGTGCTGATTGGAAAAGCTGATGGACTATAGCTGGGTGTAGGTGATGCTTTTGGCATGCCGATTGCACATATTATGGCTGCAGGAATGGGTGGCCTCCGTACCGCTGGAGATCTGGTGGCGTGGATGCAGATGACCCGCAAAATGAAAATTGCTGAAGCTAAACAATATGTTGCTGATAAACTTGGAATCGAAGTTATCGATTTGATAAATGAAGATGTAATGTATAATCTCCGTGAAAAACTGGGGATAGGGATTGTAACCGGAGATCCGGGAAAACCGTCAGGTATTCTGGCAAAAATAAATATTGCTAAATTACTGGAGATAGAAATCAACTCCGTTAATTTATTAAAATCAATGTTGTAGAGAGAGGGTAATACTATGATTGAAGAAAAAATTTTAGCGGAAGCCAAGCAGACTGTTTTTGATTTTGATATAGAGAAAGCGAAAAACATTGTAAAGGACGTTATTGCTTCCAAAGGGGATCCACTGGAGCTTATGAGCCAGGCGTTTATCCCTGCAATCAATGAAATCGGAGAGATGTTCAGCACCGGCCGCATGTTCCTGCCCGAACTGATACAGGCTGCAGGTGTAATGAATGGTGTTACTGAAGTGATTACCGAATCTCTGCCAAAAGGGTCGACACAGCAAAGCGGCGGAACAGTGCTTATCGGTTCAGTGCAGGGTGATATCCATGATATTGGTAAAACCCTGGTGGTTACACTTTTGGGAGTAAATGGTTTTACAGTGCACGATTTAGGACGGGATGTATCGAATGAAGAGTTTATAGAAAAGGCTGTCGAATTAAATGTCGATCTTATTGGAACGAGCAGCCTGCTGACAACCACGATGCCTATGCAGAAAGAGCTGGAGAAAGCATTAAGCGATGCAGGTTTAAAGGGAAAGGTAAAGACAATAATAGGAGGAGCCCCTGTTACACAGAGGTGGGCGGATAGAATTGGTGCAGATTCGTATGCAGAAGATGCTCATGATGCCGTTGTAAAAGTAAAAGAACTATTGGGACAGTAAAAATGAAAACATCATACGATGCAATTATTCTGGGCGGCGGTCACAATGGACTGACCGCTGCCGGGTATCTGGGCAAAGCCGGATTAAAGACAATCGTCCTGGAAAAACGTCCCATTGTCGGCGGCTCAGTTGTGACGGAAGAAATCCATCCCGGCTACCGGAACTCAACAGTCTCATATGTGGTGAGTTTGCTGCAGTCTAAAATAATTAAGGACCTTGAGCTTAAAAATCACGGATTTGATATGATTAAAATGGACGGCACTGTTTCAATCTGCGGGGATGATACTCTGTTTTTAAACGACGATCCGGAGAACAATCGCAAAGAAGTTGGCAAATTTTCAAGCGTAGATTACGATGCAATGATTCGGTTCGATGGGATGGTTCAGGAAGCAGGGGAAGTGATCCGAAATCAAATGCTGAAAGAGCCGCCAAACCTGGATGCAAAACTTTCCGATTTTGTAAGTCTTGGACGATTGGGCCTTGATTTCAAAAAACTTTCACCCAACGGCCGTTACAGGTTGATGCAGTTATTAACGAGCAGCGCATATGATCTGATCGATCGCTGGTTTGAAAGCCCGATGATCAAAAGCATGTATGCTTCCTCATGCTTTTCCGGGAATTTTGCAAGTCTGCGTCAACCGGGCTCTGCTATTCCATTCTTCCATCTATCAGTAGGTGAAATTGATGGCGAGCAGGGCGCCTGGCGGCTGGTAAAAGGAGGCATGGGAGGTCTTTCCGAGGCAATGGCTTCTTTTGCACGGTCAAAAGGGGTGGAGATTCGTACAAACTCTGCAGTAGAAGAAATTATTGTAGAAAACGGTAAGGCAATCGGTGTGCGTCTCGAAAATGGTGAACTCATTCACGCTCGATGTGTGCTGGCCAATACAGACCCCAAACGGACATTTCTGAAGCTTCTGGATAGTAAACATCTTGATCCTGAATTCAGAAAGGATATCAATCAAATTCGAATGGGTCACTCTTCATTAGCCTTAAGTCTTGCACTGAAAGGGCTGCCTGATTTCAAGTTCTCTAAACCCGGTGAAGAAACGGCATGGCATCGGTCGGACATTTGCATATATCCGGATGTGGAAGGTATGGAAGCAAATTATTTCGAAGCTGCTGCTGGCAAGGTGACAGATGCACCACGCCTGGAGATGACGATTCCTTCGACTTTAGATGATACTCTTGCCCCTCCCGGACATCATGTTATGAGCATACTCGGCAAATACTATCCACTCCAGCTGGCAGATGGACAAAGCTGGGATGATATTAAAGAAGATGTTGCAGATAAAATTATTGATTATGTTTCAAAATCGATACCTAATCTAAAGGAACTTATTGTAGGCCGGAAAATGATAAGCCCGTTGGATCTGGAACGGGAATATGGTCTGACTGGTTCAGATATTTTTCATGGACGTCACGATCTGGATCAGCTTATAAGTCTACGCCCTCATCCCAAGGCAGCCCAATATCGTACTCCGATTAAAGGTCTATACCTGTGCGGCTCCGGTGCTCACCCGGGAGGCGGTGTAACTGGTGCTCCAGGGCACAACGCGGCCAGACGGGTAATTAAAGATTTTAAAAAACTGTAAAGTTATGAAGGAGGCATGTATGAAAGTTTTATCTTTAGGCGGCGCTGGAGCTGTCTGTAACCATGCGACACGGGACCTGGTTGAATTTTCAGACTTCGACGAAATTGTTATAGGTGAATTTAATGTAAATGCGGCAGAGAAACTGGCCGCTGAATTAAATGATTCCAGGGTAAAAGTTATTAAAGTTGACGCAAACGATTATGATAGTATGGTCAGAATTTTTAAAGATTTCGATATAGTCCTCAATGGACTGCCTTTTAAATATGACCTTACGGTTACAAAAGCGTGTGTTGAAGCCGGCGTTAACGGCCTGGATGTTTCCACCGTGGAGGAACAATGGGATTATAATGATGCAGCTAAAGAAAAGGATCTTATATTCATCCCCGGCGTAGGAGCAACACCCGGTACTACAAATGTAATGGCCAGGCGGGGTGCGGAACAGCTTGATGAGGTAGATGAAATACAAATCAATTTTGCCGCTTTCAGGTGCCCGGCTCCTGCTCCCGGTTTGCTTTGGACATTTCTCTGGGAGTTTCATCCAGTAAATGAAGAACGCACCTTTTACGCAGACGGAGAATTCCACATGGTCGGTCCATTCGAAGGTCTGAAAACCGTGAATTTCCCGGGCCCCATAGGTGAACAGGAAGTATGTTATATTCCGCACGAAGAAACTACTACCATGCCTGAAAGCCTTGGGGCAAGAGCTGTTTCAGTACGCGGCTGCTTTCCTCCCCATGCCATGCAGCTTGCGAAGTCAATGCTTGAATTTGGTCTCTACAGCGAGGAGCCTGTCTCAATCAAAGGAATTAAGTCTACGACCTTTGAATTGATCCATGACATTCTGCTTCAAAGGCCGGAATGCAGACAAACACCTCTATGGTCCTACGGCCTGGTAGTGGAAGTCTTCGGAATAAAAGACGGACAAAATACGAAGGTAACTCTGTGGAACAGCCATCCTCCTATGGAAGAGTGGGGCGGGTCTGCTGCATATTATAAAAACATAGCAATACCATTAAGCATTGGGGTACAGATGATCGCCCGGGGTGATATTAAAGAAAATGGAGTTTTGCCTCCGGAAACTGTAATTGACCCGGATATCTTTTTTAATGAACTTAAGAAGCGAAAAATCGAAATTCACCAGAAAATTGAAATAGAGCCATGATTTCTCAGGTAAATCCATGCTTATCACCCAAATTCCCGACCATATAGACTGTTGGTGAAGAGGGTGACAAGCAGGCCTATAGTTATTTTTGTATATTCCCGCCCTTTCAGTTTATGTTGACTAAAATCTAAATAAACTCTATTCTTAATGACTATCCTTGATTCAGAGCGACAAAGTAATGGAAATCATGACCAGTAATTTTTTAAGTATAAAAAGACGACTCAAGCACCCTTCTTTGCACAGAATTAAGCGAAAAGAACATTTAATATCTTTTTTAGAGAAAAGGAAAGAAAGAAAAGTATTCCTTTTTCAGGGAAAAGCAGGCCAGGGAAAATCTATTCTGGCGGCGGATTTCCTTACATACATAGATGCTCCTTTTCTCTGGTACAGGATCTTCGAAGATGATCAGGACCCATTGATTTTACTGAATCACCTGTTGGAAGGAATTGAGGATGCTTTCGGCTTACCTGAGAATAATTTCAAGGTTCCTGATTCCGGCAGTGCAAAAGAACTGCTGGAAGAAAGAGTTCAACTGATTGTTAACACGATGTCGGACATGGTTGAATCAAATTATTATATCATATTTGATGATTTTCAAAAAATAAACTCCAGCAATGCTTGTTGTGAGATAGTCAATCTTCTTATTGATTATTTCCCTCCTTCTATACATATAATCATCACCTCAACAGTATATCCTCAACTTGATTTCATTAGATTCAGGTCGGAGAAAGAGCTTGTGGAATTGTCTGACCGGGACCTTACTTTTTCCTTCGAAGAAGTAACAGCATTGAGCCGGGAAAATTATGAACTAAATTTAAACCCTAAATCTCTGGACAGGATAAGTGTAATCACCCGGGGCTGGATAACCGGAATTACATACTTGCTGGAACATGTAAGTAAGATGGGCTCTGAAGAGCAGGCTAAGTTTCTTGAACGATTTTTCCAATATAAATATCTTCAATCAATTGATGATTTCCTGAGAGAAGAAGTTATAGAAGTTCTTAATCCAGACCTCGCAGCATTGCTCATTCTTACTTCCATTTTCGATGAAATTACCCCGGAAATCCTTGATTTGTTCCGCGAAGGCGAGGGCAGCGAGTTATTTCACGAAATAAAGGCAAACAATACTTTTCTGGAATCCGAATCTGATGAGAGTGTGAGCTTCACATATTCCCCGCTTTTTTCATCGTTTTTGGAGAGAATGTTTATGGAACTGCCGGATTCCGAAAGAAATGCTGCACACCTGATCGCAGGGAATTATTATTTCAAGAAAAATGATATAGAGAAAGCCATTCATCTTTTTTTTAAAGCGAACCAAAAGACTAAAGGAGAGGAGATTTTTATCGGATTCGCCGACCAGCTTCTTGACAACGGTGAATACGAGGCGACTCAGGAGCTGCTTGAGCATTTCTCAAAACAGGAAATTGTTCAGAGCCCTCTGCTTTCCTATTATGATGGTCTCGTGATGAACCTGATCAAGCCATTTTCAAGCAGGAAAAATTTACTTGGCCTCCTTCCATATTTCAGGGAAAAAGAAGACTATCTGCGTGAAGCTCGAATATATACGGAGCTTTTATCGAATTATCTTTTTTATCTGGAAAGTGAGGAATCTGTAAATGAATTAACAGATATGGCTCTGAAGTTTCTTGAATATGCCGGTCAGGCATTGCCGACGGAGAAACGGGAAATACTGGAAGCACTTGTCACATTGGGTACATGGTGGATTGGCACAAATAAGGACCACCCTTATTCAGCCGCACTTCGTGCTGAAGAAACATCCTATAAGTTTCAAAACGAAGAGGCATTTCTAGCCTCACGCCTCGTACTTTCCAAGATCTATATATATAAAGGTGAATTCTCCGATTCCCTCAAATTACTGTTAAAAACGGAAAAGATTTTTGAGAAATATCCGGCAAAGCACCCTTATCTGGCATTTATTCGGTTTGCACTTGGAGACTCATATTTTTATCTGGGAGAGATCGATAAAGCAATCAGAGAGACGGAATTTGCTTTGGAGAGCTTGCATGAAGGTTTCGCAGGGACAAGGTTTTTAAAACTAAACCTTATCTTCTATTATTTGTACATTGAGGAATATGAAAAAGCGGAAGCTATTTTTGAATCAGAGAGGATACAAGACATTGGGGAGAACCTCTATCTTCAATATTTCTGGATTTATTTACTGCAAATGCTCATTGCATACAGGAACGGAAACATACGCAGAGCGGATTATTATTGCAACCGCCTCATGGAAAAGGATAACAGTCATATCCTTAAGACGGACTACCCATTCAGCTATATTGCACTGGGTGAAATCAATATCTTTATAGAAAACTATGACGCTGCTGAAAAATATCTGGGACTTATTCTGGATGATACACTGGAAAAAGGAAATCCCTATGTACATGCTACTGCATTTTCACTTCTCGCTTATTTGCAGCACCTGAAGGGGAATTCTGATTTAGCGGAGCAATATTTCAGTAAAATGGAGAAGATTCTTATAGAGCACCAGTACAGGAATCTTGATATCTGCAATCCTGAGCTTCTTCAAAAAATAGCCAAAGTCAGCGGATTCCAGATGTTCGAATCCTTTCCTCGTCTTGGAGCTATTGCAGGTGCACTTCAGCCTCTGGAAAAACAGGAAAAGCATGACCTTAAATTCAAGACACTAGGTGTATTTCGGGTATTTATAAAAGGAAAGGAAATACAGCCGGCTGCACTTGTCCGGCAGAAAAGGGTAGCTGATCTTCTGAAGCTTCTTATTGTGTTTCGTGAAAACGGTATCAGTAAAGAAATTGTATACGAAACCTTCTGGGCCCGCTATTCATATAAAAGCGCAAGGGACAATTTGAATACTGTCGTATATCGTTTAAGAAAAATATTCGGCGAGGGAAACGATTTCATATCCACTGATAACAATATTATTAAATTGAAAGAAGGCGCCTCCACAATAGATGTTGATTTGTTCAACCAGTATATCGGCAGGGGAATAGCTTTGGAAAAAAAGAAGGAATTTGAAGCCGCTCTAAATAATTTTAAAAAAGCAGAAGACCTTTACAAAGGGGACTTCCTTGAAGCCGGATTGTATCTTGATTTTATTCGGGACGAACGGGAAAATTTAAGGAATAAATACAAACAACTTCTTTTCACTATGATCAAATTGTCCTTAGATACCAAACGATATATTGAATCGATGCGGTGGGCTAACAAATTGATCAATTTTGATTCACTATGTGAACCTGCCTACAGGCTTCTTATGATCTCCAGTGTATTTACCGACAACAGAAGTGAAATATCCCGGATTTATTACAGATTGAACATTACTCTGACGGAAAATTACAATATCAGTCCCGATTCAAAAACCGAAAAATTGAAAAATATTCTTCTTGCAAAGGCGACACCTACACCGGAGTTTTGGCATAACGAAACCATCATATGATGGTTTCGTTCGCAATTAATCCTCCAGACTCTTTATAATTTTAATAAATTCTTTTTCAACTCCATCGGGTAATGGTTTTACTTCGTGATTCTTCAGTATTTTATTCACTTCTTCCGTTGATATTGCTTTAATTTCGGGTTGGCCCTTGTTAAGCCAGCCATCATAATTGTCTCTGGTAAATAAAAGTGGCTCTATTGTTTCCTGTTTGAAATATTTCAATGTATGCTCCTCAGCCAGGAAATGGCCGCCTGGCCCTGCATTGGATATTACTTCCCGGGCAAGATGTTCACTGCTAACCTGTATGCCCGAAACAGTACGCAGTATCATCCTTGCTATTTCATGATCGACCATAAGCTGCTGAAAACTTAAAGTCATGCCCATATCAAGCATACCCATACCGTATATCGAGTTAGCACCTGCTAACGCCGGTAATAATCCGGTAATGGTTTTTTCATGCCCGGCCTGAACATCGACCAGCTTCGAATCCCCCTACAACCCGCCTACGGTTACCGGCACCTCATAAAAATGCCCCATCTCCGCCAGAGCCGCATTCAGCATTCCGAATTCGGGAGCTCCAACAGTTGCGGTCCCGTACTTCATGTCGAAAGTAGAAGTCGAGCTTCCGTATACACATGGAACTCCGGGATTGACAAGCTGAGCCAGAACAATCCCGGACAGCACCTCGGCATTGTGAATAACCAGGGTTCCCGCCATGGTCATCGGACTGGTAGCCCCTGCCATTGCCATACTTAAAACCTCAATGGGAATTCCATGCTTAGCCGAAACAATTATCACCTCCGCAGCCTCTTTCGGAAGCTTGAGCGGGCTGACCGGACAGACACCTAAAGAGAGCAAAGGCCTTTCCCTGAGTTCCCTGGATCCTCCGGCAAGAATTTCTCCCATCCGGATTAATTTCTCCGCTACAATACCGTTCTGCGCATCACTACCGTAATGCTTTGTAGAATTTTTGAATCCCTCGAGAGCCATATACAGCTCAAAGTTCGAATCAGGCATATCATTAGCCATCACAGGTGCAAGCATGATAGAAACCGTATCCAGTGCGTCACACACTTTTATGATATCCGCACAGTCTTTTAGTGTAGAATCCCTGATTTCTCCTGACTCCAGATCTTCAACTTTCAAACCGACACCAAAAGGTTCGAAACCAACATTCCTGCCGGACGAAACTGTATCTTTTTCAGGATCCCTGGCAGCGAAGAGTACAGTCCCGGGGGCCTGTGCCATGGCTTGCTCTACAATATAGGGCGGAAATTTCACGGTCTGATTATTGCGGTCGACCGTACACCCTCCCTCAGCATAGATATCAAGTGCTTCGTCCAGGTACACTTTTATACCCGTTTTTTCCAGTACATAGAGAGTTGCCTCATGGATTCGCAGAATATCATCATCGGTAAACATGGATAATTTCCAGCCTGACATACTAGTCAACCCGGCGTTCAAATTATCAAAGTTCATGAAAAACCTTCCTTTGAATACCTTCTTTTCTCATTATTTTTTTTCCTTCCCGCCCAGGGCCTGAATAAGCATTGTAGCTGTACCGATCCGCAGGTTATCGTGTAAAAAACGATTACCGATCTGCCTCACTGCTCCCTCAGTCAATCCGCAGGGTACACCGGGAGCTGCGATAAAAGTTTCCTTTGAAACATCACCTTCATCAATAATACCGGAAGCAGGTGTCGCATCGAAAATATACAAGTGGGTGCTAAGGGCATTTTTTATATCCTGCACTATTTTTACCTTGCCCGGAAAATCACTCTCAAACTCTTTCTTTACAATTTTAGCCTTGATCAAATCCTTATCGTACAAAGCAACACTGCTTCCCTTTTCCAGCAATCTTTTGATAGAAAATTTTCCGATAGGACCTGCCCCCAGAACAAGTGTTTCTTTCCCATCGAATCCTCCGGTTAACATCTCTAAACCTGTAACAAATCCATCGGCTGTAGCCGGGTCGTTATTACTTATTTTCCCTGTCCGGCAGTTATATGCAATGAAAACATCATCATCAGCCATTATCAAAATATCACAGTTCAATTCAACTGCCTCAGTGAAGCCGCTTATATCTGTGTTTCCAGTAACAAACGCCTTAAAGCCGATATGACATGCAATACTAACAAGTGTATTTGAAAAATCCTTTATCAATCCTTGCCCGGAACTCACAGGGACTACTCCTACAAGAGTAGTCCTTATTCTTTCTTCAACTTCTTTTGATTTCTTTAATCCCGCGGCAAGGATAGCCAGTTCTTTAAGATTATGCCCTATTATTGAGTTGAGTCTATTGTCAAATTCGTCCAATTTGTCAGTTATTGAATCAATATCCTCATTTCTCAATCGTGTCACTGCAACATCCCCGAAGTTACTCCTCCATACTCTTTATAATCGAGTCAAATTCTTTTTCCATGCCTTCAGGCAAAGGTTCAACTTCATGGGTTTCAAGTATCTTTTTTACTTCGTCAATTGCTATCTGCTTAATCTCCGGTTTTCCCCGGGAAAGCCAACCGTCATAATTGTCTCTGGCAAACAAAGCAGGCTCGATTGCTTCCTGTTTAAAGAATTTCAACGTGTTA
>SDBV01010743.1_pt1 | contig 11975 bp, 6 predicted proteins | sample 2277081 | NCBI WGS metagenome assembly SDBV01 (sample SAMN10402039, study PRJNA504765) | marine sediment metagenome | isolation source: marine sediment core GS10_PC15, 223 cmbsf | place: Arctic Ocean: Southern Knipovich Ridge | collected 2010
GAGTTGGCCATGTGGCTGGTCGATCGATCGGCCAAGGCGTTTCGGAATTTGCCCAGCGGCCTGCCGGAATGGTTCACGCTGCGCGACGCCGACGGCGACGGCCAGGTCGTGATGGCCGAGTTCGCCGACGAGTGGACCGAAGCCAAGGCCACCGAGTTCGCCCAATACGACCTGAACGAGGACGGGGTGATCCTGCCCGGCGAGTGCCTCAAGGCGGCCACGGTTCCGGTGGGCCGGTACACCAGCCGCCGGTTCCAAATCATTCCCTCGCGAGGAACGATCTATGCGGAGATCGACGTTCGCGACGAGGCCCGCATCGCGGACCTCGACGTGCAGCTTTCGATCACACACACCTTGGACGAGACCTTGGACGTGTTTCTGATCGGTCCGCAGGGCGACGATCGCATCGAGCTGTTCACCGGCGTCGGCGGCAGCGACGATCATTTCAAGAACACCATCCTGGACGACGAGTCGCCGACGCCGATCATCAAGGCCCGGCCTCCTTTTGCCGGCAGGTACCAGCCCGAGTCGGTGATGAAACGCCAACCCAGTCTGCGTCATTTCTACGGCCGGCAGGTCACCGGCACCTGGACGCTAATGATCCGGGCCCAGCGGAGCGACCGCTCGGGCGTGCTGCACGGCTGGTCGCTGATCGTCACCCCCAGCCGCGACGAGGAAGAATCGGAGCAGTCGAAGCCGGACTGAAAGTCAGCGTGTCTTCCGGGCTGCCATCCGCACCTCCCGGGGGGGTTATCGTTTCGCGGCTTTGACCTTCGTCGGGCAGCGGACGATAATACAGACATGAACACACCCAAACTCACTGACGAACAGCGACAGGCCATCGAGGTCCACCCGGGCGACTTCACTCGCGTCGAGGACGATCGAACGGACAAGGTCTACTTCCTGATTGAAGAGAGTCGCGCCAAGGAACTCTACGACCGGTGGCTCCGCGAGCAGTTGCAGGTCGGGTTCGACGAAGCCGACCGCGGCCAGCTCGCCGAGTGGGATCTCGAAGCGTTCCTGGCCAATATGCACCGGCAGCACGCCGAGCGAACCACCCGGGCCGAATGATGCCCGAGATCGTCCGCACATCACGGGCCGAGCGGGTAGCACCGACGATTTTCCGCAGTAGGCTTTGCCATTTGAGAAGACTCATTCGGAAAATCGTCGGTGTTGCGCAGCAACTGGAGGATTGCGGCGTCCTTTGCCCGATGGGATCATGCTCACATGGCCGGCCGACGGCTCCACGATGACAGGCGTCACCCGGGCGCCGACGAGACAATAGGCTTCTTCGTGGCCACTCGCCCTCCTGTGACGTTGTCACCCAGGCGTGTTTCCGAAAACATCGAACCAAGTGGCCAGTCCTCTCCGGAAAAACACCTGGGCCACCCGCGGTGCTCGTTTTCAGTGTGTTCTGGGCGGTTCACGCCGAGCTTGTGAAGCAATTGGGTTCATCCGACTGAAGCGTACATGATATCTGGTGCAGGAAGTACCGGTGCCTCTTCTCTGTTGCCACGGCGGGTCAAATCGTCGAAAAACGCTGTCTCTTGCCAGAAACCCACGAACAGAGAAGAGGCACCGGTACTTCCGCTGCGTGGTCGCGTACGCGAATTCCGGATGAACCAGAAATTGGTTCGCAGTGCGATGACTTGTCATCGCTTTGCTCTTCCGACCGTTTTTTCCGATCAGTGGCGCTGACTACTGTGAATCGGTCGGAAAAAGAAAGCGGCGACAAGTCGCCGCACTCCAAAGATTCACAGGCTCGCCGCCCGGCCGCGGTGGTTAAACGGAAAACGTCCTGCCGCGGAACTTTTCGCCACGCGGTTGAGCCCGTCTCGCTTGACGCCGGTCGGTTCGTGAGGTACGTTTTAGGTTAGATAGGCGTTGGCACAAACCAGCTTCGGGGAAACGGGGATGAATACCCAGTGTGTCGAGCGCCACGCTCGTCGTCGATGGTTTCGTAAAGCAGGGGCCTTTTGCAAAGCAGGGGCCTTTCGCAAGACCGGGCCGGTTCTTGGCCGCCGGCGATCACTGGCCATGGAAGTGCTTCAGCCGCGGCAGTTGCTCTCAGCCACCGGGTTGTCGATCGATTCGTGGGACGCGCCGCACGTCGCGTTCGTTGAAGACGGCGGTTTCCAGGCGGCTGCGTCGGATACCTCCGGGGTCCGAGATCCTAACGCGGTCCTGACGCCGGCCAATCTGCCGCTGCAGCCGGTGGGCGTACCGTTTGTCGATCCGGTGTTCGGCACGGTGCTGCGGCGGGTCTCCGACACCAGCGGGCAAGGCGGATTCGAGACCCAAATCTACAACCAGTTGCAGCCCTTCTCCGCCGACAATCAATACCTGTTGCTGGTCGGCTCCGACGGCTACCTGGTCCGCCGCGTCGACGACCTGGGCCGCGTTGAGGGGCTGGATACCTCGACCTGGAATGCGCCGCGATGGCACCCCACCGTGCCGCACACGATCGTCCACTACGACAGCAACGCCGACACGACCGTGCGGGTGCAGTACACCAACGTGGACACGCTAGTCACCACCACCGCCTACACGTTCCCGGCCCAGTACGAATACGTTCGGGTGAACCAGTCGTTCGACGAGCTTTCGCACGACGGCCGCTGGATGGCGGGCATGCTCACTCGCAACGACAGCGAGAGCGTGCTGTTTAGCCTGGACCTTCAGAGCGGCAGCTTGGGGGTCGAGATCTCGATTGGCGAGATCTACGCCGGCCCGGCCGATCCTGACCCGCAGTGGGGCGAGGTGGAGCCCGACTGGGTCGGCGTTTCGCCGCTGGGTAACTACATGGTCGTGCAATGGGTCCGCGACGGCGACGACCGGGCCAGCGGTCTGGAGGCCTGGGACATCCAAACCGGCCAGCACCTCGGGCACATCACCGACCACCATCACCATGGCGACCTGGGCGTGGACTCCGACGGCGTGACCGAAGTCTTCATGACCACCGCGATGAGTTCGCCGATGGACCCGAATATCCCCGCCACTGCCGTACACCGGCTGCCCGGCACGGATCCGGTCAGCACGCCGGTGTACCTGCAACCGCTGGATTGGACCGACGAGGACCATATTTCCATGCAAGGTCCCAACGGCGTCGGGCTGGTGTCGTGGGGGACCTACGACGGCGTGATCGACGAGCCGTTCGAGGACGAGCTGTTCCTGCAAAACACCGACGGCTCGGTCCAGCGGCTGGTCCATCACCGTTCCAGCAAGTGCGGCTACTGGGTGCAGCCGCGGGCGAGCATGTCGCGCGACGGCCGTTACGTGGTGTTTGCCTCCGACTGGGGCCAGCCGGGATGCGGCGGCGACGGGCTGGGCCAGGGGGATCCGTATATCATCGACCTGATGGCCGGCGCCGACACCCCGGGCCTTTACGACCCGGCCACCGCAGGGTTCTATTTGAAGCACTCCAACAGCCAAGGCGGCGGGGCGGACGTGGCCTTCGCCTATGGCCCCAGCGGCAACCTCGGCTGGATCCCGCTGGTCGGCGACTTCAATGGCAACGGCGCCGATACGGTCGGGCTCTACGATCCGGCCACCGCCGCGTTTCATCTGAAGAACTCCAACGTCTCCGGCGGCGGGGCCGACGTGGTGTTTTCCTTCGGCCCGAGCGGCGACCGCGGGTGGACGCCCCTGGTCGGCGACTTCGACGGCGACGGCACCGATACGGTCGGCCTCTACGACCCGGCCAGCGGGGCGTTTCATTTGAAGAACTCCAACTCCTCGGGCGGCGGGGCCGACCTGGCGTTTACTTTCGGTCCCGGGGGCAATGCCGGATGGCAGCCGCTGATCGGGGATTTCAACGGCGACGGGCGCGACACGGTCGGCCTGTACGATCCGGCCGCCGCCGGGTTTCATCTGAAGAACACCAACTCACAAGGCGGCGGGCCCGACCTCGCGTTTGCCTATGGTCCGGGAGGCAACCGGGGGTGGACGCCCCTGGTCGGCGATTGGAACGCCGACGCCACGGACAGCATCGGCCTGTACGATTCGGCCACCGGGGCGTTTCATTTGAAGAACACCAATCTCTCGGGCGGCGGGGCCGACCTCGTGTTTTCTTACGGCCCGAGCGGTTCCGCCTGGATTCCGCTTCGCGGCGACTTCAACGGCCTGGTGCCACCGCCGGCGGCTAGTGCCGACACGGCCGGCTCGGAAGCAGCGTCGCCGGCGGAAGCGGACGCCGGAGCGATCCTCACCGAGGCCTTCGCCCGGTGGGACGCCGGCCGGATCGAACCCGGGCCGCAACGCTCCGCCGTCGATTCCGGCGCCGTGGATCGAGTGGACCTGCTGATGCTGGCGACCGACGCGGTGGGACGCTGAGTTTCACCATCGGCTCGATTTCCACACCTACCGCGAAGAAGCCTGCGCCCGCCAGTTCTTGACAACGGCGCGAGAAGGGATTATAGATAGCCTTTGTTGCGGAAGGTGGGTTTGCACAAGACCGTTCAGCCGCCGCGGCCGATAGACAACTTCCCGACTTCGACAATCAACCGTTTAGCTGCCGCCGGCACGGCGGCTTCGTTGGCAGTCGCGTGTTATACGTCAGGCCGCCGTGCCGGCGGCAGCTAAACGGGGGAAGTTATTCATCGGCCGCCCCTAAACGGCAAACGTTCTGCAGCGGTGCTCTCCGCAAGAGAAACTAGACAAACAAAGGAACCGCTGATGAGACGCATGGTATGGGCCTTGTCGTGTTGTTGTCTGCTGCAAACCGCTTTCGCTCGAGATGCATCGACGGCGGCCCTCGACCCTTCGGGGTTCAAGGACGGGTTGATCGTGCACCTCGGATGCGCCGACGGCAAACGGACCGCCGCGTTGCACACCGGCGACCATGGCATCGTTCAAGGACTGGACACCTCCGCCGACGCGATCAACGCCGCTGGCGAGTATCTCGGTTCCCGGGGGATCTACGGCAAGGCGACCGCCGCCGAGTTCGACGGCAAGACGCTCCCCTATATCGATAACCTGGTGAACCTGTTGGTGGTCGACGATGCGTTTGCCGTGCCCGAGGAAGAAATGATGCGGGTGCTGTGTCCCGGCGGTTCGCTCTGCATTCTGGAAGACGGTAGACGGAAGACGGCAACCAAACCGTGGCCGGATGACATTGACGAGTGGACGCATTACCATCACGACCCGGCCGGGACCATGGTGGGGCGCGACCGGGTCGTCGGTCCGCCGCGGGGCGTTCAGTGGATTGGCGGGCCCAAGTGGCTTCGCAACCACGAGTTCATGGCCAGCATCCACGCCCTGGTCTCCTCCGGAGGCCGGATCTTCTACATCATGGACGAGGGACTTCGCAGCCACGTCTTTCTCCCTCCCCGCTGGACCCTGATCGCGCGCGACGCCTTCAACGGTACGATTCTTTGGAAACGGAAGATCAAAGACTGGCAGACCCATATCTGGCCCATGAAAAGCGGCCCCGGCCATCTACCGCGACGGCTGGTGGCCCTCGGCGATCGGGTCTACGTGACCCTCGGCTTCAATGAGCCGCTGACGGCGCTCGACGCGGCCACGGGCGAAACCGTCCACACGTATGAGGCAACCAAGGCGACCGAGGAGATCCTGCTCTGCGACGGCGTGCTCTATCTGCTGACCGATCCCAACAAGAAGCCGTTGAATTTCCGCGAGGAGCTGACGAATTGGGGGGCCGCCAGAAATCGCGCCAACACGCTCTGGGGATGGACCAAGCAACGAGACCAGCGGACCGTCGCCGCCGTGGACGCCGAGTCCGGCAAGACGTTGTGGAAGTACGTCGGCAACGTCGCTCCGCTGACGCTGATCGCGGGCCCCAAGCGGCTGTGGCTGTTCAACGGCGATCGTATCGTGGCCCTGGACCGCCGCAGCGGCCGGCAAGCATGGGGCTCCGAGAACCTGAAGATCAAGACTTCGCCCACCACCGGCTACGCCCACCGCATGGTGTACTCCGACGGCGTCGTCGTTCTTTGCCATAACCAAAACGTCACCGCCTTGTCGGCCGACACCGGGGCCCTGTTGTGGCGAGGTAAGCTGCTTTCCACCGGGCACAACTGCCCGAACGACATTTTCATCATCCGGGGGCAGATCTGGTCGGCCGCCACGGGCAAGGTCCAGAAGGGCGGCACCGAACTACAGGCGCTGGACCTCCATACCGGCGAGGTGACCAGGCGGTTTACGGCCAAGAACTTCGACGTCTACTTCATGCACCAGCGTTGCTACCCCGGCCGTGCCACCGAGCGGTACCTGCTGACGTCCGGGACCGGCACCGAGTTTTACGAGCTGGGCAGCCGGACGTGTGACCTGCACCACTACGTGCGCGGAAGCTGCATCTACGGCATCATGCCGTGCAACGGTCTGCTCTACAAGCCGCCCGATTCCTGCGCCTGCCACTATCAATCGAAGCTGACCCATTTCTGTGCCTTGGCGCCGGGAAGTGGGAAGCCGCCAGCGCCCAAGGTGGCTGAGGACCGCCGGCTTCAGCGGGGGCCGGCGTATGGGAAACTTGACGCCCCGAAGCGAACGTCCCGCCGGGCCGCGCCGGCTGATTGGCCCACCTACCGGCATGATCCGGCCAGAAGCGGTTATCAGGCCGCCGACCTGGCTGCCGAGATGAGGCAATCGTGGCAGGCGGATCTCGGCGGGAAACTCAGCGCCGTGACGGTCGCCGGCGGCAAGGCCTTCGTGGCGGCCGTCGACCGGCACACGCTCTACGCCCTGGATACCGCTTCCGGCAAGGTCTCCTGGAAATACACCGCCGGCGGACGCATCGACTCGCCGCCCACGATCCACCGGGGCTTGGCGCTGTTCGGTTCCGCCGACGGCCGGGTCTACTGCCTGCGGGCCTCCGACGGCCAACTGGTCTGGCGTTACCGCGTCGCGCCGGGCGGCCGGCAACTGGTTTGCTATCAGCAACTCGAATCGCTTTGGCCCGTACACGGCAGCGTGCTGGTATATAACGACACGGCCTACTGCCTTGCCGGCCGGAACATGTTCTTCGACGGCGGCATGCGCCTGTTGCGGCTGGACCCGGCAACCGGCAACAAGCTCTCGGAAACCGTGCTGGACGAAATCGACCCCGAAACCGGCCTGAACCTTCAGACCAAGATGCCCGGCAAGGCGATGCCGGTGGCCAACCCGGACGTCCTCTCCTGCGACGGGAAGTACGTCTACATGGGCGCCCAGAAGTTCACTCTGAAAGGCGTCCGGGTGGACGTCGATGCGCCGCAAGGCAAAGAGCGGGTCCAGACGGGCGAGGGCCGGCACCTGTTCTGTCCGACCGGTTTCTTGGACGGCGACTGGTTCCATCGCAGCTACATGATGTACGGCGTCACCGGCGGCGAAGGACACGGCGAATACACGGCCCCGCCCAACATCACCCCGGCCGGACGTCTGCTGGTCTTCGACGAGCGCCGGGTCTACGGATTTCGGGCCACGGTCTACAACAATACCATGCACCCGCGGCCCGCTCACTTCCTGTTCTCTGCGGACAAACACGCAACGCCGTTGCCCGCGCCCGCCGAAACAAGGCCGGTTGAAACCCGCAGGAAAGACAAAGTGCGGTCGAGGCTCAACTATCAGTGGACCTTGGCGGCGCCGGGCGTGCTGGCCAATGCCGTGGCGCTGGCCGGCGAGACCCTGTTTCTGGCCGGCCCGCCCGACGTATCGGACGAGGAAAAGGCCTTCGGGGTCAACATGGCAGAAGACTCCGAGGTCACCCGGGCGCTGCGGGCGCAGGACGAAGCCTGGCGGGGAAAGCAGGGTGCGCGGCTATGGGCGGTGGCCGCCGGCGATGGCCGCAAACTGGCCGAATACAAGCTCGACGCGATTCCCGTCTGGGACGGCATGGCCGCGGCCGACGGCAAGCTCTTCATGGTGCTGCGTAGCGGGACGGTGGTGTGTTGGGGGCGTTGATTTGCCGCTCTGGTTCCCAAGCTCCAGCTTGGGAACCGGTGTTCGGTTTTCATGTTCTGCCAAGCCGATTGGTTCCCAAGCTGGAGCTTGGGAACCAGGGAACCGCGTGGCCGCGGCGGCTAAACGTTTTTCCACACCGGGCCCAAGGCGGCGAGCACGTCTTGGTATCGCCGGTACTTGGCGGCGTACACGTCCTGGTGGGCCGGATTGGGCTCCTGCACGCGGGAGATCTTGACCATCGCCTTGACGGCGTCGGCGTAGCTCCCATGGCAGCCGACGGCGACGCCGGCGCAAATCGCCGCCCCCAAGGCCCCCAGTTCGGTCCCGGAGGGGATCTCCACCGGCGTCTGGAAGACGTCGGCGAACATCTGCACCCACACCCGGCTGCGGGCCGCGCCGCCGGTGAGTTGAATCGAGCCCGACAGCTCGCCGGAGGGGATCAACCGCTCGACGTGGGCCTTGTGTCCGAACACCACGCCCTCGTAGATCGCCCGCAGCACGTGCGCCCGGCCGTGCCAGTTGCTCATTCCAATCAGCGTGGCCTTGGCGTCCGGATCGGCGTTGGAGCCGAATAGAAACGGCAGGAAAACGATGTTCGCCTCGTCCGGCGTGGTCCCTTCGACCAGTTCGTTGACCAGATCGTAAACCGAGCCGCCTTGCTGCTCGGCGGATTGCCGCTCGGCCGAGAAGAACTCGGTAACGAACCATTCCAAATTGCTGGCCGAGGTGGGACTGGCCTCGAGCATCAGGAAGTGATCGGCCAGGGCGTATCGCGAGGTCATGAAGATGTCTTCGCTGACCACCGGGGTGCGTGAGATGTACTGGTTGCAGCTCCAGGTTCCCGCCACCATGCACATTTGAGTCTCGTCCATCAGCCCCGACGCCAGGCCACAGGCGTCGATGTCGAACAGCCCGCCGGCGACCGGGGTCCCTTCGGCCAGTCCGGTTTCGGCGGCCGCCACGGCGGTCACCTGGCCGCAGATTTCCTCGGGCCGTTTGATCGGCGGCAGCAGGTCGCGCATCTCGGCGATGCCGAACGCCTCGAGAACCTCCATGTCGTACTCTCCGGTGCCCACGTTCATCAGGCTGGTGCCGGAGGTATCGGTCAGTTCGGCGTGGATTTGGCCGTTGAGCCGGAAGCGGATGTAGTCTTTGCACATCAGGACCCAGCCGGCCCGCTGCATCACTTCCGGCTCGTTGTCCCGCAGCCAGGCCAGCAGGGCGTTGGGCTGGGCCGGCCAGATACACTGCATGGTCTTCGGCAGCACCTTTTGGGGCACGCCCTGTTCGGTCCATCGGGCGATGTAGTCCTTGGCCCGGGTGTCGGTCGAGATGATGCCGGGGCGGACCGGTTGGCCCTGCTTGTCGACCAGGTAGAGGCCGTTTCCATGGCCGGCGGTCGCCACGCCGGCGATGTCCGTCGGCGCCACCTTCGACTGGTCGATCACCGCCCGGATCGCCTCGGCGGTCGCCTGCCAGAGGGTTTCCATGTCGCGTTCGGTATGCCCGGGCTGCGGCGAGACCATTTCGGTCTTACGGCTGGCCACGGCCACTTCTTCTCCGTCGGTGGTAAACAATGCCGCTTTGGCGACCGTGCCGCCGTTGTCGATTCCCAGCAGGTATTTTGGCATCGTGGGGTTCCTTTCTTGACGGGCTGTTTAACACAATCGACGGGGGACATCAAGAGGGCCGCCGGGGCGAATTGACCGCCGTGCTGCCGCGGGTTAGGCTTAGGGGGAGATTTTTCTCTAACCAGCGGCCGATAAATAACTTCCCCCGTTTAGCTGCCGCCGGCACGGCGGCTTGACACATGACACGCTTCCGCCAACGAAGCCGCCGTGCCGGCGGCAGCTAAACGGTTGATTGCGGAAACCGAGAGGTTGTTTTTCGGTCGATCCTAACGTTGCCAGGGAGCCGTACATTGAAACACCTAATCCGAGTCACCATGATCGCGTTGATGACGGTCGCGTTGACCGGCTGTGGTTCGCAGTCCGATGAGAAACTGGTCGCGCAACCGGAACCCGCCGCCACGCCCGTCGACCGGCCGACGGAACCGTCGGTACAGCCTGCTCGGGTGTCCGCCGATACCCAGAAACCCGAGAAGGAACCAGAAGGCGACCAGCCCGACGAGCCGGCCGCGGTGGAGAAACCGGCCGCCACGCCCGAGGAGAAGTTGAATGCCGCCCTGAAGGCGAAGAATCCCGGTTTCGAGGGCCCGGTGCAGGTCGGCCACGAGGGGCGGATCATCACGGCCGTGGCGCTGAACGACCCGGCGATCAAGGACATCAGCCCCTTGGCTCAATTACCGCTGTTCCATCTGGACCTGACCGGATGCGGCGTTACCGACATCAGCGCCCTGAAGGGTTTGCCGCTGAGGATTCTCTACTTAGGGGAAACGGGGGTCCGCGATCTGGGGCCGTTGCAGGGCATGCCGCTGGAGGAGCTTCACCTGAGCGACACCCAGGTCGAGAACCTCAGCCCGTTGAAGGGGGCCGAGGGATTGCAGAAGCTGAACCTGATCGGCAGCCGGGTGAGCGATCTGGGGCCGTTGCGCGGGATGCCCGCGCTGAACACCCTCTGGCTGACCAGATGCCCGGTCAGCGACCTCAGCCCGTTGAGCGACGTTCCGTCCCTGGTCAGCCTGACCATCGCCGAAACGAAGGTCTCGGACCTCAGCCCGTTGCGGGGTCTGCGGCTGGTGCGGTTGCACATCGCCAAGACCGACGTGACCGATCTGAGCGTATTGCAGTCGTTGCGGCTGGAGCGTCTGATCTTCACGCCCGGCAAGATCAAGACGGGCATCGAGTTTGCCCGCAACATGAGCAGCCTGAGGCAAATCGACGTACGGTTCGACGACGAGCACACGCGGCCGACGTCGCCGCCCGCGTTTTGGGCACGCTACGACGCCGGCGAGTTCAAGTGACGTCTCGAGAGGACGTTCATTCGCGGTAAGGACTCGCATGGGAATTACTTCTCGAATTCGGCGCGTACAGTAGCCATCGATAATCCGAACCGGTCCGGGCTACATCTCGCGGAGCGAGATGGCTACTATACGGAGGTAATTCCCATTAAATAAGCGTCAGGACGTGCCCGGCGAGTTGGGCCACGTCGCTGCGGGGCCAGATCGGCAGGTCGAGTTCGAGCGGGTCGTCGGTCACCACCGCCGCGATGTCCGCCGGCCCGGATGCCAGACACGAGTCGTCCTTTTCCCGACGCCACACCTCGATCTTCACCCCGGGGCCGGCCAGGTGACCTTCCACCACGACCAGATCGCAATCGGTGAACATGGGCGCCAACCGGGCGTAAAAGTCGGTGTCGGCGTGCCGGGGTAGATACAGGCCGATCAAATCGTGCGTGATGATCGCCGCCGGCTCGGCGCCGGCCTGCCGATGGCGAAAGGAGTCCTTGCCGGGCGTGTCCAACTCGTGGGCATGGCTGCTGTGCTTGATCGTGCCCACGCGGAGGCCCCTGGCGGTCAATTCCCGCAGCAGTTCGACCACCAGCGTGGTCTTGCCGTGGTTCCTCTTGCCGACGACGTGCAGGAGTTTCATGATTAGTTCGGCCAGGGGGCTCAGTTCGGCCAGGGGGCACTGCCAATCCAGGTGAAGGCGAGTTTTTCTCCGACGGCGAGTTCGGCTTTACCCGGCGGCACCTCCACATAGCAGTTGGCCCGGCAGGAGGCGAACACGTCGGCCGAACTCACCCCGCGCAGCGGTTGCAGCCGCCAGCCGCGGTGCGGCGGTCGAGAACGCTCCACCTGGGCCGCCGCAAAATAGGTTCGGCCTCGCTTCGGTACGATCGGCTTGGCCAAGCGTCCGTAAAGCGGATCCGGCACCGGCGGCTTGCCCTCCATCTTCCGGATCGCCGCCGCTACGTACCGCAGGAAACAAAAATGGACCGCCAGCGGATTGCCGGGCAGACCGAACACCAATTGGTCGCCTTTTCGGGCCAGCAGCAATGGTTTGCCGGGTTTTTGGGCCACCTTGTGGAAGATCGGTTCCGCGTCCCACCGCTTCAGCGCCTCGGGCACCAGGTCGTAAGTGCCCACCGACACGCCGCCGCTGATCAGGACCATGTCCCGG
>SDBV01010744.1_pt1 | contig 11974 bp, 9 predicted proteins | sample 2277081 | NCBI WGS metagenome assembly SDBV01 (sample SAMN10402039, study PRJNA504765) | marine sediment metagenome | isolation source: marine sediment core GS10_PC15, 223 cmbsf | place: Arctic Ocean: Southern Knipovich Ridge | collected 2010
CTATAAAATACTGCGAGGTTGATTCAGCTAATTTCCCGCCTTCAAAAATGCTCGAAGCTATATCGCTTTTGAAGAATAACCTTGAAGATGTTGATTCGTTGCAGAAAAGGGCAGATGATTTTTTTATAAAAATTCTTGCAAGGGTATATGCGCGTTATCAGCAGATTCTGTCTGAAAACTGTGCGATGGATTTTGATGATTTACTTTTAAAGACAGCTTTTTTGCTGAGAGATTTTCCTGATATTCGAAGCGAACTGAATAATCGCTTTAAGTTTTTATTAATAGACGAATATCAGGATACCAATCATGCCCAATATGCAATTGCTAAAGAGTTGGCAATTGGGCACGGCAATATCTGTGTGACCGGCGATCCGGACCAGTCGATTTACCGGTGGCGCGGAGCGGATATCGGCAATATATTGTCTTTTGAAAAGGACTGGCCTAATGCGACAGTGGTCAAGCTTGAGGAAAATTTTCGTAGTTGCGCAAAAATACTGGAGTTTGCTGATAAGCTGATTGCCGTTAATAAAAAACGGAAAGAAAAAAAGCTAATAGCTACTATCGAGGGTGGCAAGGATATTGTTGTAAATGGGCTGGAGGATGAAGCCGAAGAGGCTGAAAATGTTGTCGGGCAGATAGAAAAACTGATTGCCAAAGGCACCCATCCGAATGACATAGCTGTGTTTTACCGCGTCAATTCCATGAGCAGGATCCTTGAAGAAGTATTTGTCAGGCATAAAATTTCATATCAAATTGTTCGGGGTGTGGAATTCTATCGCAGGAAAGAGATTCGCGACCTTCTTGGCTATCTAAAAGTTATAACCAATCCCAGCGACGATATAGCACTTTCGCGGATCATAAATACTCCCGCACGAGGTATCGGCAAGACCACTTTGGGCAGGCTTACAGCCTACGCTGCTGCAAATAGTATTTCACTTTATGAAGCTGTCCAGCGAGCCGAAGCGATTGAATCGCTTTCCAAATCGTCTAAAAGTAAGCTCGCCTCTTTTGTGAATATGATCGAGGCGTTTAAAAAAGACGCCGAAGGCAAAGTGGCTGGGCTTATGGAGCGTATCTATGCCGAGTCCGGTATGCAAAGTGTTTTTGAATCGGCTGGCCTCCAACAGGAAACCGCTATTGAAAATATCGCCGAGTTGATAAATTCGGCATCTATATATGACGCCAACACGGAAGAGCCTTCGTTGCTGGATTATCTCCAGCAGATAGCGTTGTTCAGCGATAGCGATAGCTACGATTCGTCCAGGGGTGCGGTCGCTTTTATGACACTGCATGCAGCCAAGGGTTTGGAATTTGAAAACGTCTTTATCATAGGTCTTGAAGACGGCATATTACCGCACGAAAGAAGTGCTGCCAGCGAGGATGAGCTGGAAGAAGAACGCAGGCTGTTTTTCGTTGGCATTACTCGCGCAAAGGCAGATCTTTGTATAAGCTATGCTCGTCACAGGACGTTGCGGGGGATGATGACACGGACGGTTCCGTCGCAGTTTCTTTATGATATTGGCGTTGAAATGGAAAGGCCGGCGGGCGGATATGAATATGACACAACCGACAGCCAGGCAGAGCCTGCTTTTGCGGCAGGCGAGCTTGTCTCGCATGAAATTTTTGGCCTTGGAAGGGTGAAGGAGTTTATCGATATGGGCGAAAACAGTGTGCTAGTTGTGAGATTTAATACAGGACAGACGAAATCGCTCATGTTAAAATATGCGGATATTTCAAAAGTTTCTCAATGATGTGATTTGATAAGGAGAGCAAAAGTTGGGCGACGCACAGGTCAGTTTATACTATAAAAATATTACCGCTGATGTTATTGGCACGGAACACGGTGTGTCTGGCGAGCAGCTTCAAGAGCTTGCTGAAAAAACTGCTCCATTGGTTTCGCAGCTAAACAGAGCAAGGCACGACCGGCAGTTGCCTTACATGGATTTGCCATATAATGACCTGATGCTCGAACAGGTTAAGCGGCTGGCCGTGGAATTGTCAGATGAATGTGAAAATTTTGTGGTGCTTGGTATCGGCGGCTCAGCGTTGGGAAATATCGCGCTGCAAACTGCGCTAAATCCCTACATGCACAATCTTGACGATTCGCAGCGAAAGGGGCCAAGGCTGTTTGTGTTTGATAATGTTGACCCTGTCCAGTTGACAAGCTTTCTGAATTGGGTTGATGATAAGCTGGATAAAACCATCTTTAATGTGATTAGCAAATCCGGCAGCACCGCGGAGACCGCCAGCCAGTATCTAATATTATATAAATTGCTTTGTGACAGGATTGGTCGTGACCGATGCAAAAGGCAGATAGTTGCTACAACCGACGCGAAAGAAGGGACTCTGCGTAAGATTGCGAACGAAGAAGGTTTTAGAACGCTGGATGTGCCTGATGGTGTGGGCGGCAGGTTTAGTGTATTAAGTGCGGTGGGATTGTTAAGTGCGGCGGTTTGCGGAATCGATGTTGAGTCGCTGTTGGCAGGTGCACGCGAGATGGATAAGAAAACAGGTTGTGAAGATTTCTACAGGAATCCCGCTGCGATAAACGCTGCTGTAAACTGGCACTATTACAACCGAGGTAAGAAGATTTCTGTAATGATGCCATATAGTTATGCGCTCAAAGATATTGCTGATTGGTACAGGCAGCTTTGGGCAGAGAGTCTTGGTAAGGCCCAAAATCTTGCCGGCGAGGATGTGTTTGTTGGCCCGACGCCCGTAAAAGCTCTTGGTGCTACCGACCAGCATAGTCAGGTACAATTGTATCGCGAGGGGCCGAATGATAAATTGTTTACTTTTCTCGAAGTTAGCCGGTTTCAAGAGGATGTTGAAATTGGTCCGGCGCCGGATTATGCAGGCGAGCTTGACTATCTGGCAGGGGCAAAGATGTCGAAGCTTATAAATAGTGAAAAGTATGCAACTGAATATTCGCTTTTGCAAAGCCGGCGGCCATGTCTTAGTGTTATTTTTGACAAGATAGATGCTTATACGGTAGGGCAGTTTATTTATCTGTTTGAGGTGACGACTTCGTTGGCTGGGCTGCTATTCGGGATAAACGCGTATGACCAGCCTGCGGTCGAACTTGGCAAGGAAGCTACCTTTGGGCTTATGGGTAGAAAAGATTATGCTGAGTTGGCGGAGAAAATTAAGCCTGTAACGAAAATTGATGAGCATTTTCTGGTCTGATGCTTAGCTTGATATCCAACTTATTGGCAGATTTTAATTTGAGTGCTGATGATATAGTCATCATACGCGTTGTCAGCATGTTTGTGGTGTTGACAGGTGGAGTTGGGGCGGGGTATTTGGCGAGCAGCCGATTCGGAGTTTCTGAAGACCTGGCAAAGAAGGTGATGACGATAGTTTTGACGGTCTTCAGTTGGTCGACAACGCTGCTTATAATGTGGCAGATGGAACTGACAAAGGGGCTTGTCTGGATTCCTGTCATTGGGGTGGTTGTACTTTTGACCATGACAACATTTTCATACGTTTTCTTTGGTTTGCACAAGCTTGACGCGAAAAGCCGATTGACCATGACTTTGGCGGGTGGCCTGAGTAATCTTAGTTATACGGGCGGGGCGTTTGTTTGCTATGCGTTTTTTGGTATTGCCGGACTGGGGCCCGCACAATTATATCTTGCGATTTGGCTTCCGATTGTTTTTCTATTTTTTATTCCTCTGTTAAAAGTAATTGAGCTTCGAGGCAGGAACGAATCAGGCACAGGTCTTATGGGGCTTGTTTTAGATAAACGCATGCTCATTGTCCCTGCTGTTATTGTGGGCATAGTGCTGAATCTGGCTCAGATCAAAATGCCTGTTTTTATAACAAAATTTCATTTTCTCGATGCTCTGGTTTACGTAGCTTCGTCGCTTTCATTCTTTGCGATAGGTCTTAGACTACGTTTGCATCGGCTAAAGAATTATATTCGTTTATATTTTTCGCTCGGTGCCGTAAAATTTATATTGACACCAGCGGTGGCAATGTTGTTATTATGGCTATTGAGTTTGGCGAATTGGCAGATGAGTCCTTTGGCCAAAAAGGTTATAATAGTGCAATCGTTTGCTCCGAGTGCGATTATAATGGTAACTTTCAGCAATGTTTTTGATTTGGACGCCCGATTGGGCAGTGCCCTTTGGGTGGTTAACACGGGCGTGTTTGCGGCGATTATTGTGCCGATTTTATTTTTTGTTTTTACATGACAGGGTTTGAAAAATGAATTATGCAGTGGTGATGGCTGGTGGAACCGGCAAAAGATTATGGCCTTTGAGTCGTAAATCTCGGCCTAAACAGGTCCTGAAACTCTTAGAAGGAAAAACGCTTCTTCGCCAGTGCTTTGAGCGATTAAGCTCTATGTTTGACCCCAGAAACATAATCATTCTTACCAATGCAGGCTATTCGGATCTGGTTCGTGAGAACCTGTCGGAGTTGCCCTATGATAATGTTATCTCTGAGCCTGCGGTTCGTGATACAGCAGGTGCAATCGGTTTGGCTGCGAGTGTTTTAACCAAATATGACCCGGATGCAACGATGGCGGTGCTTACGGCTGACCAGGTTATAACTCCCGTGGACGTTTTTCAAAGTGCTCTTAGTGACGGCATTTCCTTCGTGAATAAAAATCCTGATGCTATGATTACGTTTGGCATCCAGCCTTCTTTCCCAAGTACGCAACTGGGCTATATTAAACTTGGTTCCGCCCAGAAGTGTTCTGAATGTGATAATCAGATTTATTCAGTCGAGGCTTTTAAGGAAAAGCCTGATGTGAAAACCGCTATGGATTATCTCAGCAGCGGCGAATATTGCTGGAATTCAGGACTTTTCGTATGGAAGGCAAAAACTATCCTGGCACAACTTTTTGAAAATCAACCTGCCACCAAAGAGCCTTTGCGGAGAATTCAGGCCAACTGGGATGGTCCCAATCAGGAAGATACACTCAAGGATTGGTTTATAAAATTGCCCAAGATCAGTATTGATTATGCGGTGATGGAAAAAGCCAAAAATGTTCACGCGATAAAGTTGAATTGCAGGTGGCTGGATATGGGCTCGTTCGCCGCCTTGGCAGATATTATAAACTCCGACGAAAACAACAACATAGTAGTTGCTCCAGCCAACGAACTTCTTGACTGTAAGAATAGCATCGTTGTCACAGAAGATGACGGCCATCTAATTGCCGCCATTGGTTTGGAGAATATGGTAGTCGCGCATAGCCCTGACGCTACACTTGTGTGTTCTATTGAACATGCTCACAGGCTAAAGGAGTTGTTGGAACTTATAAAGGAACACGCCGGCGACAAGTATCTGTAACAGCGTCAACACTACTATTGGTTACGAAACGTTCGGCTTTAAAGCATTACAAATCATGCGATATTTAGCGATAGATCATGGGAAAAAACGCATAGGTCTTGCGGTGTGTGACGCAGACGAGGTGATTGCTTCGCCATTGGAGGTGGTAGAAGGGCATGGAGGATTGATTGAACGAATTGTCAATGTCGTCGATGAATACCAAACCGAAGCAGTTGTGCTTGGTTTACCGCTTAATATGGATGGCAGCGAAGGTGCCCAGGCGAAACTTGTCCGCCAGTTTGCAGGCGGCTTAGAGAAAAAGCTTGGTATACCAATTCTTTTTCACGATGAACGGTTGAGTAGTTTCGAAGCTAAAGAAAAATTGGCTGATGCAGAACTTACTACCAAGAAGAAACGCAGGCGATTAGATGCTGTTGCCGCAGCTGAAATTCTGCGGTCATTTCTTGATGAAAAACACGGCCAGGGGGCTTAGCAAAGCCAGCTAATATCGAAGCAAATAGGTGATTTTATGGCAATTTTGGCATCTGGCCCTATCAGAGTCGCAAAATGCCAGAGCCGAACAGATTTATTGAAGAATTATCTGGTCAAGGCGGATTGGAATTTAGATAATAGAATAGGTGACAGTTTTAAAGCAGGTCATGGGGCTGAATTATGGAAGTAACAAAAAAGTACAAGCCCAGAATTGTAACATCGCCCAGCCCGGAGGCGCTTGCAAATAAAGCTCTTGAGATGTTTGTTGCAGAGGCGAAAAGTGCGATTGACAGCAAAGGTCATTTTAATGTGGCAATATCGGGAGGGCATACGCCGAAGCTGTTTTTTGAACGCCTGGCAGATAGTCCGGAATCCTTGTCTCTGCATTGGGATTTGATACACTTGTTTTGGGTCGATGAGAAGTGCGTTGGTCCCGATTCTGAATCCAGCAATTACAAACTTGCCGCTACCAGTTTTCTGCCAAAAGTACCGATACCTTCTGAAAATGTACACCGAATTCCGGGTGAATGTTGCGACTGCAGAGAGGCTGCCAGGGATTATGAGAAAACTATTCGCAAAGTTTTTGCGCTAAAAACAAATGACCTGCCTGTATTCGATCTTATTGTTCTTGGAATGGGCGCCGATGGTCATATAGGGTCGTTGTTTCCCAACTCCTATGGTCCATTTGATATGGAAGAGGTGGTTTGTGTTGTATACTTTTTAGATGACAAACTTAACAGGGTCACTTTAACGCACCCTGTTTTGTGTGCTTCGAGACATCTGATGATTTTGGTATCGGGACAGGAAAAGGCAGAGACATTGAAAGAGGTTTTGCATGGTGAGCCTGATCTGATAAGGTTTCCGGTTCATGTGCTTTGGCCTATTCTTGATAAAGTTACCTGGCTGGTCGATAAGGAGGCTGCTAAGTATCTTTGAACCTGCAGATCACGGGCCGGGGGCTTTTATTCCGGAATAATCAGTTTCATACCCAATTTGAGTTTGTCAGAGTTTTTTATAATATCAACGTTGGCTTGTTTTATTTTTTGCCATTCAGCTGTCGTGTCGTAGTATTTTTCGGAAATGGAAGAAAGAGTTTCTCCTTCGGTTACTATGTGGAATCTTTGCGTTTTTATCTTTTCGGACTGTTCGTATATGGTCAAATCGGGCAAAGACCGAATCGATGACTCTGTAGTTTTTTGCCAGCTGGGTTCGGCTTGATTTGCTTGAGGGTTTTTCTGCTCGGATAGAGGTACGGCCGGGGCCCATTGTTCAGAGGGTCTGGGCCTGACTGAAACCCATATCATAGCGATACTTATCAGAGCCAAACCGATATACATTCCTATTTTAAATTCCTTCTGCATCGAAACTACTCGGTCACTTATTTTTTATTCTTTTTGCCGAGCAACAGTATCGGGGCAGCTATTGCGATTGACGAATAGGTACCCACCAGTATGCCTATCAACAGCGCGAAAGTAAAACCTCTCAGTGCCGTTCCTCCCCAGATATACATTACCAAAACCACTATGAATGTGGTCGTTGACGTAAGAATCGTTCTGGACAGTGTCTGGTTAATACTGTTGGAGATTATCTCAGGGTTGGCGTTTGCAAGCTTGCCTCTGTTTTCTCGGATTCTGTCGAAAACAACTATCGTATCGTTAAGCGAGTATCCGATGATGGTTAAAAATGCAGCAATCATCGCAAGGTTGATTTTGAAATCACCTATAAGCAGTTTCTGGCCCAACGGCGTTTCGGCAATATAAGTGCATGCGACAACGACTCCAAGCGTGATACATACATCATGTACCAGTGCGGCAATGGCGGCAAGGCCATAGCGGGCCGTTCCAAATCTGATCCAGACATAGCCGACGATAGCCAGCAGAGACAGGCAGATAGCAATCAATGCCTGGACTTTCGCCTGGTTGCCGATGGATGGTGCTATTTGCGTAACTCTTGACAATGATGTTTGAATCGTCATGGCGGTTATGAGCTTTGTCTTTTCATTATAGACAAACCGGCCCCATTCATCTTCGCTGAACTTTCTAAACCCTGCTTCAGGGTCAACACTTACATACATGAAGCTGTTTATGAGTTGGCCCGGTTTCATTTCACTAAGATCCTGATTCAGGCTTTTGTAAGGATTATAAGCCAAATCTTTCATGTCAGGCTTGAGTCGCAAATCACTTATTCTTGATTCAAGCTGTTCTGCATTGACAGAATTTTTTAATTCACACGAGATTCAAATCCCGCCGATGAAGTCCGCTATTTCCGGGCTGGATTCCGCTATCGATTCTGTTATTCTTTCCGCAGATGTTATTTTTGGTTCGAGATTTTGTTGAATTTCCAGTTGGTTGGCAAAGGCGATTTTTATTGCCCGGTTGACTATTTCATCAACAACCGGTTCAGAAACTTCTACGCCATCTTTGGCGAATGCAGCCTGAAGAATTTCTTTAATAAGAGTTTTGTTTACCTGGCTTGTTGTAACTAAAAATGCACTTGTATTTTGGGCGTCTTTAGAAACAAGAACGTTATCCAGCGAGCCGGCGAATTTTGTCTGCGCCTTTTTTATTGCAGCAGTTGTTGTCTCTACACTATGAGTAACCGCTTGTGGAAAAAAAATAGTTACGGTAGTTTTGTTGGTTTCTGTTGTGTCGATTTTATATTGTTTACCGCTTTTTCCTACGGTATAAACTCTTGCTGCAGCTATCTGTGGATTTTCCAAATCGCTGCCGACCTGGTGTATTTTGCTCTCCACCTCGGCCCTGGTGAGGTTAATTTCCTGCTTGAGGTTTATCTGAACACTTGTTCCGCCGGTAAACTCGATGTCGTACTTATTGTTTTTTACATCATCTCTTGTAAAGAAAATGCCAAGGCCGGCGGCAATCAATAATGATGAAATCGTGAAAAAGACAGGCCTTGCTTTCATCCAGTTAAAATTCGGCTTGCGTATCAACTGCAGCATTATTAAGTGATTTTTGATGATCTTCTTGTCCAGCAGAAACTGGAATACAACTCTGGTAACGAACAATGCCGTAAACATACTTGAGACTATGCCAAGCATGAGTGTTATTGCAAAGCCTTTAATTTCCTCCGAGGCTACCATGTAAAGGATTAGAGCTGTTATGAAAGTTGTTACGTTGGCGTCAAAAATTGTTCTAAAAACTTTTTGATAACCATTAGTAATCGCGATTCTCAGCGACGAGCCTCGCTGCTGCTCTTCGCGAATTCGTTCGAAAATCAGCACGTTAGCGTCGACCGCCATACCGATGGTAAGTATGATGCCTGCGATGCCAGGCAGGGTGAATGTGGCCCTGCTAAGAGCCATTATGGCAAGTACGAAAAGCAGGTTCATGAACAATGCGGCAGCGGCAATAAGGCCTGAACCGACGTAGTAAATGAACATAAATACCGCCACGATGGCAAGACCAACGAAGCCTGCCTTGATGCCCTGGTTGCGGTTATCAGCTCCGATGCTTGGGCCAATGGTTTTATGGGAAACGGGCGGCTCAATCAGCCTTGCTGGGAACGAACCCGCGTTGAGTTTGTTAACCATATCATCAATTTGAATAGCGGTGAAGCTGCCTTCTATGACACCGCTTGACAGAATGGCGGTGTTGATGTTTGGAGCTGAAATTGCTATGCCGTCGAGAAGGATACATAACGGCCTTCCAATGTTCTTGCTCGTTACGTTATGAAAGAGTCTCGATGCTACTTCATCATGGTTAAATCCTATTGCCCTTCGTCCCATTCTGTCGGTAGTTGGGTATGCTTTTTTCAGTCTCCACGGTTTTGTGCCGGCTCCCTGCAGCATGCTCTCATCTTTCTGATTGCCGGCCAGAACATAATATTTTTCGGCAAATACACCGACGACAGCATCTCTCGCTCCCCATTCCTTAATATTTTCAATTTCACACCATACGTATTTGTTGTCAGAAGCCTGTTTTGGCCCCTGTGTTTGCAGTGCTTCGACGTAGCCTACTGCTGCGTCCTGACTGAACTTTCCGTCGCCAGGCTTGGGCAGTATTCTGAATTCAAGCACACCAGCACCTTTGAGCATGCGCTTTACATCTTCCGGGTCGTCCATTCTGCCTCGTACCGGACGGTAGTCTTCAAATGCAGCTACCATCCGCTCTATTTTGTCTACGCGGTCGGGAAAATTTGTTTTGAACTCTTCGATAAAACCAGCTCTTTGCTTGGATTCAAGTGGCATTCCCAGCACGTCTGTTACCTGCTTCATACTGAGATTGAGTTTTTTTAGTTCCGCCAGGGCGGTTTTATATTTTACTCGCCTGCCTGTTTGAGGGTCTGCGAGCTCATTTGCAGCATTCGCCCATTTTTCATAAGCGCTAATGTATTCATTGACCGCAGATAACTTACTTTTGTCATCGCCCACAAGAACAGCGATTTGCTCATTGCGAGTTTCGGGGGCAAGTTTCACCCAGCTGGAAACCATGGATTTAATCAGTTCGACGTTGATTTCGTTGGCGACAAGAATCTGTTGGCTGTTGGCGAGCTGCTCTGCAAAATCGCGTTCAGTTTTTTGCAGTTCCTGCAATTGGTCGTATGACAAAGCTAAATCATCAAGAATCTGTTTTCGTTGAGCAGAGTCAGAGGCGACGCGTTTAAAAAGCTCTTCTTTTTGTTCAGCAGACTTACTGAGAGCCCGAACAATCGCAGCAAGATTGATATTATCAGCTTCCAATTCCTGCAGAGTGTTTTCAAAGGCTTTTCGTTTCTTTCTTGTATCGGCACTTGCCAGAGGCACTTGTATTTCAAGGCGCGTATTACCCTGTGGGCGCATGACGATGTTGGCTACATTGGTGGGGTCAACTCGCTTGAGAAGTATTGGAATCATCCTCTGGGCCAGTCCCTTTATTTCGTCGTTGGTCAGCCCCTGCGTATCAAGGTCGTAAATAAGGCTCGTACCACCAGCCAGATCCAGACCGGGTTTCAGGGTTTCCTGCGGGGGATACAGTTCCCATGCGGATACGGCTAACAAAACAATTATTAAGATGATCTTCCACGACAGATTCTTGTCCATAATTTTTTTCCAGTATAAAATCAGGTTAACAAATAGTTTATGCTTTTAGATTGAAGATTATTTTATATTTTTCTCGTCCGTAAGTTTTCGGCTGACAGCTCCGACAGCGATCTTGATTTTAGTATTGGTAGACTCATCAATTTTTAAGGTGATTTCATCATCTTTGACATCCATAACCGTACCAATTATTCCGCCTCTGGTCATGATCTTATCGTTTTTATTAAGCGACTCGATTAATTTATTTTGCTGTTTCTGTTTCCTTTTGGGTCCTCTGAACAAAATAAGATAAAACAAGACAAACAGCGTTATAAGTAGAATCAGTTGTCCGCCTGGCGCCTGTTTTCTGGGAGCAACCGGTGCAGCGTCAGGCTGATTGCTTTCGGTAGTGGCCACAGTCTGTTCCTGATCGATGGGTTCGGCTACGACGCTCGTTGTTTCTGTTGTTTCCTGCGTCCCGTCCGCTGCCTGAGCTAATGTCCATATATTGTTCATTCTATATTTCCCTTCTAAAGTGAATTTTTCTTATAAATTTGTCTAAATCTTACCGATTTTTTAACATTTAGACACGATAAACGCTAATATTTTTACATAAATTAGTCAATTTTTCAGCAAATCGCACGCCTTATATTTGTTTATTTGTTCGTCTGCCCACGCTGCGAACTGGTTTTTTTTAATGTTATGCCTTATCCTGGTCATCAATTTTTGATAGAACCTTATGTTGTGTATTGATAGCAGAATTGGCCCGAGCATTTCATTTACATTGAAAAAATGTCTTATTGCCGCTCTGGTGAAATTGCCGCAGCAGTAGCAATCGCAGTCCCGCTCGACCGGCTTATCATCTTCGATATGCGAGCTGTTTCTAAGACGGACAGGGCCATGTTCTGTAAATGCAAAGGCGTTTCTTCCATTTCGAGTCGGCAGCACACAATCAAACATATCGATGCCCGCACGAACTGCGGCGATAATATCAGATGGCATCCCAACTCCCATCAAATATCTGGGCTTGTCAGCAGGCAGCAGGGCGGTGGTGTGTTCGGTGGTTTTTATCATGTGGTCGTGTCCTTCTCCTACGCTCAACCCGCCGATGGCATAACCTTCAAAATTCATCTTCACGAGCTCATTCGCACAGCGGTTTCGAAGCTCGAGGTCTATTCCGCCCTGAACAAT
>SDBV01010745.1_pt1 | contig 11974 bp, 6 predicted proteins | sample 2277081 | NCBI WGS metagenome assembly SDBV01 (sample SAMN10402039, study PRJNA504765) | marine sediment metagenome | isolation source: marine sediment core GS10_PC15, 223 cmbsf | place: Arctic Ocean: Southern Knipovich Ridge | collected 2010
TTGTTTAAGAATCTGAAAATATCCGGATTTACCAGAGAATAATAGCCCGCAACCCTTATTCTCTGGGGGATAATCCTTATTTGGTTAGAAATATCTAAAAGTTAAAGCGATTCTACTGCCGGAATAATTCACCCCTACACGAGCTACGTTAAAACTTCTATATGTTAGACGAAGTTCTGGGTACCCGATATCAAGGTATCTGAATGCTGATGGAATTAAGCTCAACGGTTATGCCCAGCTTTTGAACGAAGGCTTCTGTTTTTTGTTTGAGCGTATCGTGAATGAGTTCAAGCGTCTTAGAGTCTACCAATACAATACCGTTTTGAGAAGCATTGCCTTTCTCCGATAGTTGAGAAAAGTCATGACTCGGAAGTACCGTACGGATTGCTATATCAAGGAAATCAGGAAAGGATTCTTCTACGTATTCGATAGGTTTGAGAAAAGAACCAAAAACCCATAGATCTTGTACTTTCCACGAGGCTTCACAGCCTTACCTGAATGAGCGTGTTGTCTCTTGTAGGTACTATGCCAACTCCATGGACTATTGTTTGTGGAGTAATCGGGTAAATGCTTACCTTTTGGCCGATACACCCGAAGGGTATTCTAGATTGTGGCTCTGTAAGTATTTGTTGAAAAATGTCTGAGAATTTCTTGACAACTGCAGCATAGCCGGGCTTAAGAGTTCTTTGTATAGTCATTCCTCTTTGGCAACTTGATAAAATAAAGGACAAGACACACAATACAATAAAATTTATGATCATATTATGCTTTTTCATATTTAATCCATCGGATTCATTTGATATAAGCTTAGAATTTCGTCAAACTACAATTGTGGCGCATCATTTTATTGACCTTTTAAAACCTACATGTGTTTTTGAATTATAGATCAATGATTCATAAAAGAGAATTGTAGCTTCTCTTTCAACTTCTGTAATAAATTGTATTTGAGTACAATTGGATTCCTTTGCAAAACTATGTATTTTGGCCATAAGGGCTTTGCCAATTCCCTTGTTCCTATAGTTTTTATCAACTATCAAATCCTCCATTATCAAAAATGGTCTGCATTCGCCATACAACTCCTCACAGATAATTCCCAGAACAGACCCAACTACAACTTTATCAATCGTAGCACATAAAAATATATACTCAGGGTTATCTTTTAACTCCTTGAATATTTTTTTCATCTTCGCAAGATTGGATTTTTCATCCCAAAATTGATTATAGAGTTTCACTAATGATTCTAAATCATTTTCATTTAATCTTCTTATTTTCATGTTCATTTTTCAATACGACACAATTGCGTACAACCTCCCCCAGCATAGCCGACGTTTTGCCGTAGCGTAGCGGAGACAAAATGTGCCGAAGGCCGTAGCGAAGCGGAGCATTTATTCGCTTTTATATGCCGTTGCACTGTGTTACTGATAAACTTATCGTATTCAAAAATACTCTCCGATATTTTCAATTTATTACCATATATGTTTGATTCTTCTAGTATAAATACTTACTCCTTTATTTTCATCTATTATTTGAATTATTGAATGATTGTCAGAATTAACCAAAGAGTTTAATAAAATATGGTTATATTTATCTTTTGAAAATCTATTATCTTCAATACAAAAGTCTGCCAGTGTTCCAGTAAGATAATCTGGAATTCGTATAAATTCATCTAAATAGTTCTTTCTTTCTCTATCGGGAGTTACATGATATAGCATTGGAACTTCTATATTTACAATTTTACCATCATTTTTATTAATTATGTTTTCTGATGATATTAACAAGAATTGAATGAAGGAATTATCAAAAATAAAACCATCATATTTATCAATCATAGCATCACGATCTGAAATCCATGAAATAGCTTTAGGATGATTGAATATATTTAGATAATACATAATCAATCCTGAAATCATACTTATTAAAAGTATTTTTCTTGCCAATTTATAATTGAAACTCTTATGCTCAATTTCTTGCCGAAATATTTCTAAGCGTTTAATAACCTGATACCAATATTCAGTTGAATGAGATGAATTTACTTTCCAAATATTTATTATCTCCTCAATATCATAAATATAAAAGGGGTATCCGCTTGACTCCAGAAGACAGTATATATTGTATATTTATGTATGATACTTTGATCTAAAAACCTATTAGAATTCTTCCGAACTATAATGGTGAGACGCTATATAGGATGCTATAATCAGATCGGTCGGGAGAAGTTACTGGACGTCTCGAGGTGGACTAAACATACTCAGAAGGCATATAAGAAGGAGTTCGCGGTTGAAAAATGAAAAAAATGCCTTAACCGAGGTCGTTGCAGAGAAAAGATGTATCTTTTTAGAGTCTTCTTCCATTCGCAATAGGCTCCGCAATGACAGATAGTGTGCTACACAGTGACGCTGCAATTGGTGAATAGATATACAGCTTATATGAATTACTGGAGTCAAGCGGATACCCCTAAAATATAATTACTAATGAAAATTTTTGTAATTATTGACGATAGAAAAGAATCTTGTTTTCTTAATAAAAAAGTGAAATGATAAAATACCTGTGAATTGATATAACGTAAGAAGGAATCATTAATTGTTCTTGTTTTCTTTATGTCCTTTGGTGCAAAATCTTTAATAGTATTTTTAATTGTATCAATCTTATCGTGATTCAATAAAACTGAAAAAGTAACCGCATCATTTTCTTTTGTATCATCATCAAAACAGTAATCAGAAATAATATGCCATGCAGCCTTGTCAGGATACTGTTCAATAAAGAGTTTAAATTCATTTATAGTGCTCTGATTCATTGTTTTTTTAATCGCTGTACAAATATCTTGCATTATTATTTTCCTATCATTGAGTTATTTAACTTCAACCGCTAATGTAGTGTAATGGCACATAACGTTTCTTATATGAAGCCCTACGCCCCATCTTTAAGATAATAGCCAGAAGCCATGGATGTCGGAGGTCTATCCTAAATAAATCTTTTTTACTAATTCATCTATTTTTTTCTCCAGAAACTCAGCATCTGCTTCTTTCCCAATTTTTTTTAATTGAACTATATGCATCGCATATTTTTCTATTTCAGCACAAGAAGCATATTTTTCACTTTCTTGCATATTAGGAATATATATCGGCAACTTCTCAAGGTATTGCTTATTGCAGGACCAAAATCCACCCCTAAATGGTGTGGATATTTTTGAAAGATAAAAACTTAGTAAATCTGAATTGAGGATTCCTATTAAATAGTAGTATTTATCTTTATATTCCTCTTTTAAAATTACACCACCAACATCAACATTATCCTGGCAGTATGCTCCCTCATCATCATAAATTGACTGGATTTTCTGAACCAATCTTGGAACACATATTTTCTCAAGATGTTGTTTATTTATGTTTTGATTTCGTCCAAAACGATACCAGTCTTTTCCTTTATATTTCCCTCGTTCACGAGCTTCTAATATTTTTCTATTTTCAAGAAAATACTCCCAAATTAATGGAGTCTCTTTTTCAATCTGACTCTTTTCAAACAGAACCGCTTTACCGTTTACAATTTCATATGGATAGATTACATATTGTCTCTTCTGGGGTTCTTTAAATCTTTTCACATCAGTTCCAGATATAATATGTCGTAGAAATGTACTTTCTAATCTTACTTCCCTTTCAAGGGACTTAGATCTTAAAATTAGATGCTTTCCCTCGTTTTTTATTAAGTTAAGAATAAATACATTGTCTGCACTGGTTTGTATTCCAACGAAAATTGACTCGGCAATATCGCCTAATTTCTTATTTTGCTCCATTTTATTCATGATATCAATATTTTCTTTTTTATGTAAAATCCATGGGTCTTTTGTTATCCAACTTGATTCAATTGATGAGAAATTAGTAGGCAAATTGTCAGAGAGACATTCTGCATAGTTAAATTTGTTAGTGTCTTTATTTTGGATATATAGTAAACAAGTATATGTTGTAGCTCCTTTAAAAACCTGAAAATCTTTGAAATCAACTATTTTGTTAATGAACTTATTTTCTGAAAGTATTTTTCTAATTGGCTTTCCATAATTTTGTTTCATAAATTTGTTTGGGAGAATGAAGCCAATCCTTCCATTTTGATTTAATAATTTTAATGACTTTTCAATGAAAAGCACATAAATATCATAATTTTTAAATCCGCCGCTTTCATATGTTTTATTATAGATCTCGATAGTTTTAGGAGCCCATTTGATCATTTCCTGAATTCTAATGTATGGAGGATTACCAATTATGCAGTCAAAACCACCGTTTTCCCTAAAGATTCCTCCAAATCCTTCTTTCTCATTTCTCCAATCAAAAGGTTGAATATCATCATCTCCAAACATATCATGAACAAATAATTCTTCTCTGGAGATTAAAGAGTTTCCGCATAATATATTTTTGTTCATATCAGGCAGAATAAGTCCTTTCATGAAAAGAACAGCTTGTTTTTTATATTCTGAGTCAAACCCCTCTTCTAATAACTTTAAATATAGACTCATTATTGATACTTCTGTAGCTTCTCTATCAATATCAACACCAAATATATTATTAAACAGAATATCACCTTTTTTCTTAATGGTTAGTTTGAGTTCTCCTTCCGGAGTGATAAAATAATCTTTTTGATATTTTTTAATCCCCTGGTTTTTGGAATAGAACTGTTTATGATATTCCATTAGATATGAAAATGCACCAATTAAAAAACTACCAGAGCCACACGCTGGATCAAGTATTTTTACTTTAGCAATCTGTTCAGGTTTTTTCCCCTTAAGATGATTGCCAATTGTCTCTGCGACAATAGCATCAACAATATACTCAGGAGTGTAATAAACACCACCAGCATGTCGAACTTCTGGCTTTTCTTCTACTTTAGCTTGATGATTCTCTGTTAATCGTATTTTACTTCCAAGAAAATTCTCATATATTCTACCTAAGATCTCTGGTTCTATAACATCAAATTGGTAAGGAGAATATGGATGATAAAGATTTTTGATAATTTTCTTAATTACATTATCATCAATTATTAATTCTTCACTAAAATGTTTTTTAAACAGAAGTCCATTGTAATCTTTGTCAAGATCAGAAAAAACAGGTATTAATTCTTTGTAAACATTCTCTTTTTTCTTACTAATTTCTGATAATATTATATCTTCAACTTCACGATCTTCAAGATTTCTAACAAATATTAAACGGTCTAGGATTCTTTGTACGGATTCATTGAGTTGCTTAACGGATAAGTCTTTATTTCGAACTGCGATATGTCGTGCAAGCTGTTCTCTCCATTGAATCAAATCTTCTAAGAATTCTTTATCTAGTGTTTTTGTATTTTTTGTAACTTTTCCAATCAGGGGATATAAGCTACCATTTGTTACAGCTTCTCTTGAAAATGTATTATAAATCAGGTCCCAGTTTTCGAGATAATCTGTATATCGAAAATCATATTTTTTTATTAAATCTTGCAAAGGATTCTCATAAATTGGTCTTTCAATAGCATTAAAGACCCGAAATTCTTCAAAATCTGTAAGTATTACAATAGGAGCTTTTCCGTTGGTAGAAAAAGCATATCCTTTTGCCTGGAAAACAGGATCTTTCGCGGTTAAAGGTACCCATGGAGCTTTTGCTTCTAAATAAAACTTTAATTTGCCATTACTTCTGAATGCGTAATCTGGTTTTTGTGTATTTCTATTTTTGCTTTTTTGCCTTTCTTCCCTATGAACATCCCAGAAATGATAAGGTAAATCTGTCTGATTAAATTCCCAACCTAAAGCTGTGAAGAAAGGTTCAATAAACGCACTTCTATTTTCTTCCTCTTGAAAATCTTTGGAGGTGTAATAATCAAAACGATTATGAAAATCCTCAACTTTCTGCTCAATTAGTTTTTTACCTTCATCAATATTCAATTATTCTACCTCTCAATAATTCTTTGAGCCGTCATGAACAGCGGCTGAACCTTTCCACAACCAACTTGGGGCGCGGGGTTTCATATAACGTTTTGCGAATACCTGAAGTTGCCGTCGGGAGCTTGCGACCAAAGGCAATTTGGGTGAAGCGAAGCGGAACCAGGTATTCGCTGTTATGTACAGTTCCTGACCAACCAAGGCCTCTTTCACAAAGTACATGGATGTACTTTGTGAATCCCTTTTCATAAAATCACTTACCACTCTTCTATGTTGAAATTAGGCTGTAATCTCTTTCTTCCAACTAACACTATAACTTAGAATTTTATCAGAACTCTTCCCCATTTGAGTAAGTGCCTTCCTGCAATTATCATAAAGTTCTTTGTCGTCAGTAATAAAATGATCAACCATCATCATGGAAGGAAAGTAATCCAAGTCCATACCCGACCCTTTACTTAAAGATTTTGTACGATTTAATATTTTTTCAATTTCATTTAGGTAAAGACCAAACATTTTGTCAAGTGGAAATGTAGAACCTACGGGAAGGCGATCAATTAATTTTGAAAGTATTTCCTGATAAGCAACAATGGTTGGTGACGATTGTGGATCAGAGAATACTTTACACAATTCGGAGCGTAGTGGTTTTGCACTTTGTCCGAATATATCTTTACCCCATGCTTCACTTAGTTTTCTTAGACTCAGAGACTTCTCAATATGTTCTTTGTAAATAAAGAAATGATAGAATGAATTTTTCATCTCAAAGCGAGAAAAGAAGTGAATCATATCTTTTTTATGTTTCGAAAAATCTTTAATATTTTTAATCTTCTTTCTCTTTTGCTCTGTTTCCTTAACAATTTTCTCAAGTTCAGATAGTGTCATTGAATCAAACTTACTGTCGTCCTCAATGTCTTCAGGTTTGAGGGTTCCATTTAATTGTTCTTTGTATGTTCTTAGATAATAATCTGGATCTGAAACAAATCTTGCTTGATAGTATTTTGTGATCAACTTTTGTTTAATTATGTACTCAAAACTCCCAACCTTATATTCTTCAAATATTGACATCTGTCCAAGCAGTCCAATGAGTAGGTTGCAATAGCTGTAAGAAAATTCAAGCAATCTGCCTTCGTTTATTATAATCCCAGGAATTTCTTTTTCCAGTTCTCTAAACAAAAACAATACCTGATATGCATCCCAATTCAGCAAAATATTCTTACCTTTAACAAGTTGATTTAGTACTGTTGCAAGGGATTTCCTTTTTTTCATATCTGTACACAACGCAATTTCCACAATATTAGTTGGGTTACAATAGATTTTTATCTTTTTTTCATCTTTCAATTGCCGCAAAAAAGCGTAGTTTTCATTGGTCCCCGAATCCTTGTCGATGAGTCGATTCACAAAACAATTATCAAACAATATCTTCTTCACATATCACTTCCTATTTAATTTGCCTGACTAAATATTTATGTACCTTCAATCTTTATTCAATCCATCAAATAAAAACATAAAATAAATACTGGAAATATTTTCTTGTTGTGAGTCTAATCTGTCTTTCCAAGACTTTAATAGTTCTAAATTAACTTTTGTTTCAAATTTTCCATTTGTTTCTTGGTCTGGGTCAGGAAAAAGTTTTCTATAGTTATTCATCAGCAAGCTGAATGCTTCTTCAAATAAAGAATCATTTTCTTTATCTCCACGAATACCATTATTATAAATATTGCTTAATGTTTCGCAAGAATCAATTAAGTTTTGAAATAATCTACCTATATTATCTGTTTGATTCTGAAGATATTCATTAACCATCGCTTCATCAGATTCTATATCATCATTCTCAAGGGGAATTATAATCTCCAACATGTGACCCAATAATATTTTTATATGCATAAAACTACCGAATAAATCAAAAGCAGTATCAATTTGGCTTGAATGCCAGACATTTAAATTAAGTTCTGTTTGGAAAAACACGTCGTCTACAGGATGGTTAAAATATTGTGTTATTTCTTCAGAGATTGCAGATAAAATATACTTTTGAGAAACTGTTCTAAATATAACCTTTCCGTTATAAGTAAATATCAAACAAATATCATTCCAGTAAAATTGGAGAAAATAAATCAATTCATTCTTATTGTATTTTGATATTACTGCCTTAAAAGATTCAGATATGTAAATTCCTGTTAATAAATTCGTATATAAATCTGGTTCAACAGTAATAAGATTAATTGGATCTTTTATCTCTGCAATAACCCAGAGTGAATTTTTATTATTCCAATTCGCTTCTTCTAATTTGAAATTGACAGAAGGAATTGAGTTGAGTTTATTTTTAAAATCAGAGATAATCCTATTCCTAAATATTCTTCGAACAAATAAATCACGAGTTTTAACTGAATCTTTTATTTTCCTATCTGGATACAATAAGTACGCCGTCCAAATACCAAATAATTTTATGTAGATTTTATTTTCCCGCTCTTCAAGTTGAGAAAGTGAATTCTTGCTGGTGAGTTTTAAAAAATGTTTTCTATATTCTTTTTGAAAAACTGGCAGAAACTTCATTATATCAGTAATATTATTTCCAGATATTGTTTGTACTTCCTTTCCCTTTATTCGATTTGAGACTACAATTGACAAGTGATTTAGAAATATCGAACAATAGCTAAAGAAATCACGACATACTTTTATATATTTTTTATATTTAGAAAGTACAGGCGATACTGGTTTTGCATTCTCGTAAGATTTCCTTATAAGGTTTTTATCTCCTTCTTTCCCCATTTCCTCATTTACCATCCCCCATTCATCGACAATAACCTTTGGAAATTTTGGAACTTTTTTTAGTTCCTCTAAATGATTAACAAGTGTATGATAAAGGTAATCGTTTACGATTGAAGAATGGTCTTTAGTCTTGTAGTATTTATTTAGACCTTTTGTAATCAAATCAAAGACTTCAAATTGTATAGTTCTTAATGAGAGGATTATATCTATATATTCTTTCCAAGTATCAGGGCGATATAAAAATTGCATACGTCCAATAAATATTCCATTAAGTTTAGCCAGTTTTGGAGGTGGAAGCTTTTCTTTTGAGATATTTTTATATGTATCATCTGGCAAATTCCCAGGACTTAATCCAATTTCTGGTAACATATGCCGATGTCCAATTCCTTGTGTAGAGTAGTATTTTTTATTAGGATATAGCTTTTGTAGAAGCTCTACTATTGTCATACTTCTAGTGTTATTGTTTTCTATTACAGAAGTGACAAATTCTTGTCCTTCATCACTTATTGGAACAATGTAATTTGCTTTTACTGTGGCCTTTTTCTGTTCTAAATACAATATCCCAGCACTTTTTATCAATTTATCTTGAATAGCAGATTTGTGTTGCTGTACGATTCCATTTATTTTAATTATATTTTTTTGACTTATTGAATAAATGATTTCAGCAATTATTTGAATATCCAAAGAGTCCATATTCTTGTCGATATAGTTCAATAATTCTGGATCAAAGCTATACTCAATATTACAAATTCCTAACCAATATATAAAATCACTTAATCCTAAATAATCTTGTTCCTTTACAGGAAAATTGGGAGTGTCTCGTTTTAAAGATAGCCAATCTTTTAGATATTGGAACACTTCTTCCTTATCACTTTGCCTTTTTTGAATAGAAACAATTTTTTCTGCTCTTTCAGGTGCTTGCTTCTGAAATAATTCAATAAGATCTTTAGAAAGATTTGGAGAAGCTCCAGCAATATCAGTATCCAAAGCAATCATAAAATCCAAATCAGGAATTTCTCTTGCAAGTTCATCTACAAGAAATTTATTTTTTCTTACATATATATCAATACCTAGCCATAAAAGAGCGGAAATGATTCCTGAGTATGTATTCCATTCCATTGGAGAGTAATTATTTAAAAGTTTTATAATAATATCACGATCAGTCTTTTTTTTTCGAGAAAAACAGTGCAAAAGAAATATCTCCATATCCTTTTCATAAATTGCAGGAAAAGCATCAAGTAATACCTTTTCCCAAGGAACAAATATTTCATCAAAAAGATAATTACTAATGATTCTTGAACGAATAGGATGAAATCCTTCTACTATTTTTCCATTTTCAGAAATTCGTATTAGATATTCTTTGTCCAATTTATCAATTATTTGCTTTGGAGAAGAAGAATTTAGAAGAGAACCAATCTGATTAACGACAACTCTTGCTTCATAGCCAGTTATCAACGCTATGATTCTTAAAACTTCTAAATATTCTTTTTCTAATTGCTTTAGGTTTACTTGTTCTATTATATTGTCAATTTGATTCTTGAGTTTATCTTTAAGTCTTTCCCCGAAATTTAATAAATAGATGTATTCTGATAATGCTCCTTTTTTATCAAATTTCAACCAGCTCTCTTCAAAATCTGTGAACTTACTTTGCTGAAATTTTTCAAAAATCAGTTCAGCTTCTTTTTTTTCCAGATTTAATTCGATTTCTTCAAATTTGAAGTTCTCCTTTGGGGAGGGACTTTTTCTCCAGTCCTCTTCTCGTATTGTTGCTAAAACTGAAATACCTTTTTCACTACTAAGTCTTTCTATAGTTCTAATCCAGTTATCATCACTTGGCGAAATATCATAATAGAGAAACATGGGCATGTCAAAAGCTTTATGATGTTTTAATATTGCTTCACCAATTACATAGGCTTGCTCTCTGTTACTCGCTTCTCTTATCTGATAAGATAAATTTCGTGGTAATTTATCGTAAAAATACCTGAGAGCTAATGCTGTTTTACCTTGTCCTGATGCTCCATGAATAATTACCATATTCGATACTTGAAATGCATTTTCAATTTCTAATAGTTTATTTTCTCTTTTAATATCTAAGCCTTCACAAATATGAGGCATAGAGGTTGAAATACCTTCCTTGAATGTTATCTGTAGTTTATTAAAATCTGTATTATAATTTACTAAATCAGTAAATGGAATGATTGAACCCAACCATTTACTGTGTACAGAACGGTCTCTGATAAAACTACCAATATCCTGTACTTTTTTAAGAATATCACTTTTAGTTATTTTTTGGTGTTTTTCTGAGGTTTTAAATATCCACCAGCATAAATTATCCAGTGTATTTTCTACATCTATTCCAAGAATTGACGGTTTAATAGCTTCTTTTATAGTCTTTAAAATATCTTGTTCTGAAAGCTGTCTGAATATTATTTTTTGAATAAATACTGCCGAATCATTTTCAGGACAAATTCTTAAATTGTTTAATTTCTTAACAATAGATTCTAAAGCATCTTTATCATTTTGCTTCATATTCTTAAGCTCTTTACCAAGAGGATTATAATGAGCAAAAACAATATCGCTATTTGGATAGTCTTTATAATAGGAATAAGCTCTTTGTATAAAAGAGGTTATTTTCCCTGATTTTAAATCTGAAAATCGTAATGGCTCTGATAAGTCTTTTACTTGAAAAATGGATTGAACAGAATCAGAATCTTCGACAGAAAAATCTTCAATTCCTTCAGGACAAAAAATGAAATTATCATTTGAAGAAGTTAGTATTTCATGAAGTATAAATAGTATCTGCTTTCGATAACCTCGATAAGCATTAGAAGCATCATCAACTTTTTTTACATTCAATTCGCTTTTTTTCATTTTAGACTCTTCTTAGATACGACTATATATAACCTCAAAATTGTAATGAATTATACACTGAACAATTAGTGTAGCCCATGGTGAACACAAGACTCAAAGATTATGTTAATTTGAATACTCATCTACAAAACATAATTTTTGTACAGTATTGCTTTCTCTTTTCTCTTTTCTCTCCCCGAGCCATGGATGGCGAGGATGAACCATCTATCTTGGTCAGGAATTGTACATAACTACAATTGTACGTATTGCAGATAATTTTACGTTTTTTTTATTTAAAACTCAAGCAGAAAATTGATTTAGCCCGCGGGGTTAATTATTCCATCCGGCAGTAGAATCGCTTTAACTTTTAGATATTTCTAACCAAATAAGGATTATCCCCCAGAGAATAAGGGTTGCGGGCTATTATTCTCTGGTAAATCCGGATATTTTCAGATTCTTAAACAA
>SDBV01010746.1_pt1 | contig 11974 bp, 15 predicted proteins | sample 2277081 | NCBI WGS metagenome assembly SDBV01 (sample SAMN10402039, study PRJNA504765) | marine sediment metagenome | isolation source: marine sediment core GS10_PC15, 223 cmbsf | place: Arctic Ocean: Southern Knipovich Ridge | collected 2010
GGCGTGACATCGTAAGCGCGCTCGCGTCCATGCGAGCGCAAGACATCGACACGAAGACACGCCTCCGCGATGCGCTCGCCGACATCTCTGACGATCCAGACATCCAACCCGAGAAAGGCAACCAACCATGACGACCACGATCCCTATCGACGACTGCCACCCAAGAATCACGACGAAACATCGTCTCGCGGCCGGGCCCGGGGGAGGGCGGGTCGTTTTTTGGACGGCTATGCGGCGTACGAACCCCGGCCCCCCTTTTGTGTGTGTGTACGGGTCTGGAGGGTTTGAGAATGGCAGGACGTGGCCCGACCCCGAAATCTGATCCGGTGCGCCGTAACAGGCGACCTGCGTTCGTCGAGTTGGCAGGTCCGCCGGTCGACCCGCCGAACATACCTGTCGGCGAGTGGTTGCCGCAGACGGTCGAATGGTGGGAGACATGGTGCGAAGCTCCGCAGGCGTCGCAGTTCGGCGGTACGGCTTGGCAGCGGTTGAAGATGCTTGTGCCACTCGTCGACCTGTACTTCATCGGCGGGGCGAAGGACCTGTTGACGGAGATTCGTCTCAGTGAGAAGTCGCTCGGGGCGAGCCCGGAGGATATGCAGCGGCTCCGCTGGCACATCGCCGGCCGAGACCCCGACAACGAACCGGCGCCAAAGAAACGATCGAAACGGGGCAAAGACCCGCGGAAGTCGTATCTGAAATCGGTGTGAAGCGTGGACCGGAAAACTTGAAGTCGGCGACGGTCGCCTCAGCAGATCGGCGGCGTGCGATCAAGCCACTTCGCTGCATGCTCCCTCGCCGCGGCGGAGGAAAACACTGAGCGCCTGTTACCGTTTTCGTCTGCACACATTCTGCGTTGATCAGCTCTGCAAAGATCGTCTCGGATGGTGTCCAGCGCCGACGAAACTTAGTCCCGCGACCGCTCCCGCGAAACTGTGGTCCACACCTCTTGAATCCGGCGAATCAACCAGCGATTAACCGAAGACGTTGCGGACCTTGTCCTTCGTCGCGGGATCAGCGTCCTGCGTCAAGGTCCGCTTGACCTCGTTGATGATCTGGCGAGGATGGGCGACCGTCATTGTCAGCGCCTCCTTTGTTAGAAACTCTTCGACCACGAGGTCATCCTCCGCGGATGCGACCTTGACGGCGGTCGCGTATGACTCCTTCAGCATCCAGTCAACGGATCGGCGTAAGGCTGCCAACGCGACTGCGGTGGAGAGTCCGGCTTTCTCGAAAGGCTTCAAGACAGCGGCCCAGAAATGCCAATCAACACTGGCCAGGATGACCGGGTCAGCTCCAACATATGAATGCATTGCGGCGTGATACTGGATTTCGTCCGCTTGTTCGTCAGCAGGGCGCTCCTCGCCATGTTCATCGATCCAGGGATCCTTTGAGATCCAAACCACTCTGATGTTCGGCACTGCATCGGCCTCTGTTGCCTTCCGCGCGACGTGCGTGCCGCCTGTCTTCTTGCGGCCCTTCAGCGTGGTCGCCGGTCGCGCCTTCGCAGTCCGACGTCGGCGGAGCGCATCGTGCTCGACGAGGCCTAACACGTTCTCCATGTCATCTTCCACATAACTGTCTGGGGCGGGTTGTTCGTCCACGCCCGAATCGCCTTCCCCATCAGCACGAGTAAGTAGCGTTAGCGCCGAGTGGCCTGGCACCACGGCATCTGGGCCGAGAAGATCGGCGAGTTGACGCAGCTGCTCGGCCTCCTTTTCCTCCCAATCCTCATGCCGATCGCCCATCGCCGTATTAACGAGCTCTATGAGCTTCGGCGGCAGGTTGTTTCGGAAATGTTCCTGCCATGCGGGCCACGGCAAGTCCTGGTTCTCGCCGGATTCGTACAGGAGGCGCGTGCGAGCTGTGTCGGGATGGACCTCGGGAGTGGCGTCGACCTCAACATAGATCGCCATGTGTCTCGATATCGGTCCGACACCGAAGGCATCAAGAAGGGCCTTTCCAGACCGCCCCGTGTGCAACGAATAGATTTCGTCGTGCGTTCCCTCAGATCGGACAACCCCAACCTGTTGATTCCGGACGTTAAGGGTAGATCCTCCCGCCTTTAGGACTTTTTCATCCAGGTAGAACCACCGAAGGCTGCCCGCCAAACCACATTCATCAGCCGGCAGAGCGACCGTGCCGTCGTACTCGGAGTTGTGGCGTAGCCAGTCCCCCTGTGGAGTGAAGTTGTCCGTTGCGAGTCGATCGTCCTTGCCCTTTTCATGCCGGACTCGGAATCGCGTCTGGATCTTCGTATTGGTTTTGATGCGATAGAACTGGCGTGCCATTTGGGAATAGACCCAATTCGTCTTCGAACCAGCGTATCCCGGAGGTACGTGGGTTGTATCCTGAGGGATCGAGGACGAATGGCCCCAGAAATCGATGACAGTGCCTTGGCCCGAATCGCGAACAAGATCTGGATATTTAGCCAGATCGTTTTCGATGATTACGCCCACGGACAACCGAGCAAGTTCATAATTGCTGGAATCGGGGTTCTTCCAAAGCCGAACCTCGAATGCGCGGCCGTTTTGGACACTCCCTATGTCGACTCCGCCCGGCGAAAACCGGAGGCCGGAGACCTTCTGGCCGATGCCACGATTGTCATAGCCTCCTACTTTGTCGCCGGTTCGACCAAGGTTCTTGGTGTTTTCCACCAATCCGCGTGGAGACATCCCGCATCCGTTATCTGTGTAACGCAACTTTGGGTATCTATCGTCGCCATCGAAGTCGCGTACGTCCTCGGACAGATTGTCGTGTCGGCCCCATGTAATTGTGCTGGCACCCGCTTCCAGGCCGTTGACAACGGCCTCACGAATGAACTGGAGAGGTCCGGCGTCGTCAATGAGTCGGCGAGTGATTCCCTGGATGTCCTGCTCGGACGCGGAGATGAGTTGACCACGATCGGTCATGTGTAGCTCTCTTCCTACCAGCTCCGAAACCAAGATGGTGTGGGCAGCTGATGCTTAGGTTGCCTGAGATGCCGAGCGACTTATGCCGGTAGGCGTTTTCAGACTTGGCTAACTATCACGATACAGTGATGCGACTTCGCGTGTGCGACTAAATCACACTCGCCGCGGACGACACAGACCTTGTCGGACAGCTGTTCGAGCATCTCACGTTGACGTAGGTCTCGATCGAACGTAGCTATGTGACGGTCGGCGTCGTAGTCGGTGGCGTTCGCGAAGCGACATAGTCCCATTCGGCCGGTTACGTTGACGGCGGCGTGCCAGCCAGGATGTCGCCCCACTCGGCGCCCGCGATGGTTAGACCTGCGCCCTCGACCGCTAGGAAGCGCTTGGTGCCTTCGATAGACGTGCACTCGCACGGCTTGCGATTGCTGATGAGGAAGTCTCTCGCATTCGTTACAGCTTGAGGGATGTAAGACTCGTGACCGTCGGCGTGGATGGCTTCGTTGTCTTCATCCCAGCTGGCGCCGAATTCGTACCCTGTGGTGAGCCAAGAGTTGTCGGCTGTCTCAACATCCAAAACCAGAGAACGTCGGAAACTGGCTTTGCTACCCGAGCTGTCAGAAGAACCCCGCAGTCAGCCCTCGCTCAACACCCCGCATCTCGTTCAAGGTCCCGTGCCCACACGTCGAAGGACTGGATGGCGGTAGGCTGACCTGCCACCTGAACGGCACACAAGATCAGCGGCGTAGCCGCCCAACGGACCCTCTCAAAGGCTATGTCGAAGCCGGCCCGCAGGCACCTACCCGCCACCCAGGGCGGGTTTCCTATTTCACACGCCCCGTCCGTCATCCCCCGCCGAGACGGGGCGCCTCAGTTCCCGGTCGGCACGATCTCGCGGTCCAAACCCCGCCAGCGTCACCCAGGGCACACAACAACCTGCGATATCTGGATCATGTACCGCTTGCGGGATTCCCTACAAGAATTCGCCAACCACGATCGCGATCCCACGACCACAAACGGTCATAGCCAGCCGGCAGCCAGGATGACTTCCTCCCAAGCCATACAACATCGACGATGTCAGGAACATCTGGCGGGTCCGCAGGCAGGTGAAAATCGTCACCGAGCGCATCGTTGACTGAGAAATCGCCGTCTTCGGTCCAAACAAAGAGCTGCCGACCAGCGACATCCGCCGCCAACTCCAACTTCTTAACATTGTCACACTTGTTTGCGTGCAGTTTGACACACTCCAGCACGCTTGAAGGCCCGACCTCTCCGCCGCCCCAAAGCGAAACGCTCACCATCCGCTTCTTACCGACGTAAGAGGTCCCATCCGAGATTCCAAGATCCTCAAACGCGTCGACGATCTTGGCGGCGGTAGACGAAAGACCTCTATGCGGGTCCGTTCGATCACCGAAGCGGTTCAGCCCCATCAGCTCAAGCTGTCGCAACAACGGCATGACCCTCTTCTTCATCGCCTTGGCTCTTACATTCGCAATGGTGGCGGTTCCGCAGCTCAAGCTCCAAGAATTCCGAAGCGCTCCGTCATCAACCGTCCAGTGAGCTGCGTCATGTTTGTCGACAGCGTCCTGGTAGCGAAGCAGATCCTCGTCCGTAGCCGTAGTCACCTCCAACGCCACAGTGTCCGAGCCAACATGAATATCCCGGTCGTACATTCGCTGCCGCGAACCGTCATCGTGTAGCGACTCCGTCCCCCCGAGTTCCTGAGCCACAATTTCGCCAGCCAGGGCCTCAAACGGATCGTCAGCTTCTTCACTCGTCGTCACGTCGCCCTCAATTCGATGTCCGCACAATCTCGTAGTCCACACCCCGCCGTCAGCTCACGCTCAACGCCGCCACCCGCCCTGTCATCCCCCGCCGAGAAGCCTCGACAGGGGCAGCCGCTACTCGACGGTGACGCCGGTCACGGTGCAAGTGACCTCCTGCGCCGGCGCAGCGGCGCCTTTCGCTATGTATCCCAACTCTGCTGTAGCGCTCGACCCGGGAGCTGCCGTCGTGCCCGTCGCTGTTCCGAGCACCGTCCCGTCAGCGGCGTGGAATTCGACCGTGACCGCATACAGCGACCCAGGGTCGCTGTTCTTCACATCGCCGGCAGCATGGAGTAGGCCTTCGCCGGTGACACGACAAACATCGACAGTCGCCGCATCCGGGCCAGGTGACGGCTCGCCAGCGGTAGCAGAGGTACCGGACGTCGTCTCATCCGTCGAACTCGAGCTGCTGCACGCGGCGAATATCAGCCCGGCTGCCAGCATGACTGCTACGAGTCGTTTCATCGGTCCTCCACGAGCGTCAGATGCGTCTTCCAGTCTCGTCGATGAACGAACCCAACGCCAGCCCATGCATCAGCCGCCGCCGAGAAGCCTCAGCCGCGGTGGTCCCACGTGCAACCACTACCTGTCGCAACCCGCATGCCACTCAGCCTCGCTCAGGCGCTTCTCGTTGAGTGCCGACATCGTCGCATTGTCGCAAACGAACAGGTCGCCGGAAACATCGACCGAAAATGAGCTGTTAGTCATGGCCATCGCACTGTCGGCGTCCCATAGGTCACTGAAATAGCGGGCAAGACTCCACGCGCCATCAGCGCGCTCTGCTTTAGACCTAACCGATGTCGTCGTGTAGAAACTCGTCGCCGCGACCTCGAACGTATACGTCGCCGGGTCGTACCGAACGACATCGACAGACTCGATGCCGTTCCCGGCAAGGTACGCCTCCTCAGCAAGGTCACCAGCACTCTCTGCCGTGACCCGAGCGATCCCTTGAGCTAACGCCGGTCGCGGGTCAATGGTCGTTGTCGGCGCTGCTGTAGTCGGTGGGGCCGTCGTAGTGGGGACGGTCGTCGGCGCCGACTCGTCCTCGACGGCCACCACAGCCTCCTCTTTCGGCTTAGGCGGCGCTACGGCTTGACCGATGAGACCGGCGACGATGACGACAACGAATCCGACGACGATCCACGACAGAATCTGACCCGGCAACGGCCATGCTCTGAACGACTGCCACAGTCCCGACTTCTCAGCCTGGTCAGGTGGCTTGCGGTCATCGGTCCAGTTATCACCATCGAAATATCGTTGACCGCCCTCGTTCTCGGTGTCTGGATACCAACCCGGGTCGGTCATAATTCCCCTTTGTCGTCCGGTAATATATCGACGTCGCCGCCCGGCAACTGAACCTGCGGAGCGACTTCATCATCTGCCGTCGAGAAGCCTCGCCTCAGCCACACGTCCGGTCAAGTATCAGGGAGACGGTTGTCGACTATCAGAGTAAGGGCGGCATGAGCTGATCCGCCTCAACAAACTCGGCTGGCGTAGCTTCCTACCGCGTCTACGAAATAATCCGAGCTACGTCGGAAACCCGTCCCATCACAAAACCTGGGGCGGGTTTCCTTTTGCCGGGGTGGGGCGCCGGTGACGCGTCAGCGGTGTTGTCGGCCTTGAGCGTCACGAATCCCCTGTCGAACGTCCTCAGGTAGTTCAGCGACATAGATTTCGATGCCGGCTTGGGCGATCGCTTCTGCACGCCACGCACCGGACTGAAACGGCTTGGCGGCATCGGGATCGGCGAAGAGAAGAATCAGTCGCGGGTTCTCGTCCATGTGCCGGTCTACAGCGAGCAGCTTGAATGCGTCGCTCATGATCTTGTGGTACTGGCCACCCCTGGGCGCGCCTTGGTGAGCCCATGCCTCGACCAGGATCGACCGGTCGGCCGACGCTCCGTCTAGCTCGACTCGAGATACCGGTCCAGTCTCGAACTTTCGAGCCTTGAGCTTCACGCCTAGCTTGTCGGACAACCACGCGATCATGAGAGGCTCGGCCTCTTGTTGTTCTCGACTGTCTCCCGGTTTCTGTTCTGGCATGGTTCCACTCTGCCGCATTCCGCCTCGATCGTCCAGTGGCCGTGTTCGTCGATGACCTCGTCGACCCTGCCAAGTCCGACGCGGTCAGCGCGGTCGGGGCCATGTCTCTGCTCATTTCAGTCGATAGCGGTCGGCGCGCAAGTGGTTGGTGGCGTGCAGCGCGCTGATCGACAACACTGGTGATAGCCAGGTCACCGTCGGGGGAGATCCTCGACAACCATTTCGGTCTCTCTGGCGCGACGGTGACCTGGCGGGAGGGCCAGCAGTTCGAGGCTCAGGACTGCGGAGTCTGGACACGGCAATGAGGCATCGTTCCGATCGAAAGGCGCCTATGAAACGTATCGCAGCACTTGTCCTAGCTAGCGGACTTCTGTTTGCTGCGTGCTCGTCGAGCACCGAACCTGCCGCAAATCAGCCTGATCCCGATCAATTCGACCCGCCGCCTGGATGGGAAGATGCCACAGGCGAATTCGCACCAGTCGGCGAGGGGTCCAGAGAAAGTCCGATCCCGTTGAACACAAGATTTGAGGTTGGGCCCTGGGCGTGGACGGTCACAGGCTTCACGCCCAATGCCAACGAGGCTCTTGAAGCCGCGACATTGAATACGAACCTCACCTACAAACCTCCCCCGCCCGGCAAACAGTGTGTGATCGTGACGGTTTCGGCTGAGTACACGGGCATCGATGGCAAGGGCGAGGGGGACCTATCCGGCGCCGCGGGTAAATCGGTCGTCGGTTCTAATGGCGTGCCCGAGACCAATATGCTGAGCGATTGCTACGTCTCAACCGAAATCGAGGACTACAAAGACGTTCTCGCGGGTGGCACACTCACCGGCGACTATTGCTTTCTGGTGGACACGGCCGAGATTGACACGCTTCAGTTCACCCTCAAAGAGTGGGACGATGGCATGGCAACAGGCATTCCCAGGGTGTTTTTCGCTTTGACCTGAGACCAGGGAACGAGAACGCTTTCCGTGACCATTCCGGCCCGGTAGTGGCGCTTGTTCGCGAGGTTGATCCTTCGCAAAGTCGAGGTTCTGCGAGCTTTTGCCCTCCGGTGGGTCTTCGCACCCGTTGTGACCTGCTAGTTGGTCATACTGGGATTTATGTGCAACACACGCAGCGTGGCCGTGTCGGTTCTTGAGGTCAACTCTCTTTGTTCGAGTCGCTGTTCGCCGCCCAGAGCACAAGAACAACTATCACGATCACTACGAAGGTTCCGAAGCCGATCCCGAGGCCAAGAAATCCGTTGTCCGAACTCGAAGACGATGCCGCCGGAACGACCGGGACATACGGGGCGGCCGTGGTTGCCGTTACTCGAGGTAGGTAGGTAGCAGGCGGTGCGTAGGTTGCAAGCGGCACGTACGTCGCAGGCGATACATATGAGTCTTGTTGTCGCTGTAGCTCGTCGAGCTGTTGCTGCTGGGCTCGCATTTCACGTTTGATGCAGTCGTTGTATGACCGCAACTGGATATCGTAACTGGTGCCGGTGCTGCCGTAATTGGGTGGCGAGCAATACGCTGAGGCGGTCGGTACGTTCACAAACAGAAGAGACGCAGCTAGGAACAGCCCACCCGCGACACTGAGTCCGACATAGCGTTTCATGCCCATAGTCATCGTCATTTTCGACACATCCGATAAGTCGCGTGCCGCCAAATATCGGACGCATTGTTCGACGTTCCCGATGGCGGACTTCGCATGACAGGGTCAGCAGTTCGGGCCACTCGGAACCGAAACCGATACGACAACCATCACCTAGCGCGCGGACGTTCGACGCGATCGTCTGCTGACGTCGACCATGGTCTGTGTTGGCTCTGCGGTGGTGCGACGGCACGAATGACCTGTCGAATCTGCGGGCGTCGCACCTGAACCGCAACGGTCGCCGACGCGGTTCAAAGCCCTTCCGTGCTCGTCTCGGTTTGAGCCCAGGCGCCAAGGGAACACAGAATCACGTGAACGCTCATAGGGTGTCCACCATGAGCGACTCAGACCTCCTCATACGTGCCGACCCGTCACTGTGGCCCCGTCGCGGTCGTCCGACGCCCCGTGAATTCCTTGTCGAGGTGTTGGCAATCTACGACCGGCACACGGCTCGGGGCGGCATCGTCAGCGATATTGCGAAGACGAATCGGCTACCGACGAGCACGGTCGGCAGGTGGGTGAGGGTCGCACGTCAACAGGTCGCCGACCTCGATTCTGTCTAGATGTCGGCGCATGCACGAATCTGCGCCATGCGTTCGATGGCCGACTTCTCTCCGAGTGCGTCGGTTGTCTTGTCCAAGAGCGCCAGCAGGTCGGAACGTTCGAGATGCCAGAATGCGCCGGAGAATGCGAGTATCCAGGAGCCGCCGAGTTCGTCGATAGCCTCTTGGACGCTGTCGATTCCACATCTGGTGAAGTCGCCCCATTGGCTCCGTTCGGCGCTGTCGGCGGCTTGGGCGACCATGACGTCGAACGTGTCGGGGTCGAGCCGGCTGGTTGTCGGGTTCTGTTCGGCCCATCGGCCGACGAGTAGGCCGACTCGGAATGTGAATTCGCGTTCGAGTCCGGCGCACGTGTGTTCGAGGTCGCGTGCTCTGAATTCGACGAGGTGTGCTTTGTCGGACCGTGGGCTCAGCCCGGCGAGTGCGTCAGCGCGCCAGGCGAGGTTCGTCGCTCGCCGAGCGAGCGACATGTGACGGTGCGGGGCGTGAGCGACGAGGGACCATGCAGTCTCGTCACCGCACGAGACATCCCAATCGACGAGAGCAACGAGGTCATCGACGGAGGGTCCGCGATCGCGCGGAAGGGTGGGGGCAGTATCTGCCATGTCAATCACTCCAGTTAGTGGTTGGCCACGACCCCCGGGCGCTTCAACGTCGCGGGGGTCACTCATGTCTATCGCCAAAACCTATGGCGCTCTTGTCATGGAATGCAAGCTGATGAGAGCTGGCTGATCGGTACGCTCGGCGAATCGTGCCATCACTCAGATTCAACGACCCAACGTGTCCGCCGACGCCTGGTGAGCAATGGGCTCAGAGCTGGGTGGACGGATTTGACGCAGCGTGCAACGATTTCCTTTCCGGATACCGGAGACGTGTGCGAAACGAATACCCCGATCAAGTCCATGTGAAACCCAGTTCGTTCCCGCTACTCAAACCCGTCGAGATAGTCGCAGTCGTTTCACTTGCGCGAGTATGGATGTTCAGAAGAGGTACCGACAGCGGCGAAGATTCTTCGAGAGTCGTTGAGAAGTGGGAAGACCCAGACCTAGCGAATGTTGGCCTGATACGTGACTGTCCAGCCGAAAGCCATGTCGAACTTGCCCGCGTAACTGCCAACCTGACCGAAGACCACGTCCTTGTCGAACATCGTCCCAGCAGTGATTGGTATCCGGTGGAACCCGGAGCGGAACCCTGGACATGTGTTCTGGCTGACTATTGGGCCGAAGAAGTTGCCGATGGAGACCCAGCATCCCTTCTATCGGCCTCATTCCAATTCGCAAGCCTTCGAAAGCTCCGCTCAGAACTCGAAGATTTCGATTCAGGTGCGTGGAAGGGCCGAGAACGCCAGAGAGGGCGCGAGTTCGAGTCATGGATGCAGCGCCTGGCGGGCGCTCATTATTTGGATGCAGAACTGGGCACGACCCACAAGGGCGAGCAGAACGACATCTACGTCCAGAGTGAAGACCATCAGACGAAATACCTCGTCCTATGTCGCTGGTGGAGTACGAGTCTGCAGACACGAGTGGTGCATGAACTATTTTCGAAAACGGCGATTCGGCCCCAGGGAACCACGGGCGTCTACGTTTCAATGTCCCCGTACACGGGAGGTGCCTACCGCGCCTTGGCCGAGCGAAACGTGAGCTCGTTCAATCCGACCATCCTATTAGGCAGTGACGATGTGCACCGACTGTTGAATGCCGATGTCCATTTCGATGAGCTGGTCTCCGAGAAGCACCAACAGCTAGTCGAGAGGTCCGTGGGCCCATAGCCGAGGGCTGCCGCTTTCGATCCGTTGGCGTGGGCGGACCCGTTGGTGCTGTCGAGGTGAGTCAAGTGGTGAGTCATTCACCCTAAAACAGGCCCATATGCGGCTGGACGCCGGTGGACGGTTTACCCCTTCCCATCTGCACAAATACAGATATCAGCAGACATCCGTGGACGCCCCGAAGTCGATGGTAAGGAAGGGGTCCTCGGTTCAATCCCGAGAGGAGGCTCCACGTCCCGGCCGGTGTCCGCCCCGCACAAGACAGAAAGACCGAAGTCCACGTCGCGAGCGTCCGGCACCGGGCGAGGTGAGGCTGCGTGGTGGCGAGAACGGTCCTCTCGGCAATTCAGTACCCGAAAACGTACGTCGTGTCGATTCCCGATCCGTCCCACCGGTGGTTTTCGTTCAGATCGACAAACCATCGCCCCATGCTCCCGGCGAACACGGCAATCTCGTCACGACCGTCGCCGTCGAAGTCCGACGCCACAGGAAAGGTGCCTGAGAATCCGAACGCGTACTCGGAGTCGATTTCTGTTCCGTCCCATGCTCCGTTGTTGTTGGTGTCGACGTACCAATGTCCGCCGTCGTCGGCATCGTAGACGGCGATTTCGTCGAGACCATCGGCGTTGAGGTCTCCGATGACTCCGTTCGTGCCGTCGAATCCGAACGCGTACTCGGAGTCGATTTCTGTTCCGTCCCACGCTCCGTTGTTGTTGGTGTCGACGTACCAATGTCCGCCGTCGTCGGCATCGTAGACGGCGATTTCGTCGAGACCATCGGCGTTGAGGTCTCCGATGACTCCGTTCGTGCCGTCGAACCCGAACGCGTACTCGGAGTCGATTTCTGTTCCGTCCCACGCCCTGTTGTTGTTGGTGTCGACTAACCAAACGCCGCCATCATCATCGTATGAGGCCAGACTTGCGACGTCGTCGCCGGTGAAGTCTCCGATCGCCGGTGCCGATCCAAGTGCTCCGAATTCGATCAGATCATCGACGAGCGCATCGAAGGTGAACTGCGAATCGACCTCAGCACTCCAGGCTCCGTTCTGGCTCGAGTCGACGAACCAACGGCCGGGGCCCATTGATTCGAAAACGCCGAGTTCATCGGTGCCGTCTGCGTCGAAGTCGCCGGTCGCGGGTAGTGATCCGGCGAATCCGAAACTGTGTTTCGTGTCGGTGGTTGCTCCGTCCCAGGTTCCGTTGTTGTTTGTGTCGATGTACCAAGCT
>SDBV01010747.1_pt1 | contig 11973 bp, 7 predicted proteins | sample 2277081 | NCBI WGS metagenome assembly SDBV01 (sample SAMN10402039, study PRJNA504765) | marine sediment metagenome | isolation source: marine sediment core GS10_PC15, 223 cmbsf | place: Arctic Ocean: Southern Knipovich Ridge | collected 2010
TTGAGATTGGATTATCACGAAATACATTCTCCAGACCTATCTAACTGCCTCTTTCCGATTGCTACTGGAAACGTGGTTCACAGGGACCGCTACGGTGCAGATGGGTGACTGAGTAAAGGAGGTGGGAGCTGGCTGGCTACCCGTTGTCGAGCAGGCTGATGGCCCACCGAATCCAGGAAGTTGGATGTGCATACTGCTAGGGGGAACAGAAGACTTTCAACTTCGCTCCTGCTGATGCGACCGACGACATAGTAGCGTGGAGCAAGAGGGCGGCCTGCACTGCCTCGGGAGTTGGGCTGGCTTTGCTAAGATGCTCTTCTAGTGCTGACTTTGAGAGAGTCTGTCCCAAGAAGAGCCATACCTCACGCTCGGCAAGAGGATTACTAATGACGCTTTGTATCTCAGACCAGACCTTGATAGCCGACCCTGAGCCGCGTCGAATCCTGTCCGTAACTTTAGGCTTCTTTCCATTTGGCCAAGGCCGTTTCCATAGCTTAATATTTGGTGGCCGGTCACTATTGAACATCCCAATGTAATTAATATTCTTTGTGGCTTGGCCGCAGACCTCCTGAAGGGCACTTGCGGAGTATTTGTGGCCTGGCTTGCTAGCCTTCGCATGAATGAAGACTACTCGGCTTTTCTTGGTATCGGCGAGAATGAAATCGGCGACTTCTGTTTGCATGTCATCGCATACCACTATATTCGGACTCCCGAAGTGCCTTTTCGCGCTCGCGCCGGCCCCAAGAGCGTCGATTACACCAAACAGCGAGTTCGGATCCCAGCCGCTCATCCCTCCCGGATAGTTACCATGTTTTTCCTCATCAATGCTCTCGAGCCGCTTGAGCGGAAAAAGGATCTTGATTAGTTCGAACTCATCAGCGTTGAAGGCGGAACCTATCTTGAATGTTGGCATGTAGAATTGGCCGAGCACGAAGATCACACCCTTAGACTTTGGTATTACTCGAAACGATTGCTCTTGATTCAGATAGTCGACGATGCCTCGGCTGTCCTCTGGATCAGCACTCTCATAGAGCCTATCAAGGGCATCAGACGCAATGAGGTACCTTTTGGCATTGGCGTCATACGATATCGTTGCTGCGCAACTCGTTCCGTTAGCTTTGACAGTGAAGTTGCCTTTGCTAATCTCGAATGACATGTCAGGAATATCCATGATTTCCCCAGCTTTCACATCTTTGCTTGCGAGCGTGCGATAGCTGTCCTCCACCTCAAACAGGTCAAGCAAAATGTGAATTGGCGTGGGATCTTCAACGTCATCCCGGGATGTGGCGTATCTTCGGAAAGTCGGCACCCCCTTCGAACTTTTCGTCAGTAGTTTCGTGATGTGGTCTAGCCAGTCGATATACTGAGCAATCGAATTGTTGTTGTCTGATGCCTCGGACACTCTCCCTCTTGAGAACCCGACATATCGCCTTGCCCTGTCGAACGGCTTGAGAGGATCGTCCACGCTATACCCGGTGGCAATAGTCATAATCTGAGCATGGTCATCGAATCCTGAGACTGTTTCTCGAACTTTGGCTGCCCTGAAAGACTTCGCCCTAATTGAATGGACTGCTAGATTGGAGTTTCGAAGTGATAATCCCGTCAGATAACTGCCTTCATCATCAGTGAATAGTCTTTCAAGGTCGTCGGACGAGATCGACTTTCCAACAGCATATTTCTTGGAATCTCGAGGAACGAATCCCATGCTGTCGAAGAAGCCGATAAGATCACCTAGATCTCGCACAATTGTTACGCCGAGCTTTGGCTCCATAAACGTACTTGCGCGAAGAAGGGCCGAGTTCGAGATTGAGATATAGACGAAGACTCTAGTAGCTTCATCTATTTCGAACTCTCGAAACTGTCGGTCCTGTTCGCCATACTCTTGCGATATTGCCTGAGAGAAAGCCTGAAGGCTGAAATCGTCCGATTTTTTGATCAAGTTTACTGAGAGCGGCAGCTGCAACTCGTCATCGGGAAGAAGGTTATCTAGATCGAGTGGGGATCGAAATCTGCCCCCAATGTACGCGAATCCTGGCTGAGCTTCAATCAATTCCGGAAGCCAACTAGCGCCAACTGCAAGCTCCAGGCCCTTCGCTCCGAGTCTGTCGATCTTAGCGTCATACCGCCTGAAGCCCTCCCAAAGCCGCGAGTGGAATCCTTCTGAGTGATCCAAGAGTTGCGCCTTAGCCGAACCAGCTTTTCCAGGATTCCTAGTGGCTCGCCCAACCTGTTGGATCAGTTGACGCGCAGATGAAAACGGCTGAAACATAGCCACCATTTGGAATCTAGAGTCGTCTATACCCTCCAACAGCTTGAACTGATGAATCCAAAACGTTGCGTCGACAGTCTCCGGATCAGGAACGGTCTTCCATTCGTAGTCTTCACCTTCAACATCTGAAAACCTCTCGTGAATTGCTACCACCTTCCGGCCTCGGAGGTTGAGAACCCCAGCCAGCTGGCGGATGGCAGATCTTCGGTCGCATCGGATTATGACCCTTGCGGCGCTGTTTCCGTTACCTCCATATTTCTGATCGTAAGCTTCAAGTATGTCGTCGATAAATTCCTCAGCACCAGAAGGCTTCTCTCGCTGGACAATTTCGACATCGCGTAGATATCGATCCTTCACTGCTTGCTTATAGGTATAGCTATAGGCGTACCTTAGATCGAGATCGAATACCTTTAGGTCATTTCGATATGGAGTGGCGGTCAGAATAATCTTCGGCGCGCTAATTTGCCGTACTAACTGGCTCCACGAATAGGCTGGCTCATAGTGACCTTCATCAAAGATCAGCAGCGATAGGTTTTGCACAAGCATGTCAAACGAAGCGCCACCCCCTCTGAACATGCTTTGCAGTTTCTGAATTGTCGACACAAAGACCGTGTCGCTAATAGATTTTGGGGTTAGCTGGGGGACCGTACCGGTCAGCTCAACGATGGTCTTCGGGATTTGTTGCAGACCGGGGGTCTTCTCAAGACGTTCGAAGAATCTAGATTTCACATCTCGTACAAGTTGTCTTCTAAGCGCGACTCGAGGCGTGAGTATTAGTACGCCATTGATCTCTGGAGCGCAGCGTGACAGAGTGGCGATGACACCCGTCTTTCCACTGCCCGTTGGCATATGAACAAGTGCCGAACCTGTTGCACGGCCTCTTGCTGAATCCCTGAAGTAGATGCGCATTTGCTTAATCGCTGCGACCTGATGGGGCCAAAGGGAGAGTTCACTGATGAGTGGGGCTGGGGGTATGGAAGATCCGGATCCAGTCGGTTTTGCCTTCGTTTTCGACATTTCCCCCCCTATCTGATGGAAGCTTGAATTCAACCCAGGTGGCAACTGAGTTTTCGTGGTTGCTGGTGGTTAAGGCTCGTGAAACAGATTGCTAATTAGGATTATCTACCGCGTGCCTGAGGGGGCAAGCCCCTTTTCTGCCCCAGGTCAAAGCGACATCGGTATACGACTTCCTGGATTCGGTGGGCCATCAGCCTGCTCGACAACGGGTAGCCAGCCAGCTCCCACCTCCCTTACTCAGTCACCGATCTGCACCTGAGCGGGCTCTAAAAGACCTGTTCCCATTACCAATCGGAAGGGGCAGAGCGATAGGTTCTGAGAACGGGCATTCTCGCAACCGGCCTTAAGTTCGACAAAACAAACTCAGGATACGCATAGGCCAGGTCCGCTCCAGCCAGTGGTTAGACACGATCCGCAGCGGAAATCTCAATATTTCCAATCTGCGTGCCTGACGGGGAGACGATTCAGCTCATCTCGATAGAATTTCCACTGAGGCATATACCTGCCCATGAGTGCTACGAAGCGATCGTTGTGGGAAGGTTCCAACATATGAATCAGTTCGTGAACAACCACGTACTCAAGGCACTCCGGAGGCTTCTTGGCCAACTCCGTGTTGAATCGAATCGTACGCGCCGTGTAATTGCAGCTCCCCCATTTGGTCTTCATCCGACGAACATAGAACCGCTCTGTTTTTACACCAAGCTTCGATTCCCATTGTGCGAGCATAGTAGGAACGGCCTGTTTTACCTGCTCTCGGTACCATGACTCTACGATAGCCTGTCTCTTTTGCGCATCTGCTCCCGGCCGCACACGCATGTGCATGCGGCTGTGTTTCAACTTAATCGAGGGCGGTTCTTCGCGCTCGGAGATTGTGAGCAAATAACGTTTGCCCCACACATAGTGGCTCTCATTCTCCACAAACTCGCGAGGGGTTTCGCGCTCCTGGTCTCGGATCTTCTTCTGCTGACGCTTGATCCAGTCCTGTTTCGAAACCGCAAATACGCGGATAGTTTCCATTTTCATCCGCTTCGGAGCTGAGATTCGGACGCGGCCCGTTGGAGGATGGACACTAAGATAAACGTTCTTGATGTCCTTCTGGACCACGTCCACCGTGATGTCGCCGATTCTGAGCTGTGACCCCATCAGTACTCACTTTGCGCTTTGATGATCAGGAAGATGCGCTCCACTTCAGACTTATCCAGCAGAATGTCGAAGAGTGCCCGTTTGATCACCTGCTCGCGTGCCTGCACACCCCGCCATCCGTCCGGACGGACCCTCTTCACTGCGTCGTCGATCCTTAGCGCCAGATCGAGCGCCGGATCGGCCGAAATGAGTTCGAGAGTTGATTTGCGATCCTTATACGCCATTGCTAGAAGACCCTCGGGTGAGAGTCGCCTCATCGGTCTGATTGCTTAGGCAGCGGAGACTGTCTTTCGGGGCTCGCTTCTAAAAGCGATCGTTAGATCGGGAGGTCACTAGGTGTGACGGCTAGGAGTTTTCCCGCGACGAGGCGCACGTGATGGACGTAATCTCCCTCTACAAAGGGCTTATGTTTCTTAAGCTCAGTTCCTGCCATCATCATTCCCCGGCATAGCCTTCATGTTGACCAAGCCTGAAAGGATCAGTCTAAGTCGAGCAACAAGCATCCTAATAGATGAGAGACTTGATCTTGTCCGCGACTTCAGACACGGCTTGTGCGTCGAGCCCTCCCCTGTCGTCATCCTCCGAAGTGAATAGATTTCTCTCCAACTCATAGCCGTTGTCTGAATACCAACGCCTTTTCCACTCCCAACCCTGCCTATAATCTGGGCGCGACATCATGCCGAGGTGTTCCCAAATAACCACATTTCCTGCCGGATCGATAAATGAGAAATCGGGCCTTACCTTGCCAGGCTCAGATGTGCCGTCCATGGGCCTTTCGTATTGATAGTCAATATCCATATTGAAAAGCAAATTTGATATGACGAGCTCCGATTTGCTTCGTACCATGTGGCCCTTCAAAGTCCGATGAATCAGGTGCTCGCTATAGGGAACCACGTCGGAGCGATCTCGAACGGCACTCACGAAAAGGTTAGTATTTCTGCGTGTGGTTTCGGAGGCTTCTGGCGTGGAGTATTGATAGATCGAACTGGCATCATCGCCTTCGATGAGCAGTACCAATTTTTCCCTGGATCTCGTCAACGCGGTGTAGAACAGCTCGCGCGACAGTAGGCGGGTTCGAGCCGGTAAAATCACAAATACGACGTTGAATTCTGAGCCCTGTGCCTTGTGAACCGTCAATGCGTATGCTAGTTCAAGTGGTCCTGCACCGGAAGGGAAGTCCCACCCGCCATATCCAAAGGTGAAGTTTGGGCGACCCGCGAATGCGACATTGAACCATTTGCCCTTGATCCGCGCCACGGTTCCGATCTCTCCATTAGCAAGATGTTGTCGATCGCTTTGCTTGCCATCAAAGCACTTCCTTGTCTGATTTCTAACCTGGATGACTTTGTCCCGCACCCCAATCTTCTCATCCCCGAGGGTACGCGCCCAAGTTGATGGACCCTTATCCGATTTATTGCTTCGAAACGTTTTCTGTATCCAGCGGTTAATTTCATGGACCCCGTGCATTTGCATTCGGACTGGAGAGATGATCTGAAAATTCTCTACACCATCGGGGTTGTCAAAAGGAATCCAACCCCGATCATCGAAGCCTAGGGCGGTGTTGAATCCCCCGACATCGTCAGCCGAACTCAATCCAAGCTGTTTTTGAAACTGCTCCAATAGCAGTTCCTTCAACTCACCAGGTGAGTTCCAGAAGCCAATCTCTAAGTCATTGAACGAAACGCCAAGCTCCAGCTCGCTGAGCGCGCGATCCGCATCAACTGGCTGAGTCTCCCTGGTAAACCAGGATGCGAGACGAAGGGTATCAGATGGCGCGCCAGTTGCCGTTCGGAGTTCAACGGACAAGCGGCTCAGAGCTTCAGATGTGTGGAGGTCGTCTGGATCCTCCGAATGGGCAAGATGCTCAAGAAATCCCGCGAAATCTGCAAAAGGTCTGCCTATACCAATTGGAGGCAGTTGATTGGGATCGCCGACAAGAATCAGCCTCCGCACGTGTCCAAGATCCAATGCGCTCAATACCGCAGACAGATCATCCATAGTTAGCATCGAGCATTCATCAATCACTACTGTTTTCTCTTTTCGATGCTTCTGTGAGCCATCAAATAGAGGGCGCTGCCGTGCGCCATCGTATCTGCCCAGCCTGAAAAGGAACTGCGCAATCGTTAGCGCCTCGGCCCCAGCTGCTCGTGCGAGCCGGACGCGGGCCTTGCCCGTAGGCGCAGGCAGCAGTACGCCGTCTCTCGTGATCGCCTCTTCCTTCAATAAAGCTCCGAGCACCGATGTCTTGCCGGTTCCGGCACGTCCAATAAGAGCTGACACCTTCCTGCCAACAATCATCTCAAGGGCTCGGGCCTGCTCCTTCAGCGCGTCAGCATGCCGATCAACGGATCGATCCACATTTCCACCTGCTTCAGAAATGGCTTCAATAAGAAGCGATTCCCAGTCCGCACCAGTACTTGGCAATTCCGCCGCGGAGCGTGCGGTAAGGATCTTGCGAAGCTCTTCTTCGCGTGATTGCAATTCAATCAGCTGAACCGCCACCTGTGGTGACTGTTCCTGAGGATCGGTTTGCACCGAAATTAGATCTACGACTCCTTCCATGGAAGTCGTATTTGCGCTGAGCCAGTCCTGATTGAGGGCCATCGATCGAGAGAGATCCAAACGTTCCACTCTTTCAATAGTCTCGATCACGCTTAGAAGTGAATCCCCCTCCTCCGCAGCGTCTTTCAGTACCGATACGATTGCCGCGCGGATCCTTCGAGCATCGTTTTGGGAGGCCACCGCTGAGGGCTCTTGAATAGGATGGCGCGAAGCGATGCTGCTTTCCGGAAGAAGGCCACGATCAATGACACCTATGCCAACCGGCTCGTCATCGAGGTCCCCAAGGTCTGTTTCTACGATTCGATAGGGATTCTCCATGAGCTCCGAATCACTCACATTGCTGGATGTTGCTTTTGCTCGCTCTTCAGGATCAAACCAGCGCTGGGCTTGCCTCGCTGTCAGGTCGAATCGTGAGATTAATGTGAGAAGCTGGCGTCTCTCCTGGCCCAGGTTTGCCCATGTTGAGCTAATTGCATCGATGTCTCCCTTGTAGACTGGATTTGGAGGCTCCTGTTCTCCTCGGATGATCGCATCTACTAATGGCCATGGATCATCCTCGGTGGTCATTACTCCCTCTGCAAGGAGATCCCAAGTGAGAGCTGTTCCTAGCCTCATACCTAATGCCTCTAGCGAGGACCCTAGACCCGGGAATGCGCCTCGATCCTTCCAGGAGGCCGCGATCTGGGCATTTAGCCATTCCTCTCTCTCTTCCCAAGGACCTTTGGCGATCCCGTGCCGTCGAATCTGGCGCGTGGACTCGAGGCATCTCAGGAGTGACGATAGCGCCACATCTGAGTTTGCATGCTCAGCTGTATAGGAGAAGTCCTTGATGTGAGATAAATCAGCCGGAACGGCGATCTCGCTCAGGAGAGCCTGCCGTCTATTGTCCTCATTTACATCGCCAGACTCTTCAAGATATTCGTGATAGGGAAGAATAAAACCATCTGTGCCATCCGGTCGGATTGAGTGAGAAATAAGCCGATCCCAGGGGGGATATGGCTTCCCGACATCGGTTTCATAATGAAGAATTTGACCGACCCGTATGACCTTGCCCACACCAACAATCAGTCGACGAATGCTCTCTCCAAGCGGATGCCCTTCCTTTGTGTAGAAGAAGATCAAAGATCCATTTGGAGTCAATTGGCGAAAGAACATCTCCAAGAGCGCCTCTTGCCGCTCCCTCCCGAAGACCCAGGCGGATCGAAAAGGAGATTCCTCGTCATCCGGCAGGGGCTCTGGAATAGACTCGTCGATTTCTTCTTGGTTCGATCGGAGCATCCTGGCGAAAGGAACGGCAAACGTTGAGAAAGGTGGAAGCTTGACGGCCAATGGCTTGAGGTGGCCGTGTGTTTGTGATGTTTTCGGAATCTCGCGGTACGGATGATCCAGCACGCGAACCCATTCAATCTCATTCATGAATGCGCCAGCTTCCGCCTTGCACGGTGGAAGCTGGTGAGGTTCGAGCTCGTGCCAATCAATTCCGGAGATCAGGTCTTCTTGCTCTTCATTACGCTCCGCTCGTATGCGATCCAATGCAACGCAGAATGGATTCTCCGAAGGATTGGTACATACGGTGCCGTTCCACCGATTGTCATGCCAAGGCACGCGGAGAGTAAGATGTTTCATCATCTTGTCCAGTCAACCGCCTCGCTTCAAGAAGAACCGCCTCAAGAATACACCCCATCCCCATGCTCGTAAATCTGCAGCTGGAGGGCAAGAGATCTGCGGCGTCGTATGTATTGGCCTTCCGCTCTGTGGTTGGAGAGCAACTCTGTCATCCTAGTTGCCTCGGCCCGTGAACATCGCTGTGTCGGGAACAGATTTCGCATGCTCACATCCTCAGATCATCAAGAAATTCCGACGCCGGATCAACGCTCGTAACGAGCAGGTGGTCGCGCGCGCGAGTGCAAGCCACGTAGAGTAGGTGTCGCTCAGTGTCGTAGACCTCTTCTAGATCAGAATCGTCGACCACGGTTTCAATACGCTCCTGCAGGGGAACGATCTCATCATCGCATGCCATCACTACCACCGCGCGGAACTCCAAGCCCTTTGCCAGGTGCATGGCGCAAAGGGAGACATAGCCGCTTGTTGTTTCAACATTCTCATCGAGTTCCTTGAAAGAGAGGTCGGCACCTTCGATAGCCTCGCGGGCTCTTGCGAGCTCGGCCGATGAACGCACGAATACACCGATTGCGTGTGCCTTTACGCCCTCACCCGTTCGGGCCGAAAGCCATTCACTGACTACTTCGTTTTCATTATCGGGAGCATCAGCAACAACGATGGTTGGTTTCGGTCCGTTGAAGACAGAGATGGTAGTGCCCCGATCCTCAGTGTTGCCGTCAACATCTGAGATTCTTGGCCCCAGTAGCCGGTCTGCCTTCATTCTGATTTGATGGGACATTCGATAGTTAATCCGCAACGTCTGGGAGCGTCCACGAACATCAACTCCAAGCGCCTTCCAAGAGAATGGTTGCTGGAAGATTCGTTGGCCGAGGTCCCCAGCAAAGAAAAGACTATTCGGACGCCCCGCCGCCAGAGCTGCCAAAAGCCTCAGCTGAGCGACGCTAACATCCTGAGCCTCGTCCACGACCATGAAATCAAAAGGCGAACGCATATCCTCGTTCAGCTCGGATGCCAACCGACTGAACATATCGGAGTGCGTTAGCAAGCCTTCGGACTTGAGTCGAGTTCTAGCATGATCGAAAATCGACCATAGCACCACTCGTCGGCTCTCTGGTAGTCTCGTCTTGCGGCCCAACCGAGAAACGTCGCGATACTCCTCCCACGTCTCTAACTGCCATGCATCGACTACCTGCTCCCACTCCGTCATCAGGAAATGCGTGTTGAACTTATGACCTTCGACTTCTGTGGCAGCCTCTGTCAAGAGCTTGCGAATTCTTTCTCGGGATGCAATGTTGGGCGGACCGAAGTTCAACTTGTAGAGGCGCTCTCCAATTGCATCGAAGCCATGTACCTCCAAGCGCTCGCCAATGAGTGGTTCGGAGCTGATAAGTCGCCTTAGTTTCGTTCTGAGCGCATTTGCTAGGGTTTCAGAAAATGTAGTAAGCAATACTCGAGAGTCAGGGTGGGTGCGCGCAAGAAAGACTGCGCGGTGAAGTGCGACAATCGTCTTCCCTGTGCCAGCAGAACCGGAGACCCGCGCCGGGCCGCCATAGTCCCGCTCGACAATTTTCTGCTGCTCTGGATGGAGGAATACAATCCACTTCTCCCAAGGGTATTCCAGGGCCAGTTCTAGCTCTTCCACACTGCCCATCACCCGGAATCTTCGCAGAGCATCAGGATGCTCAAAAGGATCAGTGTCGGCTGGAATTGGTGGCGTGACTTGTGGAGTTACTCCGGTGGCAAGATCTAGCAATGCCTCGGCAGCCTCGTTTGGGATATGGTCAGCCAGTTCCAGCACGGTATCTTCATTGGCCTGGCGAACATCATTTAGCCACTCTTCCGGCACCCCATAACTCAACAGATCGTCATCAGGTACTTCGGCAAAAAGTGGTGGCTTCGGTGGCATCGGCTGCTCCACCGAAACGTAATGCGGTATTGTGATTTCCTTGACGATCTCCCGAACCTCAATCAACTGTGCAGCCCCAGTCTTCGGATGCCTTTCCAACTTGCGACGCTCGGCCCAGCGATACGAATCATCGTGGTGGCCGACATAGCAAAGAAGGAGGCTGGCGTCCGTCTTGTGCACAATCAGGCGAATATCCCGACTTACGCGAACGGACCAGAAGTTCGGGTCTTTTGCCCTGTTGAGCCTATGAAATCGCATGCCAGGATTGACCGGATCCATTTGAAGATCGAAGGCCGTGGTTTTAACGGCCTTCTGCTCCTGTCCGTTCAGCTTTGCGAGACTATCTGAAAACGTATCGGCAATCCGAAACTCCATCAGTCCACTCGAAACACCTTCATAACCTCATCCCCGAGGTGATTGATTACCTTCACCGCAATCCGGCCCGATTCTGGCTTGTCGAAGGATCTCGAAGTGTCGCTATGTAGGGTAGCCCACGCCTCTTTGTTGATCTCTGCCTTGAGCGTCGTCTTGAGAGATTTATAGGGATCATTTGCGCCGAGGAAGTAGGCATGCCGAACAAAGAAACTTTCCTCGTTGTAGTCGGTGTCGATGAACCAGCAGGCGATTCCTTCTGCGCCGTCACTGCGAACCTCACCAGTGTTGGGGTGAAACACGTCAACCCCATTGATCTTGACTTGGATCTGATCGTCTTCAGCTTCCAGGATGTCAATATCTGGCTCACCAAAGATGACGAAGAGGTTGCCCTTGCCAGTGTTCTTAAGGTCATCCGACATGTGAAGATCCGCGTTCATGCGGGCCTTCAACACAGGTATGCTGCCGAGTTTGCTGAATTCCGTGGATTGCGCGTCGTAGCTAAATGCGCAGGCAACAAGTGCATCAAATCCTGCATCGCCCGCCTCGCGGGCCGCGGACACTAGATCGGGACGAGACACAGTTCCGAACTCTGGGCCGATGAATATGGCGGCTCGCCTTTCAGTGTCTGAACCATCCTCGCCTTCGGCATAGCGACCTTCGGCGCTAATATAGTGGCCTGGCCACGGTGAAATCGACGAGAAATCGATCTTATCTTCCTTGTGCGCTTGTTGCACACCGGCAATCTTCAGATTCTCCAAGATCATCTCGGCAAAATCTGCTATATCGCCTCCGTTGGCAGAGTGGCTGCCAGTTGCGTCGATCAGCTCGTCGTTTTCGTCCACGGCCGCGACTCGATGTGGAGAGAGGCTCTCTACGGTCAATGGGCCAGCAACCCGGACGGTCTTCTTATCCTGGTATGGCTTGTCGTAGAGATATTCGTATTCAGCTTTGGCGGCGATTGAGGCGTCGATCTCTACCTGGCGAGCGATGCATCCGTCCGACCAGAGGGCGTGCAGATCTTTCGCCTCCTGAGGCCATTCGGTTTCGACTTGACGCGGAATCTCCCACTCCTCCCAGG
>SDBV01010748.1_pt1 | contig 11973 bp, 10 predicted proteins | sample 2277081 | NCBI WGS metagenome assembly SDBV01 (sample SAMN10402039, study PRJNA504765) | marine sediment metagenome | isolation source: marine sediment core GS10_PC15, 223 cmbsf | place: Arctic Ocean: Southern Knipovich Ridge | collected 2010
GTGTAAAAAGGGCAATAGAGGGTGACGATTTGCTACAGAGCATTTTTGAGGCTTATTCAAATCGAAACCAGACATAAACTGGCATACTTACTTGAAATCCAACGGGATTTTGCCTCCATAGGTTTATTTTTACTCATAGTACACTACCTGTCATACATAGTACACTACCTGTCATATACCTGCCATATTTCGAATTTATGAGAAAAACTACATGGTTTGTCTGTATACATAAGTAACTAATTTTAAAGGATCTGGGTGAGAGGATTTGAACCTCCGACCCCTTGCACCCCATGCAAGTGCGCTGGCCAAGCTGCGCTACACCCAGATTAGATAACTTATACAGATTCAATGCCTTCAAATTGAAGGTTGGATTTTTTGATGTCTCTTTCAGCAATGAGCGCACACTCTTCAATGATCTTTTCCAAGGAGTCCCCTGGGTCTACTTCAGTGGCAGCGAGGTCGACAGAGATTGTTGCTGTAAAGACTGTACCCCCTCGAATTCCCTTAGCCTTAAAATTTGCAAAAAGGCCATCTTTCTTTTTCGTGATTTTGGTAAAACGAATTAGATTGTTTTCACTTATGTTTTCCATCTTAATAACCCTCAACTTTTTTAAGCACATATCGTAGGGGTTTTTCTTCTTTCTCGTCAATGAGAAAGAAATCCTTGGATCCTCAAGCGGTTATCAGGTATTCTTCATCTCGCGAGGAAGTTGCAAAACAAAAAAATTGAGGAGACAAACAGATGGAAACGGAAACGATCTGCCCTTTTGAAATTGAACCGAGTTGGAATAAGGCTCTCTCTGATGAATTGAGCAAGCCCTATCTCTTGCGTCTCGCAGCATTTGTTGAAAAAGAACGTGCGTCAAACATTCCGATATATCCACCTAAAGAATTGGTTTTTAATGCTTTCAAACAAACACCCTATGAGAAAGTAAACGTGCTCCTTATGGGACAAGACCCCTATCACGGCTCCGGCCAAGCGCATGGTCTCTGTTTTAGCGTTCCTAAAGGGACACCCCCTCCTCCCTCTTTGCAAAATATTTTCAAAGAGCTCGTGGATGATGTGGGGATAGAGAAGCCGCAACATGGTTGCTTGACTTCTTGGGCAGAGCAGGGCGTGATGCTTCTCAACGCAACCCTAACTGTTCGTGAAGGCAATCCCCTGTCTCACCATGGAAAAGGATGGGAACAGTTTACCGATGCTGTGATCGCAAAGTTGTGTGAAAGAGAAGATCCCGTCATTTTTGTCCTGTGGGGACGATCTGCACGTGAAAAAGTTCGACACATTAATTCGTTCGAAGGGAATTCCCGCCATTTTATGCTCACTGCGGCCCACCCCTCCCCTTTCTCTGCCCGAAACGGCTTTTTTGGGAGCCACCACTTTTCAGAAATTAATGAACTACTTGAAAAGCAACATAAAGAAACGATCAACTGGTCTACCAACTAAACCCCTATAAGCATAACTTTTTTTGTTAAAACAAAGTTATTTGTTTAAAAAAAACACAAGATGAATTATAATAATAATAGGGGTAGAATTAAGCTAACCTAAACACCTAGTAGAGGAGGGGCTTTCGAGCTAATGAACCATCATGTTGTTAGAAAAAGAAATAAAACGGGTATTAAGCGAACTTGTTCAAACAGATGTTGCAAAAATTGAGTTAGGAGGATCAACGATTACGGTGCAGGTCTTTGATCATGCATCCAAAGTGATTCTAGCAACACCCGTCTATTTTGGTGGCAATTACATTCCAAAAAGTGTCCGTAACTGCTTGAAACAGAAAGCTCCGTTTGACACATTACACATTCGGACAATTCTAGATGCTGATGAAGAGAACTTTCAAATCACTCTAAAATATATTGGACATTTGGAAAAAATAACGAACGTGAAATTTCTTGACTTGTTGGAGGATTTTAGTTGGTTAGCGGATAAATGGCGCGAACATTTGGATAGCCACGACAAAAATGATCTCGTTCATATACCGATTTAAGTTTCTGGAAGAATAGAGGCGAAGATGTCGCAAAGAAACTCTAAGTGATCACTCAAAATGATCACGAAGATCGTTTCTTTGTGACCTTTTCGCCTCTATTTTTCGTCTTGAAACACTGCTCTCAGAGATCTTTTATCAGCCTGAAAGGCTGGAATTGCAACAGCCCAGCGGCAACGCCCTGGGTAAAAGTAAGGATAACATCGCAGTCTGAAGGACTGCAGGATCCTGCGTAGCACCTTGCAGCCCTTCGAGGCTGTCAGTAAATATTGTCGGGTTGAATTTCTGCTCTTTTTTCGAATCTTGGCCCTGAACACAAGCTCCCTACTCTTAGGAGTATGTGAACTTGTGTTTAGGACCAATCTCCAAAAAAATAGCTCAAAATTCAACCCGACAATATTTACTGACAGCCTCTTCAGGCTGCGATATTTTGTTGATTCACACCCAGGGCGTTGCCGCTGGGCTGTTGCACTTTTAGCCCTTCAGGCTAATAAAACAGTGCTGAAATCTACTTCTCAACGGAAAAAAGCCTTTAAACCTAAAAAACGCAGTTGAAAACGATCTCTAAGCACAATCTTTTGGCCCACAACCGCTTACAATGGAGGGCCCCTTCACCGTATGGGAATGCGACCCTCCATCTTAATCTGTGAAAATTTGTGCTCATCTGCGGTTAACTTTTCGTTCATCGGTGGTTGCCTTTGCGTAGAGGATGGTTAACTCATAAAGGCCGATCAAAGGAAAGGCTAGCATAAATTGTGTAAGAATATCTGGGGGCGTCAAAATCGCACTTAAAATAAATATGGAGACTAACACAACCTTTCTTTTGGCAATCATTCCATCTGCTGAAATCCACTTGTAATGGACCAAAAAAAGGAGAACGACAAAGAGCTCGAACGCCAATGCATTCGCGAGCATAAGCGTGACTGTATAATCTAAATAATTGGATAAGGTCCAAAGGTTTACACCCAAGCCTTCGTTGAAAGCATTTAAGTACTTATTCGCAATGGGAATGGTTAAAAAGTAAGAAAAAAGGACGCCGAAAGAGAGAAAAAGCAGCGAGAAAAAGATAAACGGAAAAATCATTTTTCTTTCGTTAGAGCGGAGTGCGGGTGCAATAAATTGCAGCAGAAAAAATAGCCATAGTGGAGAGGTGGCCACGAGTCCCACCCAAAAGCTTGTTTTAAGCGCCGTCATTAACCCTTCAGATGGACTCAATATGATGAGATTCTCTTTTTGTTGCGGCTGATCGAAGTCTACTTCAGCTGTTCTTTGAATTTCTTTGAAAGGATATGTTAACAGTTCAAACACTTGTTGGTAGAACACAAAGGAACACAACATTCCTATTGTGATGATAAGAAGAATTCGTATAACGGTTTTTCTTAACTCATCAACATGCTCCCAAAAGGAAACCATTTCGTCCGCTTGCGTCATTGTTTACGTCTACTCTTTCTTTGGCTTTGAGGAATCATCCTCTTCAGAAACGTCGCCTTGAGTTGCTTTTTTAAACTCTCTAATCCCTTTTCCTAAGCTCTTAGCAAATTCCGGGAGCTTTTTTCCTCCAAATAGGAGAAGTATAACGCACAAAATAACAATAATTTCGGCACTTCCTATCATATTTTTTCCTCACCAGTTAAAACATCTACTTCTGTTGATAAAAATTCCGTAACCTGCTCAGGAGCTCTACCTATGAAGTCTTGAGTGTTTAGAATTTTTTCGAGCTCTTTTTCAGAGATACTAAAGGATGAATCGCTAGAAATTCTCTGAAGTAAGTCGTTTTGCACTCCCTCGCTTTTCACTTTTTCTCCTGCCGCTTGACTGTGAACACGGAGCTTTTCGTGTAGTGCTTGTCGATCCCCTCCTTTTCTAACACACTCCATTAGAATGTTTTCCGTCGCCATAAATGGAAGCTCTTCCATTACACGGTTTTGAATTACCTTGGAGTTAACAACAAGTCCTTTTGTCACTTGTAGCATGAGATTTAAAACAGCATCCGTCGCTAAAAATGTTTCTGACAAACATAAGCGTCGATTTGCCGAATCGTCCAATGATCGCTCTAACCATTGTGTTGCGTGTGTATATTCGGGATTCTGAGCTAAAGCAATCACAAACCTCGAAAGGGAGCAAATGCGCTCAGAAAGCATGGGATTTCTTTTATAGGGCATCGCCGAAGACCCAACTTGCTTTGCTCCAAAAGGCTCCTCTATCTCTTTTAGACCGGCCAAGAGGCGAATGTCGGTAGCAAATTTATGTGCACTTGAGGAAATACCCGCAAGAGCATTCACAACTTGTGTATCTTGCTTTCGACTATAGGTTTGTCCTGAGATCTTAAAGATTTTTGGAAAACCCATAATTTTGGCTACAAGAAGGTCAAGCTGCTTTACTTTCTCACGATCATTATCGAACAACGAAAGAAAGGAGGCTTGGGTTCCTGTCGCTCCTTTAACTCCCAGAAACTTAAGGCGATCTCTTCGATAACAGATCTCTTCTAGATCCATGATAAGATCCTGAATCCACAGGCAAGCACGCTTCCCCACGGTCGTTAGTTGTGCTGGTTGAAAATGGGTATACCCTAAACAGGGGTGATCAGCATATTGCTTTGCGAAGTCAGCTAGCTGACGAATAACACCCTTGACCTTTTTCTGAATAATGAGCAGTCCTTCTTGCATTTGGATCGTATCCGTATTATCTGTGACAAAACAGGAAGTAGCTCCTAGGTGAAGAATCGATCTTGCCTTAGGACAAAGGTCTCCATAGGCGTGAATGTGAGCCATAACATCATGCTGCAATTCCTTCTCATACTTTTCTACGGACTCAAAGTCAATCTCTTCAACATGTTCTTTAAGCTCGGCAATTTGCTCTTCAGTAATTTCTAGACCTAAATGTTTTTGTGCCTCAGCCAAAGCAATCCACAATTTTCTCCAAGTAGAATACTTATAATAGGGCGAAAAAAGGTACAACATCTCTTGGCTTGCATATCGCTCAGATAGAGGCGTTTTATACATTTTATCTGCATTAGAACTCATGAATTTTGACTGCATTTTTACCTTGTTTTGCATTGCTCGACCAAATCATAGATTTCCTCCAGCATCTCAAAAACAACTCTTTTTTGCACCTTAGAAATCGTCGTGCGACTGCTTCTTATCGTTGTTATCAACCTTTCTAAGCTACGTTTTACCCCATCTCCAATGTTTTCCTTTCTCCCGTCTTCTACAGGGAGAGGAAACGTTTCTCTTATAAGATGCATTACTTCAGCTTTCGTTTCTCCGCTATACTGTTCAACAATTTGCTTTTTTTTTACCAGAGGGCCCTCACGGCTTGCAAGGGTATAGATCGATTGTCGCGGCATGGCCTCAATCTGAGGGTGCAGGGTTTTTGGCATGGCAGAATAAAATTCATAGTACTGAAGAAAATTGTAGGGGGTTTGTCTATTTCCATAAGCTGCGATTAACCAGGTTGTAAAAGCGCCCTCTCTGTATTTTTTCAAGATATTCTGTGCATTCTTAATTCTTTCCCCATGCAATATCGCCGCCTGGTTGTTTATCGATTTCACCTCGGAAGTAATAGAAATAAGAGAGGTTAAATCCACAGAAACATTTTCTTTTCCTGTAGAGTACTCCTCTAAGATAGCTTCCAACAATTCCTTTTCATTTTCATTGAGCTCGATAGCACTAAAAATACCCGAAAAACTCGTTAAGTTGCCCGTGGCGGATTTTTTTGCCATTTCAACCATTTTGGATGATTTCTCGCTTTTTTTTAGTCTTTTAGAGAGTAGCGTGTTTACATTATCCATCTTCAATTCCTTTGCATGTAAAGCGGCTTTACATGCTTTTTTTATCCTAGTCTTTTGATTATCTCTTCTGCTAAGGCTGTGTAATCTTCGGACGCACGGCTTGATGGAGCGGTATCGAAGATCGGTTTTCCGTAAACAGAGGCCTCTGAAACACTTATGTCTCTTCGAACCTTGTTTTTAAGAGCTTTTTTAGGGAAAGTCTTATCGATCACATCCAAAAATGCTTTGTTGCTTTTTCCTCGATGATTCCAAAAAGACAAAACAACACCGAGAACGTCGAGAGGATGCCGCTGTCCAATATTGTGTATAAATTGAGATAATCTCTCTAACCCTTTGATACTGTAGAACTCTGGAGTTGCACAAACGAGAGTGTGTTGCGCAGCAATGAGTGCCGATTCTGTTAACCAACACAACGAAGGAGGGGTGTCGATGATCACATAGTCGTACTTCAGCGGATGAATAATGTCTCGAAGGCGTTCATGGGAATAGCGATCCGCAGCGAGAGTTCCGGTGACTTCTATTCGTTCAAGCCATGTGTCAGCAGGGACTAGGTCTAGGTTTTTTACATAGGTTTTCTTGATCACCTCTTTGACAGGCTTCGTTCCTTGAAGCACTGAGGCTAAGCTATCGTTTTCGTCAGGATCGAAGCCCAGGCCTGTCGTAAGGTTAGCTTGGGCATCAAAATCGATGAGTAGCACTTTCTTTTTGTAAAATTTGGATAGAGCCGCACCAATATGAAGAGTGGTCGATGTTTTGGCTGTGCCTCCTTTAAAACTGCTGACTGCAATAATGTCTTTCATTCTTCTCCCTATTTTGTTTCAAATGGCGAAACCAGGCTATACTCATCCTTTTCTTTCTTAATTGCTTGTAAAAATTTATTCAGGTCGATTTCACCATGGACCACATTATCTCGGGTTCGAAGATTGATGGAATCATTTTCCATCTCTTTATCCCCGACAGTCAAAATATAATTGATTTTGTTTAACTGTGCATTACGAACTTTTTTGCTGACCGACTCATTGCTACTGTCTACATCACAAACAAAACCAGCCTCCAGGAGTTTGCTAGCAATCTGATTCGCATAGTCATTATGACGATCCGCTACGGTAAGGATTCGGACTTGTAAAGGACTTAACCATAGTGGAAACTTGCCGGCAAAGTGTTCGATCAGGATCCCAAAGAAACGTTCGATGGACCCAAAGATGGCTCTGTGCACCAAAACGGGACGTTTTCGAGTGCCATCTTGTGCTGTGTATTCCAGGTCAAATTTGTCGGGAAGGGCCATATCCAGCTGAATAGTGCCGCATTGCCATGTTCTGTTGATCGCATCTCGAATATGGAAATCGATTTTTGGACCATAAAATGCTCCATCGCCCTCATTGATTTTGTACTCATGACCCCATTTATCAAGGGCTCCCTTTAGACCAGAGGTGGCCATTTCCCATTCTTCATCGGTGCCGATGGTGTTTGTTTCGGGTCGGGTGGATAGTTCTAGGTGGTATGTGAGGCCAAAAGTGGAATACAGTTTGTCTGCAAGGTTAAGAAGGGCGAGAATTTCGCTTTCGATATCGCTAGGTTTAAGAAAGAGGTGTGCATCATCCATACGGAAGGCTCGAACACGAAACAGCCCGGAAATAGCTCCGGATGGTTCAAATCTATGGACGGTGCCAATTTCAGCAATCCTTAGGGGGAGTTCGCGGTAACTGTGGCTTTGGCTGCGGTAAAAGAGAATGCAGCCAGGGCAGTTCATCGGCTTAATGACATAATCGCGACCTTCAACTTCTGAAGTAAACATGAGGTCTCGATAGTTTTCCCAGTGGCCGGAGCGTTCCCAGAGCTCCTTAGTTAACAGTGTTGGAGTGATGATTTCGACATAACCAGCATGGCTAAGACAATCGCGTAGATAGGAGGTCAGGGCCTGCCAGATGATCACTCCTTTGGGGTGAATGAAAGGCATCCCTGGGGCCTCTTCTTGAAGAGAGAATAGGTCTAATTGGGCGCCAATAACGCGATGATCTCTTTTCTTGGCTTCTTCGAGAAAGTTTAGGTGATCTTTAAGCATCTTGCGATCGGGAAATGAGATTCCATAAATTCGGGTCAGCATCTCATTTTTTGAGTCTCCAAGCCAATAGGCGCCTGAAGTCTTTAATATTTTAAACGCCTTGATTTTTCCTAGGTTAGGCAAATGAGGACCACGGCAAAGATCAAAAAATTCCCCTTGCCGATACCCGGAGAGTTCTTCTCCAGGTTCAAATCCCTTGATCATTTCACATTTGTATTTGTTATTGGAAAAGTGTTGTAGTGCATCTTCTTTAGTATCAAACACTTCACGTTGTGATTTGAAATTCTCAGCCACGATTGCTTTTATCTCTTTTTCAATCTTATCAAAATCAGTATCCGAAATTTGCAGGTCGGCAAAATCGTAGTAGAAACCATTTTCGATGGGTGGGCCTATGGTGGGTTTAGCTTCAGGCCAAAGACGTAGAACTGCTTGTGCCAAAACGTGTGCAGATGTATGCCAGAAAACATCTTTTCCCTCTTGATCATCAAAGGACCAAAGGGTCACTTTGTCCTCATTCTTGAGTGGGTGATCCAGATCGAAATCTTTTCCGTTAATATTCACGGAAAGTGCTTGGTCTGGGCTTTTAAGATTGAGCTTTTCTGCCAGATCTTTTGCAGTACTTCCTTCTGGAATTTCAATAGACGAACCGTCTCTAACAAAAATACGCATGATACGTTGATATTCCTTTATCGAGTTGTTTATGTTTTGTAAGTGAAAGGTCATATTTTACACGAACGCTTAATTATATCCTCCATTTTTCTTCCAAGAAAATAAAACGCGAGTAAGCGTTCAGACCCTTGCTTAATAACCGCGAAGAATACGCGAAGAATTTTAAGAAAAACAACCCTAAACTCAACTCCAAAAATCATCCTAAAGTGGTTATTAATACAACAACATCGTAGTATGTGAATACATTTAACCCGTGTTTAACGAAATGGCTAAGGGAAGTTTTCCATGAAGAAGGATGCGTTTGAACAAATTCTTTCCGAAGTTGACGTGCTCGTAGAGGATCCGAGGTTTTATCCAAAAGTCTTTGACCTGCTATGCAAAGCAAGACGAAAAGAATATGCCAAGGTTGGTGACAACATCCAAAGAGTGATTGTCGAAGAATATGAAGATTTGTCTAGACGACTGGATGAGTCCCTTTTGCAGGAAAGTAGTTCATTTCGCAATGTGTTAAAATCTAGAAAGTTAGCAAATCTTCTCATCGATGATGAAGGAAAATTGCAGGTTGCCCTACTTCCTCGAACTATCAAGGTTTTGCAAGAACACCTCTACTCCCTTGGTCCCAACCGTCAGTTCGATGCCAAAAGAAGCGAGCATATGCTCAACGCCCTTACCCTCCTGCAGGATAACCAACAGCTGCAGAGGCGGCTGATGACCGTCAGCAAGCCTCATATGCATCGCTATGCAGAACAAATTATACGGGATACCCTCAGCCTTCCCCCAAAAACGGTCGTTGTAGACGCTCATGCTCGACGGGCTGCCCTCTCAGCTTGGCTCTGTTATCTAAGACAAAATGTTGGCTCTTGCTTTGCGACAGCTCCAGCCATTGTTGTTCACGATGAACAACCAGAAGTTTTTTTCAAAGACGTTCAGGAACTGCTCAGCACGGGTAGACTCAAACGAACATTTGGCGGCATTGAGTATGCCGTTCCTCTTAGCTATAGCTGGGGCTCTGGGGATTTGCGTAGGGTTTTTCTTTTTCAAAAGGGGGCGTACCAAGAAGAACAAAAGATTTGGCTCTCACCAGGACTGATCGAAGCTTTTGAATTTGCCGGCATGATCAACTCCGAACTCTCACAAAAAGAGAAAGAAAAGATAAGTAAAGAATTGATCATCAATACCTTGGTAAATTGGGATACCAACCAGTCGTGGTTTTTCGCTTCCATAGAGCAAATCCTCCGGAAGATCCTTCTCAATCATTTTGAACTCACCGAAGAGGATGTTCATGAGTATGAATTACGTCCCTCAGGGATGATCCATGGCGGTCTGCTTATGCAACCCCCAACCACTTCTGCAAAAGGGAAAAGCAAAGGAGAAAAATGCTCCCAATTCCTTCAACAGTTTGAGGAGACAAAAAACATCTTCAAAGCAATATCAGACAATGCTCTGTTAAAATCATGGGAGTTTACTCTGGCGTCCTTTGCTGAAACGAAAGCGCAGTTCACACGATGGAATTTGTACTCTAGTTTAGGTCTCAGGCCAGAAGACAAAGGGGGAATAGGCCCTTGCTTATATACGATTTTAAAAAGAAAACTCGATGAATGTAATGAAAACGTTCAGAAATACAACGAAGAGTACGAGGCGGTTTATCCGCAATTACTCTACTACCAACGACGAATTCGTAATGCTACTTCTGAAAAAGATGCTCAATGGATAAGAGCGGAATACCAAGCAAAAGCGAATGAATTTCGCTCTCTAGAAGAGCTCAGAGACAAGTTTCACAACAAAGCAAGACGTTACGCTAACCTTTATGATGGCTTGATCGATCTCTATTATCGTCTATTTCCTAACTACTTCCAAGAAATCTATGATGCAGATATCCACGAAGTAACCGCAGGCCCCTACGACGATAGTCCCGCAGGGTTTCGCTTACTATACAAATATGGCCGCTCAAATACCTCTCAGTGGACTCAAATCAACAATCATATGGAATTCATTGACGCTCTTGCTAGCTTTTTCATAGCAACAGAAACAGAACTCACTAATGCCCCTGAGATGAAAGGCCTGGAAGAGGACTTAACAGAGATATTCACAGCCATTGTCACCCACGTAAGATCCACAGAGTTTATTGAAACAGCTTTCCATCGAATGGCCGCGACGCACCACTCTCCCATCATAAAAGATCCACTCGAAAATTTGGGAAAAGTTGAAAAAAAACCGTGGGTATATACATCTGGAGGGGCAATGAGCACCCTCGTGAGTTGCTATTTTCGTCTGGAAACGAAACCAAAAGAGGTTTCTCGTTGGGTGGAAAATCCAATGGAACTCCTGGTCTTTCTTATCGATTCTGTAAAAGAAGTGTCCGATAAAATATTAGATGAATTTGAAGCCGATCCAGAAAAATCCCTTCTCATACACTCTCCAACACACGCTTTTCTACTCAAACCAGGATATCCTCAATTCAAGGAAGCCTGGAAAAGTAAAGAATATACCTACACCTGGGTCAGAGACCATTTCGTGAGACCAATGGAAGAGTTTTGCTCCAAAATCTTTCTCGACGCAGAACGGATGCAATTCGTGATCGAAAACCTCTACCACCTAGTCCCCCATAACTTCCAGCATTATTTCAAGCAATCCTTTGCAAATATCGGGGGATCGATGCAAATCACCGACTTCAGACAACATATCCTCGACACAATCGAACTTTCCAAAGGGCTGCAATACGCCGGCAGAGGCGTTCTGACCTCTGAACAAATTGATAGTGTTCTATATTCCCTACTTCCACTTTTTCCAAGCTATAAGCTGAAAGAAAGAGTGAAAACCATCCTCTCACAACTCCCTGGAATCTCAAAAGACGATAGAAAAACATTGATCACTATCCTCGAAGAGATCTCAGGACGCATTGGAAGCGAAAAAACAATAAGCGCCAAAGGACTACAAAATATCACCAAAGCTATGCTCGCTCTTGTAACCTTTTCAACATCCACACAACACGATTACCCTCTCCTAATCAGTCAAATCGCACAAAAAGAGGGCTTCGCCCTGCCAACCCCTTTTATCTGCGCCGACTCCAACTGGGTAAAAGATCACTTCGCCTTTCTCGTAAACCCCGGAAGCGGCCGATTCGAGTTTTGGAGAATGGATTATACGGGAAGCTATGGTGCCCCCCTGACCGATTGGGAGGAATGGCTCAACGGATCTCGTAAAACACCCACATGGGGCGTCTATAACAATCCCTACGAGTATAGCTTGTAACATAAGCGTTCACCAATGCCGTCAACTTAAGAAATAAAACTAAACGCAAAGACGCAAAGGCGCTAAGAACACCCTAATTTCTTTGCGTCTTGGGTTACACCGGGAATATCCTGCGGACTTTTTAGTTGAGAGGAACTAAATATGTAAATTGCACATTCAACATATAGCTGCGCATGGCGTGCGAGGGTAACCGGACACGCGAAACATGCGGTCTG
>SDBV01010749.1_pt1 | contig 11972 bp, 15 predicted proteins | sample 2277081 | NCBI WGS metagenome assembly SDBV01 (sample SAMN10402039, study PRJNA504765) | marine sediment metagenome | isolation source: marine sediment core GS10_PC15, 223 cmbsf | place: Arctic Ocean: Southern Knipovich Ridge | collected 2010
CGGACATCCTGCCGGAGATGGTCCTTGCGGACATCCGGCCAACACTGGAGGTGGTGGAGGTATGAACCCGATAACAATTACACGAGGCGACAATGTAACGCTTTCCTACCAGCTTAAGGAGGATGGCGCGGCCAAGGACATAACGGGCATGTCGTTCAAGCTGGCGGTGAAGGTAAAGGCCGCAGACGCCACGTTCAAGATCGACCCGGTAACAGGCACCATCGACGACGAGGCAGCAGGCAAGTTCTCTTTTGCGCTCACCGACACGGAAACCGACCAGGCCCCATTTGCAGGGCTCATGGAGATGGCCATGTACGACGCATCAAGCAACAAGACCACGCTCACCCCTGCGGGCGGGCTGCTATTCAAGATCGTGGAGGACATCCTGCCGTAATGCTGACACAGATAATGCAGAACGCAGCCAACAAGCTCCTGGCCGGGCTCAAGAAGGCCATGGGCGCGGTAGAGGCAAAGGCAGGGGGCAAGAAGGCCCCGCCCCGTTCGCCCAACATCATTACGTACATTGCCAACGTGAAGCTCATAAAAAAGGGCCAGGTGGTTATCCGCTGGGACGTAGACCTTGGCGTATACATGGAGTTCAAGCACGTTGCTGACGAACAACGCCGCTACGAGGGCATGAACATGATAATCGAGGCGTGCGTGGCGCTCCTTGCCTTGAGCAAGCTGGACCTGGAGATAGCGCCTCTGGAGCCAGTCTCCATAAGCGAGGTCACTACCGCCAAGCATCAGGAAGAGCGAAAGGTGGCGTACGTCCTGAAGTTAAAGACACGTTTCGATACGAAGTCAGACGCTGTTAATGAAGAGGACGCCCAGGCCCTGCTCACGATCGGCCTTGAGTACTTCCTGCAGGACCCGACTGACGACGGGGTGGCGGACGCTTCTGACGAGATCACGATTAAACAAGACTAGGAGGGATTGGATGCCAAATGTGAAAAGCGTAAAGGTAAAGGCTAAGAAAGGGATGCCCTGCCCCATGGAGGGTAGCACCCGGAAGCAGATAGGGGACTCGTTCTTTGTGGAGGTCCCTCACACCGTCTACTACAGGCGGCTCATAAGCGATGGCTCCCTTGAGGTCGAGAAGCCTAAAGAAAAAGAAGAGGCCAAAAAGGCAACGCAATTCAGCACGGTGGAGGAGGCCAAGATCGAGCTCGCCAAGCTGAAGACTGTTGCCGAGATCAACGCCTTTATAGAGGGCGAGACCCGCAAGGGCGTAAACGAGGCGGCCAGCGCCTTGATCAATAAGCTCGACAAAGAGCCAACAACGGAAGGAGGTAGCAAAGAATGAATTTTAGAGATATCCCTACAGATCAGCGCGATCCTGGCAATTACATGGAGTACGACACAAAGGCTGCGGCCCATGGCCTGCCAGTAAACCGCCAGAAGGTTCCGTTTATCGGCCAGCGCCTCAAGAAGTATATTGAGCCGGCAAGGTTCCAGGGCGGAGTTCTCAACGACATCACGGCCCAGGGCACCTTCACGGGCAACGCCAAGAAGGACTTCATCGTCCAGATCAGCACGGCTGACGCCACGGACAAACTCAAGTACAGCACCGACGGCGGGGTAACGTGGTCTGTCGAGACCAACCTTGTCGCTGGTGCCATGGTCCTTGAGGACGGAGTGACGGTAACGCCCAACGCCATCACCGGGCACGCGCTCCTGGACGAGTGGCGCTTTAGTGCATGGCCAGAGCCCACAGTGGCAGAGGCCGTGATAGAGCCAGTGTACAGTGTGGCTGAGGCCGCCGCTAAATGGGGCTATGGCTCAATAGCACATCGCCAGTTGCTAATCGCTCTGGCCGAGAACCCCTACGCCCCCTACTACATGATCGCTCTTGATGACGCCGGAGCAGCAAACGCAGCAAACGGGGAGCAGACCATAGCAGGCCCGGCAACGGGGCCGGGATACATAAAGCTCCATATTGGTCTCCGCACCATCGAGGCGGCCATAGCCACTGGTGCCACGGCCACGGAGATCGCCCTGGCCGCGCAGGCGGTGATGGAGAGGTACCCGGACCTGCCCGTGACCTTTGCTGTTAACGCCGCCACGCCCGGCAAGCTCAATTACGTTGCCAAGAACAAGGGCGAGGTCGGCAACGCCATCCCCCTGGGTTACGAGGTCACGGCCCCGGGCGTGACAGTGGCCACCACTGCCATGAACGGCGGGGCAACGAACCCGGACGTGGACACAGCCCTTGCCGCGATCTTCGCAGAGCAGTATGACATCATAGTCTGCCCTTACACTGACGTCACGAACCTCGGTAAGCTGGGTACACATCTTACCAATGTCTCTAATGGCCTCGAACAGAGGCCAGCTATCGGAGTATGGGCTACCACGGGCGCGCTGGCTTCGGCTATCTCGCTCTCCACGCAGATGAACCATGGGCGCATGCAGAACAAGTATTGCAGGTATACCTCTGCCAGTCTGCGCCAGCCCATCCCTTACGAGCTGGCCGCGGCCTATGCGGCTGATAAGGCCGCTGAGGGCGATCCCGCCATGCCTCTGAATAAGAGGCCGTTAAAGACCATACCCGTCCCTGCTGTTGCAGACAGACTCTCTTCTCAGGAGCGCAAAGCCTGCCTGTGGGGTGGTGTTTCGCCATTCAAGGTCGGCCCTGGCGAGAAACTACAGGTCGTGCGCGCCATCTCTACCTATACCAAGAACGTGGATGGTATAGAGGACCCTGCTCTGCTGGACATCACCACGATCACCTCGCTGGACTACGCAAGGAAGACCTGGCTTGCCGCCTTGAGCAAGCGTGCTCCCAAAAAGTTCACAAACAAGGCTAAGGAGAAGATAGCAGACATCCTCCTGGATGAGGCTTACAAGATGGAGAAGGCCGAGATACTGCAGAACGTGGATGAAAGCTTCCAAAAACTGGCCTTAGAGAAAGACACGAGTGCGACTGGTCGCATGAACGGAAAAATTCCAGCTGATGTTGTTGAAGGCCTGCATATATTTGCGGGCATCATCGAACTGACGCTGTAAAAGGAGGTTGGTTATGTCTGAAGAATTTGTTGGAGAAGTACTGCTTGAGATAAATGGCGAGACCATTGATGATTTCACTCAGGTCGATGAGGACGACGAGGAGCTGCATGCGCGTGTGAAGAAGATGACCGGCACGGGGTATAGAGGTGTAACAGCTGAGTTTGGCCTCAAAATCACGTATCTTGTGCCCTTAAACAAGCCGGAGTACAACTTTTCCGAACTCAAGGGCGGTCAGCTCACCATTGACCATCTGGACGGCAGAAGGATCAAGTGGTTTGGCGTTACCATCCTGACGCGAGGTGGGATCAAGTACGACAAAGACGGCGATAAGGTGCGCGAGATCACGGTTATGGCCACTCGGAGGGAGGATTAACCCATGAAGCAATTCACTGTAAAAGGCACCCTGCCCATCGGCGTGGAGCATGACGGCAAGGTCCACACCGAGTTCGAGATACGCTCCGCTTTTGTCCGCGATTCTGTGGAGGTTTACGATATTTACGATGCTGAACGGCTCGGACGGAACGAGCTCTACTCAGGCGTCTGCCTGACGTGCTACAGGATTGAGAGCCTTGGGGACATCCCCCTGCTGGAAATAACCCCCGACCTACTGATGAACATGTTCAACGAGGACCTGCGTGCTCTGAATGATGCATCCGATAAGGCGGCAGCGAACGCCCGTTCTTTTCGAGACAAGGACAGCGATAAGACAAGCAAGGAAGCTGGAGGTGCTTCTTCGAAAGCTTAGGTTTACGGACAAAGAAATTAAACGCATGCCCGAGGCACGGGCGGTTGGGTACCTGGAAGCCTATGCGGAACTGAACGATCCGGCCAGCAGGAAAAAGGGCGCGGGCAAGACCTACAAGGTCAAGAAGAAAAAAAAGAGGCGGAAAAGGCGTTAGAGGTCCACGCGCCAACACCATGGGAAACGCAGGCAGAAGAATAGTGAGGCACAGCATTGTCATCTGAAATAGCCTCTGTTGCTATAAAGTTCAGCTTAATCAACGAGGCCAGTAAAGCTATTGCGGCGATAGGTCGCCAGCTCAAAGCCCTGTCCGCACAGGACAAGAAGACCATGAACGACCACGCCAATATGATGCGGTCGTTCAAGGTGGCGGCAGTGGCTGCCGTGGGCACGGCTGTACTTTACAAGGGCACGAAGGCCGCCGTGCGTGGGGCAGGTGACTTGCAGGAGGCCTTCATCGGCGTGCGCGCTGAACTCATGGAGGTGGACAAGTCGGCGGCCCAGATAAACAGCACAATGAAGAGCCTGAAAGCCACGGCCTTTGGCGTGCAGGGCAAGACGCCCTTCGACATGTCGCAGATGATGCGCCTCGAAAAGGAACTTATCAAGGCGGGCGCGACTGTAGAAGACATAGCTGGAAAGACAGGCTTTGCCGCTGCCGCCGCGTTCCTTGGTGTCTACGAAAACATAGACCCGTTGCGGGCGGGCGAGGCCATGATCTCAATGGCGGTCCCGTTTAAGATCGCAGGTAAGGACGCCATGATGCTGGCGGACGATATATCCCGCTCGGCAGCGGCTTCCGTGATCAGCGCGGACGACATCCTTGAAACCGCAAAAATGGCGACAAGCGCCTTGGGACCGCTGGGGCGTGGACACAAGGAGTTTCTTACCATGGCGGCCATGCTTGGGCAGGTGGGTATTAAAGGTTCCCTGGCAGGGACTTCCATGGCCAGATTTTACACGAACGCATCTAAGCAGAAGGGCTTACGGACTACGAACGGTGACCTGCTGGAAATGGACCAGCTTATCAGCCGCCTGCGAGAGAGGTTCGGCACTACTTCGGCTGAGGAGATGAAGGTTTTTGCGGAAGCAGGTGACGATGTGGATCTGCTTATGAAAAAACTCAAAAAAATGGGCAAAGCCGAGCGTCTCGTCCAGTTGACGGATATGTTTGATGTCAGGGGCGCGCGCGTGGCAGTAGCCCTTTTGAACGATGGAGTGGGATCATACGAAGACATGGTCGAGGCCCAGGCGCGATCCGCATCGCTGCAGGATAAGCTCGCGGAAAAAATGAAGGGTTTTAATGCCTCAATGACCGCGCTTAAGGGAGACTTTTCTTCGACCATCAATAATCTGTTCCAGCCCGCGCTCACACCGCTTACCGCCCTGGTAAAGAAGGTGGACGAATTTGTGTATAAACTCGGCGAGGCCTCGTTAAAAGGGGATAGTCTCGGCAAAGCCGTCTCAGCAATGTCTCTTGGGGGGATTGCCGCAGGCGGGACCATCACGGCAGGCGCAGGTGCTGCGGGGTTGTACTACATGCGCCGCTTGGTCAAGGGCGCAGGAGGTTGGAAAGGCCTGATGGCCAAGGGCGCGGGTGTTGCAGGCGGCGTGGCCGCGGGCAAGGCCGTGGAGGCAGCAACTGGTGTCAAGCCCGTGTTCGTGACCAACTGGCCCGCAGGGTTCGGCGGTGTCTCAAGTGCCCTGAAATCCACCGGAGGGGCAGCGGCTGCTGCGGCACTTGGCAGTAAGATGAGGGCCGCTGCGGGACTCAGAGCCGGGGGCAAAGGACTGCTCGGGCTTGCAGGTAAGGCCAGGATGTTGCTGAACCCGTACACAGCAGCTGTTGCCGCTGGAACGGGGCTCGGCCACGCTTTCTATAACAAGACTGAAACGGGTAAGGATTGGGGCGACTACCTCGGTGAGAAGATCGACATGATGTTTAACCCCCAGTTTTACGCGGACAAGAATAGTAATAAGGTCAATATCACCATCAATGTGGACCGCGACGGCAACATAATAGCCGAGACGGACGATCTGAACACGGAGCTGGCTGTGGGGAGTTTCTTTTAAATGCCCGAGACAAACAATAAATACGCACTTATATTCGACGGCCTGGAGTTAGAGGCCGAGGACATAACGGACAGGATTCCCTTCGGCCTTCCGGAGCACGAGTTCGACGGCGTGGACGGTGCGTCCCTCGAGCCCACGGGACAGAAGGCCCGGACAATACAATTCCGGGCCTGGTTCCTGAACGAGCGTTACCTGGAGCACAAGGACTTCCTTAAAAAACTGGAAGGCATGTCCCAGAAGGAGCCCTTCGAGCTGATACATCCCATGTACGGCATCATTTACGGGTACGTCGGCGACATAACTGTGCACCACGAGTACGACGACACCAGCTGCTCGGTGGACGTGGTCTTCAAGGAGACCATAGAGAAGAAGCCCGAGCCATGGGTTACGGTGGACATTGAGGGGGAGGTGGAGGCGGCATACGAGGACGCCGTCAAGGCCCAGGAGTACGCATTCGACGACGACATCAACGACGATCTGGGTGTTGACGGCGCGGACCTGATGGAGACCGAGATAGAGCAGGAGGAGGGAATCCTTGATAAGCTCGCCGCAGTGACCGGCACGGTTCGCGAGTACGTGGGCAAGGTGGACAGCGCCGTGAACAAGCTTGATGCCGCCATGAACCAGGTCAGCTCCATAGCCAACTCCATCACTGGCACCATCGACTTTGCCACGAACCTGCCCGGACGGGTCATAGGCAGTATTGCCAACGTATGCGACAGGGTGGCGGGGGCGTACCAGAGCCTCAGGAGCGCCCCTGACCTGTTCGTAAAGAACTTCAAGGGAGCCATGGACCAGCTTGACGCAACGCTTGCCGCCTTCAGCACGTCGAGCACCACGGAGGAGAAGGCCATCGCCACGGTGCGCAAGCACTTAAAGACCACTGGGGCCATAACCGTGGCCCTGCACATCGGCCTTGAGTTCGCCCGCGACGAGGGCAACCGTGACCTCCTGAGGAAGTCCGAGGCATCCCCGGAGGCCACACCGCCCGGAGTCGCCAGCCTGGCAAGCCCTCCGGACGTGCTCACGGTGCGGGACATTGAGGACTCGCTTGCCAGCACGAGGGCATACCTCCAGGAGGCGGTGGACGTATCAAGGGGGCAGAGCTCCCTGAAGAGGTTGGCAGACGTCCTGCTTCAGCACGCCACCCGCGTGAAGCTGGAGAAGGAGAAGATCAAGATAGTGGTGGTGGATAACCCAATCCCTATCCACAGGGTCTGCCAGGTCCATGGGCTTCCCTACACTTACGCCACGCGGATACTGGCCCTGAACCCGCAGATACGCAACCCCAACTTCGTCTCCGGAGAGGTGAAGGTCTATGTTCGATAAAGTAGAACTTCGCGTGGCGGGCATTGCAGTGGACAGGTTCAACTCCTACAGCATCAACAGTAACATGTTTAACGCCGGGGATCCCTTCACGCTGGATCTCGCAAACTCCGACGTGCGTGTACCAAAGGGTGCGCAGTGCAAGCTCTATGTCAACGGAGAGATCGAGCTCAACGGCATAGTGGACAGGCCCCAGTCTTCTGGTGGGGGCAGGGAAGGACACAGGCGCGTGCTTTCCGGCCGCGACCTCATGGGCTTGGTTGTGGACCACTATCTGCTGGAGACAGGCAGCCAGCCAGCCCTGGACCTTAAAACACTTGCGGCCCGCGTCCTGAAGGACGTGCCCTTTATCAATCGTAAATCCATCCGGTACGCCAAAGGCGGAAAGCTTGAGGCCAAAGAAGACCGCTGGGGCGGAAGCGAGAGCAAGGGTATGCAGACCTCACCGGGCGATACGTCTTTTGTCGTGCTCAAGCGCGCGGCTGTTTCCATCGGCTGGCTGTTTTTCTGCATGCCCGACGGCACGTTTATCTTTGGCAAGCCCGTAACCTCCGGCAAGGCAATGTTCAATATCATCCGCCGCAATGACGGCGTGGGCAGCAACGTGGAGACCGGAAGCCTTGTTGAGGACATCTCAAAGGAGTACTCCCACGTGACCGTGATGGGCCAGGGCGGGGCGGACGAGTGGGAGGACGAGGATACCGGAGGCGGGAATTACGTCACGCTCGAAAACAAAGGCTTTCCTTTCTACAAGCCCTTTGTTACGGTCCTGGACGAGGAGGACTCGGACTACGCCCGCCACGCAGCCCTGCTCCTGAGCAAACAGCGCTTTGACGGCTATCAGCTCTCCTATGTCGTAAAGGGGCACAGCCAGCATGCCCGCAACTGGCAGGTCAACGCCATCTGCCACGTAGACGACGAGGTCGAAGGTGTCAAGGGGAACTTCCTCATCTACTCCCGGACCTTCCGCAAGGACAAGCACAAGGGGACCCTTACGGACCTCAAACTCTCGCGCCTGGGGGCTCTGCCATCATGAAAAAAACTGCCGACAAACAACAGGAGCGTATCCAGCCCGTGGGTAAATATGTGAGGGTCAAACTCAGCTCTGTTACAGGAGACGCTGGCAAGCTGCTCCGGTTCAGCGGCACGGGGCTTCCCGGCCAGACCTTTACGAACATCGAGGTGTGGCAGCATTATGGCTTTGTCTCGCGCCCGCTTGCCGGAGCCGAGGGGCTGGCTTTCGTCCGGGGCGGCACAGCGTTCCTTGTGGCGGACGATGACCGCAGATACCGCGTTGCGATCGAAGACGGCGAGGTGGCCCTGTACAGCGACGAGGGCACAGTGGTGAAGATCGGCCGGGGCAAGAAGGTTCAGGTGGACGGCGCCGACGAGATCAACCTTGGCGGGGACAAAGACAGCCTTAAACGTCTGGTTACTTACGAGGATCTTGTGATCTATATGGCCGCTCTGACCTTGCCGATTAACGGAGGCACGGCTGGGCCTGGAGCCCCGCCGCTTTTAGATGTCAACGCTACCAGCATTGTGAGGGCAAAATGAGCGATCTGAATATAAAGACCGACGACAAGGGCCTGCCTGTGCTAGAGCTTGGCAAAGGGCTTGCCGGAGATCCTGTGCTTAACGGCATTATCCTGAGCATCAACATACCCAAGGGCACGTGGTGGTATGACTTGTCCTTCGGGCTGGACTGGCCAAAGAATCAGAAGCTCACTGCCCGGAGCCCGGACATCCTGAAGGAGAGGCTGAGGCAGGCGCTCAAGTGGATGTTCGCTGCCAGGCTCCTGGCCTCCCTTGAGATCGAGGCAGAGCGGAGCGGGCGCAACCGCATGGGCTTACGCATAAGCGCCACGGCCCCGGATGGCCGCGAAGTGAAATACAGCACCTTTGTGGGGGTTTCTTAAATGGGAATAAAAGAAGAGCTGACCAAAAGCGTTGACCAGATAGCAGAGGAGATACTTAGAGACTGGAGGGGGCAGGACCCCGGCGCGACCACTGGAATTGGCAGTGACATCCACATGGACGCCACAGCTTATGCCGCAGCCAAGTGGGGCATCCTCCAGGGCATCAAGTGGGTGGCCAGACAGATGTTTGCTGACACTGCGGATGAGGAATACCTTGAGCGCCACGCCGCGATGAGGGATATCGTAAGGGAGACAGGAGAGAAGGCATCCAGCCTGCTCGACCGCTACTTTGACGATATCAGGAACCCTGAGGGCTCCGGCAGTGCGGGCGACCATGTGAAGTGGTCCAAGTCCATCATTAACGTCAAGGCCGCGTACTGCAAGAACATATCCTCTACCCTTGGCACGGTGCAGATCATCGTGGTTGCGGACGCCTCCGCCACGGGAAGCGAGGCCGCCTCTAACCATACGGATGTTATCGGGACAGCCACCTCCATTTCTGCCGACAAGCTCGTGGATTCGGCAGCACAGTTCCAGACAAAGGTCGTGCGTCCCGGCGACGTGGTCGTAAACAACGTAACCGATAAGACAGCCGTGGTCGTTACAGTGGATTCCGAGACCCAGTTGTCCCTGGACACGGATATCTTCACGCTCGTGGCCGAGGCATACACTGTCAAGAGCCTGTGTACGCAGGCCAAAGACTACGTGCGCCTGAAGGTAACGCCCAACCTGCACCCGGACAACCTCGACGTGATACCGCCTATCATCCAGCCCGAGGACGTAACCATGACCATTACGGGCAGCGCCCTTGGCCTGACCCTCATCAAAAGCGATATAGTGGCGTACATGAACACACTAAAGCCCGGCGAGAGCCTGATCAGGAACCAGTTGCGGGCGATAGCCATTAAGCGCGGAGCCACGGATCTGAACCTGACAGAGCCGGCAGCAAACGTAGCGCCGGGCTCAACCACAATGATAAGACCGGGGGTGGTGGATGTCTCGGCAGCTTAAACACGAGGACGCGCTGAGCTCGCTTACGCCCATTGAGATAGGCGGGGACCACGCCAACGCGCTCGCGGTACGGGGCAAGCACCTCGACGAGGCATGGGCGGTGGTGGAGCAGCTCCTTTTAGAGATGTTCCCGGCCACTACCAACGAGTTCCTCGCGGACTGGGAGCGGATCTATGACCTTATCCCGGACCAGGACGACCCCATTGCGCTCCGGCGCGACAGGGTGAAGGCGGCCTTCAACAAAAGCGGGGAGGTCAATATCCCGCACCTCACGGCCATTGCCAAGGCCTTGGGCCATGAGATCACTATCGAGAACTACTTTCCCTTTGTGGCAGGGCACGCGCAGGCCGGGGACGAGGTCGCGCGCCCGGACATAAGCTTCTTCTGGACCGTAACGGGCGTAACCCAGGACGGGTATGCGTACGTGGCTGGCGAGGCTCAGGCAGGAGACCGCCTGGGGTCCTTCTCCTCAAGCCTCGAAGAGCTGTTCAATAAACTGAAACCCGAGCATACGGAAGTTGTGTTCGTGTACGACTATTAAGGAGGTCATTTATGGCTAAGTCAACATTTGTAGACAAGAACCCGCAGGCCGGAACCCCGGGAACTATAGTGCCAGCTTCATTTCTTAATAAGATATTCAGCATGGTATTTGACGGGGAGGACGAGGACGGCTCCGCACCGATCATCGTGTATCCCCTCAAGGAAGTGTCCGGCACGTATCCTATAGACAAGGACCTGGACAGGGACATACTGGCGGACGCCTCTGGTGGGGCCTTTGATGTCACGCTCCCCGCGCTTGCGGACGTTCCAATAGGCCGGGTGGTTACGGTCGAGAAGGACGACACCAGCGCCAACGCCGTCACGGTGAAGTGTGCCGGCACGAACAAGGTAGACGGTGTGTTCGCCGAGGTGGACCTTAACCTGCCCGGTGACAAGGCCATGCTCAAGAAGGTCAGCGCCACCAAGTGGAAGGAGATCGGGTTCCAGTCAGGCGAGATCGGGGTTATAAAGGAATTCGGCGGCTCTATAGCTCCATACGGGTATATTCTCTGCGACGGACTCCCTATTAGCAGAGCAACATACGCACGCCTTTTTGCCATAACAGGCACGTCCTTCGGAGTGGGAGACGGGGGCACCACATTCAACAAGCCTGACAGGCGGGGACGTGGAGCCATCGGCCTGGACAACATGGGTACCGCTGCTGGTGCTGCAAACGTGGTAACGGACGCGAATGCGGACACCCTGGGCGGGGAGATGGGGGCAGAAGACCACACTCTCACAGTAGATGAGATGCCCGCGCATGGCCATGATATTGCCGGAAGCGAGAATCCATCTGGAGCCTACCAATCAATAGCGGGCGCGCCCCGGACGGCCACGGTCCCGGGGGTAATAGATTCAACTGGCGGCGGCGCTGCGCACAACAACATGCAGCCCTCCATTGCCATGAACTTCGTGATTAAGTATTAGGCTGCTTATAATATAAGAGAATAATATAAGCTGAAAATGGTCATTGCCTGTTGCGCAGGGTTGTGGTATACTTCAATATGCAACGAATGGTTGTTGTTCTGTTTATACTGATAATTGCCGGAGTAGGGGTAGAAAGCATTGCAGCCGAACCCTCTACCCGGTTTGATGCGCGCGTGGTGTACATCACTGACGGCGACACGCTCAAGGTCCAGCAGCCCGGCAAAGACCCTGTGATCTGCCGCCTCACAGGGTATAACGCCCCGGCCATGAAAAAACGTGAGCGTTCCAAGGGCATTATCGCCAAGCGCAAACTGGCTGATCTGGCTTACGACAAGGCCGTCCTTGTTATCACACACGGATTCGACCGCTGGGAGAGAACTCTCTGCGAGATCGTCCTGCCCGACGGAACGAACGTCAACAAGGCCATG
>SDBV01010750.1_pt1 | contig 11971 bp, 13 predicted proteins | sample 2277081 | NCBI WGS metagenome assembly SDBV01 (sample SAMN10402039, study PRJNA504765) | marine sediment metagenome | isolation source: marine sediment core GS10_PC15, 223 cmbsf | place: Arctic Ocean: Southern Knipovich Ridge | collected 2010
AGCAGGCAGCTCTGGCCATGGACACGAAGGAAACGCTCATCACGCTGCAACTGGGTTTCCCGGTGCCCCAAATGATGACTTCATCCTCACCGCCCTGCTTGCACAGGATCGTGAGATGGACATCATCAAGTGCAAGGAGACCGAGAGACGCAAGATATTGTCACGTTTCATGGACCTCGACATCTTCGACCAGAAGCACAGGCTCGCGAAGGATGAGGGAAAGGACTATCTGCAGAGGCTCAAGGACTTCGAGGACTCCGATCTAGAGATGGCCCTCGTGGACTTTCAGAAGAAGGCTGCGTCCGTTGAGCTTAAGATAACGAGGGAGGAGCGAGCCAGGGCCGTCATCAGAAAGACACGTGACGGGCACAGGGAGGACAGGCAATGGGCATCCTCGGGAAGATCAGGGAAGCCGTCGGCCGCAAGGTGAACGAGCTCCTCGAGAGCGCGCAGGACCCCGAGACGAAGCTCGACCAGATGACGCGGGAGATGGATCGCTCCCTCGTCGAGATGCGGAAGACCGCCGCGGCGGCCATCGCCACGGGCCGCCTCACGCGGGGGAAGCTCGACCGGGCGCTCGACGAGGCCAAGGGCTGGGAGGAGAACGCGCGCGAGGCAGTGAGGCGCAAGGACGACGAGCTCGCGCGGAAGGCGCTCGCGCACAGGATGGCGCTCGAGCGAAGCGCGTCGGGTCTGGCCCGGCAGCTCGAGGAGGCCGAGGCGCTCGCAGGGAAGATGAAGGACCTGCTTTCCTCCATGGAGGCGAAGGTCCGCGACGTGAAGGCGAAGCGCGACCTGCTCCTCGCGAAGAAGCGCGCCGCCTCCGCCTCGCGCGCCGCGCACGACGCCGTCGCGGGCTTCGAGAGCCGCATGTCCGACGCGCGTGCGACCGCCCGCGACCTCCTCGACGGGTTCGACCGCTTCGGCGAGTTCGAGGAGGGCATCGAAAGACTCTCGGCCGAGGTGGAGGCCTTCCAGGAGCTCTCGGGCGCCGACCTCGCGCGCCAGTTCGAGAAGATGAAGGAGGACAAGGCGCTCGACGAGGAGCTCGCGGCGCTAAAGAAGAAGCTTGGAGGGAAGCAATGAACGGACTTCGCTGCACGCTGCCCGTGCTCGCGCTCTTGCCGGTGGCCCTCGGAGGCGGGTGCATGCGCTCGGAAGAGCACAGGCCCGCCGCGCCGCCGGTCGAGAAGACCGAGGCGCCTCCGGCCGGGAACGCCGCCGCGGAGAAGCAGGCGCGCCGGGCCGCCGTCGCGTGGCTGGCCCTCGTCGACGCGGGCGACTACTCGGGAAGCTGGGACGCGGCGGCCGGATACTTCAGGGCCGCGATCACGAAGGACAAGTGGCGGCAAGCCCTGACGCCCGTGAGAACGCCCCTCGGCAAGCTCGTCTCCCGGGAGTTCAAGTCGGCGCAGTACGCTACCTCGCTTCCCGGCGCGCCGGACGGGGAGTACGTCGTCATACAGTTCGCGACCGCGTTCGAGAACAAGGCCGCCTCGGTCGAGACGGTCACGCCGATGCTGGACAAGGACGGGAAGTGGCGGGTCTCGGGCTACTTCATCAAGTAGGCGGCCCGAACCGCGAGGCTCATCCGCAATCGGTCTGGAGGTGAGTGATGATCGTCGAGGCGCTGGCCTTCCTTCTCTGGTCGCTCGCGAGGGTCACCGTCGCGTCGCTCTTCCTGTTCGCGGGGGCGCACCTGGCCCGCGTGCGCAAGAGGACGTGGACGCGCGCGTGGCTCTGCGCGGCGATGCTCTTCCCGGTGTCGCTCGCCCTCTGCTACGGGACCTCGTGGATCCCCGTCGCGGGCGGGATGCTCGGCGCGGCGGCGACTGCGGCGATCTGGTTCCCGGTGGTGGGCGGGGCGTTCGACACGGGCAACCTGAAGGCGGCCGCGGTCTCGGCGATGGCGCTTCTGGTATACCCGGGCTGGGCTTTCGGCCTCTAGTCCTACAACGCGGGATTTCACCGCAGAGGCCGCCGAGAACGCAGAGAACGGCAGGGAGCAGGTGAACGGCAGAAGAACAACGGGTGACCTCGACGGCAAGGCCCAAGGGGGTCCGCCGTCCTCGGCGTGCTCTGCGTTCTCTGCGGTGAAGAAGTAGCGTTGTCGTGCTAGGCCCTGTTGAAGGAGAAAGCGATGGCCATCTTCAAGCGCATCAGGGACATCATCGCCGCGAGCGTGAACGACCTCCTCGCGAAGGCCGAGGACCCCGAGGCGGCGGCCGCCCAGATGATAAGAGAGATGGAGGAGTCCATCGTCGCGCTGCGGAAGGAGGCCGCATCCGCGATCGCCTCGCACAAGATGCTCGAGCGCAGCCTCGAGAAGGCAACCGGCGAGATCGCGACGTGGCGGGAGAACGCGGAGCTCGCCGTGCGCGAGTCGACGGACGACCTCGCGAGGAAGGCGCTCGGGCGGAAGAAGGACGCCGAGGCGCTCGCCGGCGAGATCGAATCGCAGCTCGCCGAGAGCTCGCGGCTGGTCGGGAAGCTCAAGGGCGAGCTCGCGCGCGTGGAGGACAAGGTCCAGGAGGCCAGGGCCAAGCGCGAGACGCTCGTCACCAAGAAGCGCCTCGCCGAGTGCCGGCGCGACCTCGTGCGCAGCGTCGAGGGCGCGCGGCGGCGGCTCCCGGGGGCGGGCGGCTTTGGTGACATTATCGACGGGTTCGACAAGCTCGAGGAGAAGATCGAGCGCGAGGCGGCCGAGCTCGAGGCCGCCGGAGAGCTCGCCGAGGAGCTCAGCGGGGAGCGCGGTGGCCGCACCCTCGCCGGGGAGTTCGACGAGATGAAGCGGAAGAAGGACCTCGACGAGGAGCTCGCGGCGCTCAAGAAGCGGGTGAAGGAGTGAGCCGGGCGTGGGAGTTCGGGACCCACCTTTCCAGTTCGCCACGGCTGATCTCACCACGGAGACACGGAGGACACGGAGAACACCTGGTTGATTTGGCACCGCAGCTGAGCCGTTCGCCAGGTTCGACCGTTCTCCGTGCTCTCCGTGTCTCCGTGGTGAAATCCCTCGTCGGAGCGCTACCCCACGAGCCCCGCCTTCTCGAGGATCTTCCGGAAGCTCTCGGCGTTCTCGGCGGCCTTGCCGCGGTGGCAGTTGTTGAAGAAGACGAAGACCCGCTTGGCGCTCGCGGCGAACGCTTCAAGCGCGGGCAGCCACTCGGACATCTCCTCGTCGGAGTAGTCGTAGTCGTAGCGGCCCTTGCCACCGCCCCACCAACTCGACTTGCGGCGGCTGTGGAAGCGGACGTAGGCGGCGTCGCCCGTGAGCTTGCCCTCGCGCGGAAGCAGCCCCGCGAGCTCCGGCTCGTCGACCGAGACGAAGAGCAGCCTGTTCCTCGCGAGGAAGTCGAACACCGGCTTCTTCATCCAGCTGTCGTGCCTAAACTCGACAAAGAGCGGCGTCTCGCCGAACTCCTTGCGGAGCGACACGAGGTACCCGCGGGCCTCGCGCGTGTTCCTGAACGCCCACGGGAACTGGCAGAGCACGCCCGAGAACTTGCCCTTCTCCTCGAGCGGCACCATCGCCTCGCGGAAGGCCGGGACGTCGTCGAGCTTGCCTTCGTGCGTCGTCGTCCTGTGGGCCTTGACGATAAACCGGAAGCCGTCGGGCGTGCGCTCGGCCATCCCGGCCATCTGCTCGGGCCTCGGCATCCCGTAGTAGGTGAAGTTGATCTCGACCGCGCCGAACTTCCCGGCGTAGAAGGACAGCATGTCGGGCTGCTTCATGTCCTCCGGGTAGAACGTCCCCACCCAGTCCTTATACTGATAGCCGCTCGTGCCGACTATGATCTCAGGGCCGGGCATGGGCTCTCCTTCATCGGGTCACGCTCTTTACCTCCAAAGGCTCAGACGATGTGTCCGAGGTTCGCCAGCAGCGTATCGAAGAACCCCGCGGTCCTCTTCGCCAAGTGTCCGCTCAGGAAACCCACGAGGAACGGCGGCCAGACGCCGTGGATCATCTGGATCGTCTGGAAGGTCTGAGCGCGGGCCGCGGCGCTCGTGCCGTGGACGGCGTACTTCCAGATGAGGATCGGAACAAGCGTGACTATCGCGCCGCAGTAGAGAAAGCACACGAGGTACGTCACGATGCGCATGATCCGCGCGAACCGCTTCTGGCTGACGGCGTAGCGCACGCGGACCTTCTCGCCCTGCGCGTCGAGCGTCACCAGCCCGGAGTCGAACGCCATCGCGGCGTGGGCGCCGACGCCCTTGACCTTCTCGAAGGCGACGCGCTCACGCGTGCGCTCGGTGATCTTGACACCGCTCATGCCGCCCATCGAGGTCGCCGCGATGAGCTGCTCGGCGATCTTCTTCGATACCGCCTCCGAGTCGCCTGTGAGCTCCGCCTCGCCCGTGAGCACGTCGCGCGCCTCCAGCCCGCCGGGGATGAGCTCGCGCGGGGTCGACGGGCGAAGCCGCGAGAACGCGAACCACGTGCCGATGAGCCACACCAGCCACATCGGGGCGGCCACCGCGAAGAAGATGACCTTGGCGGTCTCTATCGGCATGGGCTCCCGTGCCCCGACGGACCACGCCGTCCACGTCGCGGCGGCCGTCGCGGTGAGAACGGTCCCGGCAATCCCTGCAGGCATGGCGTTCCTCCGGTGAGCGGCCGGCGGCGTCTCTGTCCCCCACACATGCTACAACGAAAGGCCGCCGGCATCAAACGTTGAGTTGGCCGCGTTCCAGCACTACAACGCTAGAACCAGCCACAGAGGTCACAGAGAACACAGAGAACGGCCAGACACCTTGCGGACGGCAACCTCAACGGAAGCTGTTGTGCCGTACTGAATCCGTTCGCCGTTCTCTGTGCTCTCTGTGTCCTCTGTGGCGGAAGTGGCGTTGCAGTGTGGCGGCTCCCGGCGTTGGCGCATTTCCCCGGATTCCTGCAGAATCGCGCGTTGAATCGGGGGCCCATCGGTGTACTGAATAGTACTGAACAACGGAACGGGCGGTCGATGGGCGAGAACGTCAAGCTCGCGATAGACGCGGTCCTCGGCGGGCGCATCGAGGCGTACGCCGAGGTCGTCCGGGCATACCAGGAGGACATCCGGCGCGTCGTGGCGTACGCGCTCCGCGATGTCTCGACGACCGAGGACCTGGTCCAGCAGGTCTTCGTGAACGCCTACATGAGCCTCGAGAGATACGATCCCGACAGGGACTTCGGCGCCTGGCTGCGGTCGATAGCGCGCAACCTCGTGCGGAACGAAATCAGGCGGAGCGTGCGCGAGCGCGGCGCGCTCAGGACCTACCGCGAGAGCCTGGCGGAGCGGCTCGACGACGACGAGGCGGCCGGGCGCGACGAGGCACGCCGCCGGGAGCTAGAAGGCGCGCCCGAGAAATGCCGCGAGGGCCTCTCGCCCGACGCATCGCCCGCGCTCGATCTCCGCTACGCCCGCTCGCTCGGCTTCGGTCAGATCGCCGAGGCCCTCGGCAGGACGGTGGCTGCGACCCGCCAGATGCTCTCGAGGGTGAGACTCGCGCTCCGCAGATGCATCGAGGAAAGGACGGCGCGATCGTGAGTGACCGCAAGCGCGTCGAGGAGCTCACCCTCAAGGTGCTCGACGACGGGGCGAGCGACGCCGAGATCGAGGAGCTAGAACGGCTCGTCTCCTCCGATGATCTGGCGAAGGAGGCCCACATCGCGCTCGTCGAGCAGGAGGCCGTCCTTCGCGGCGGGCGGGAGGGCGTCGATCTCACCGATGCGATACTGGCCCGCGTGCGCCGCGCTCTCGGACTTCGGCGAGCTCAGTCGAGCCGCGAGAGCGTCGAGAAGGGCGTGATGGAGAAGATACGTGCGAGGCCGCGGCCCGGAAGCGAAGGGGGTGCGCCGGTGGCAATACGACCCATCGGGCCGGAGTGGAAGTGGCTCGGGAGCGCAAGGTTCTGGCTCGTCTCGGCCGCCGCCGCGGCCATTCTCGTCCTCGCGGTCGGCCTTCACGCCCGGCACGTCTCCTCCCGCCACGCGAAGCCGCAGGAGGCGTTCCTGTACGGCCAGCGCGAGCTCGTCCCCGGGGTCCCGACCGCCTACCGGGCCTTCGTCCGGAACGCGATGACATCGGAGCCAGTGCCGGAGGCGCGCGTGAGCTTCGCGCTGCTCGACCCGGGTGGGGCGACCGTCTGGAAGACCGGCGGGACGACCGACGCGAACGGCATAATCGAGATCCTGCCCGCGCTCCCCGACGACGCGCCCGAGGGCGACTACACGCTCAAGGCCGACGTGAGCTCCTCCGCGGGCGAGAGCACGATCTCGCGCGACGTCGCGGTCGAGCGTTCCTTCAGGGCGCTCGTGACCACCGACAAGCCGCTATACCAGCCCGGGCAGACGATCCACATCCGGACGCTCGCGCTCGCGAAGGCCGACCTCCGGCCCGTCGCACGCCGCGGCATCGTGCTCGAGGTCCGGGACGCGAAGGGCAACAAGGTCTTCAAGAAGGTGACGAAGACCTCCGAGTTCGGCATCGCCTCGGCCGACTTCCGGCTAGCCGACCAGGTGAACATGGGCGAGTATACCGTGAGCGCGACCGTCGGCGACACGACCTCCGAGCGCAGCGTTACGGTCAAGCGCTACCGGCTGCCGAAGTTCAAGGTGTCGCTCTCGACGGACAAGGGCTACTACGCGCCGGGCGAGAAGGTGGTGTGCGATCTCGCGGCCGACTACACGTTCGGGAAGCCCGTCGCGGGCGGGAGGGTGCGGGTGGTCGCCTCGGAGTACATCGAGAAGCTGCGGAGTTTCGCCGAGGTCTCGGGCGTCACCGACGCCGAAGGGCGATTGCGCGTGGAGATCCCCCTCAAGCGCAGCTTCGTAGGTCAGGAGCTCAAGAAGGGCGACGCCTTCGTCACGCTCGCGGCCACGGTCACCGACGCGGCAGACCACATGCAGAAGAAGACGCTCGACCTTACGGTCACCACCAGACCCATCCGGATCGAGGTCTTCCCGGAGTCCGGGCAGCTCGTCCAGGGCGTCGAGAACGTGCTCTACATGGTCACCGCCTATCCCGACGGCCGTCCGGCGAAGACGAGGCTGCTTGTAGGCAAGACGCGCGAGGCGGTCGGGACCTCGGACGTCGGCATCGCGAAGGTCAAGATCACGCCGACGAAGCCGAACCTGCAGCTCACTATAGTTGCCGAGGACAGGTTCGGCGTCCGCGCGGAGGCCAAGCGCGAGCTCCGCGTCGACTCCCGCGCCGACTCGATCCTCCTGCGGACCGACCGCGCGGTCTACAAGGCGGGCCAGACGGCCGTGGTGGGCGTGCTCTCGCCGGGCAGGAAGGGGCGGGTCTTCCTCGACGTCGTGAAGGACCGGCGGACGGTCCTTATGAAAAGCATCGACCTCAAGGACGGGAAAGGTGAGATCGCGCTCGACCTGTCCGCGGACCTCTTCGGGACGCTGGAGCTGCATGCGTATCGCATCATGCGCGACGGGAACATCGTGGGCGATGCTAAGGTGATCCAGGTCACGCGCGCCGATGACCTTACCATTTCAGCATCGCTCGACAAGGAGGTCTACCGCCCCGCGGAGAAGGCGATCCTCGACCTGGTTGTCACGCGCGCCGGCAAGGAAGGAAAGGGCGAGCCCGTGCGGACGGCGCTCGGGCTTTCGGGCGTCGACGAGGCGGTGTTCGCGCTCCAGGAGATGCGCCCCGGCCTCGAGCGGGTGTACTTCATGCTCCAGGAAGAGATACTGAAGCCGCGGTACGAGATCTGCGCGCACCCGCCGTTCAGCGCGCGCCGGGCGATTCGGCAGGGCCCTCCCGAGCAACCCGAGCTCGAGGAAGCCAGCGTCGTGCTCTTCTCCTCCGCCGAGGGTTCCGCCCCCCCCGCGCGCGACGCGAGCGAGACGTTCGAGCAGAAGAACCAGCGCTTCCACCAGGAGAAGGAGCGCTACTATGCGGGCCTCTGGGCCGCGGCGGCGCTCGTGGTGGTGCTCCTCTTCTTCGGGGCCGCGCTACCGGTGATCGCATACGCTGTCTGGCGCCTCTTCCGCCGCGAAGCCCTGGAGGGGGGCTCAGAGGATGACGTTCGAGGTTTCCGGCTTAGCGCAAGGAAGATCGCAACATGGTGGGCCGTTGGATTCTATGTGGCGGTCACGTTCATGCTACTGGCCCCGATTCTCGGCATGGCAGTGGACAGGGAGACCAGGGGCTTGGTACTGGGTATCATCTTCGGTGCGATCGTCGGCCTGGCCGCGCTCTGGAGGCTCGTCTTCTGGGTGTGTCGCTTCAGACGCAACCCCATGTCGGCAGCCGTTCCCCTCCTACGCAAGGCCGTCTTCGCGTTACCGGCGGCCTTCGTCTTGGCCTTCGTCGCCGTGCCCTGCGTGATTGCGGCCGGAGAGACCTATCCCAGGGGCCTCAGTGCCGGCACGGTCGACATTTCCGTGTTGCTGGTGGGTTCGGTGGTCGTGCTGGAAGTAGGGGCTATGGCAGCAGCGTCAGCGAGCGCCCTTCGCAGGATCACGTCCTGGCGATGGCTAGGGATTCTGGTGAGTCGGTCCGCGCTCCCGGCTATCCCGGCCTTACTGATCTTCTTCATAGTCGCAGCCTTATCCCTGCCTTTCTTCTCCCTTATGGGTAGCATTGCGGGGCCGGAGTTGGCTCCGATGAGCCAGATGGCTGGCAGCGCGGAAGAAGGCGATGAAGGCAGGTCGTGGTCGGTCCGCAGACGGACTGGTTTGGAGAAGACGGAGACGCTCATTCCTCCGAGCAAGGCGGACGGTCCAAGAGGCGAGGGCTCGCGAGCCCTCAAGGCCCCCACCCGCATCCGCCGCTACTTCCCGGAGACGCTCCTCTGGAAGCCGGAGCTCATCACCGACGAGCGCGGCCGGGCGCGGCTGGAGGTCCCGCTCGCGGACTCGATCACCACATGGCGCATCGCGATGAGCGCGGTCTCGGCGCGCGGCGAGCTCGGGTCGGGCACGAAGGGGCTGCGCGTCTTCCAGGATTTCTTTGTGGACATCGACTTCCCCGTCGCGCTCACGCAGCACGATAGGGTCAGCGTCCCGGTCGCGGTCTACAACTACCTCGACAGGCCGCAGACGGTGCGCCTGGAGGTCGAGCCGCGAGCGTGGTTCCGCCTCGAGGGCGACCGCTCGCGCGAGCTCCGCATCGGCGCGAAGGAGGTCACGAGCGTCTACCTCACGATGGAGGCGCTCCGGCCCGGGAGCCACTCGCTACTGGTCAAGGCCTACGGGACCGAGATGGCCGACGCGGTCGAGCGCCGCGTCCGCGTGGAACCCGACGGCAGGCCCTTCGTCAGGACCATCAACGGTCGCCTGGGCGAACACCTCACCCGCGAGTTCACGATCCCCGAAGGCGCGATCGACGGCGCGAGCGATCTCATCGTCAAGATCTACCCGGGCTCGTTCAGCCAGGTGATGGAGGGCCTCGACTCGATCTTCCGGATGCCGCACGGATGCTTCGAGCAGACCTCGTCCGTCACGTATCCCAACATCCTCGTCCTCGACTACATGCGCCGCACGAAGCAGATCAAGCCCGAGATCGAGATGAAGGCGCTGAACTATATCAACCTGGGTTACCAGCGGCTGCTCTCCTTCGAGGTGCCGGGCGGCGGCTTCTCGCTCTACGGCCGCGCCCCGGCGAGCACCCACCTCACGGCGTACGGCCTCATGGAGTTCAGCGACATGGCGGAGGTCTACGAGATCGACCCGGCCGTGATCTCGCGCACGCGGGAGTGGCTGCTGTCCCGAGTGAAGCCCGGGGGGCGGATGGACGGGAACAGGGCCTACATCGCCTGGGCGATGGCCGAGTGCGGCGGGGACCACTCGCGCGTCGCGCCGCTCCTCGACGACGTCGCGCGCCTCGCCGCCGAGATCGACGACCCCTACGTGCTCGCGTTGTGCGCCAACGCCCTCGCCGCCGCGGAGCGCAAGGAGGCAAAGAAACTTCTCAAGAAGATCGACGCTCTCAAGAAGGTGGAGGGCAAGCTCGTTCACTGGAGCTCGGGCTCGCAGGGGGTGATGTACTCAAGGGGCGAGGTGCTCAGCATCGAGACGACCGCGCTCGCGGCCTACGCCTATCTCAAAGCCGGCTACCGGACGGACACCGCCCACAAGGCCTTGGCCTGGCTCGTAGAGAAGAAGGACCCGCGCGGCACCTGGTACTCGACGCAGGCCACGGTCCTCGCCATGCGGGCGCTCCTCGCCGGTGCCGGCCCCTCGGGCATTGTATCCTCCGGACGCGAGGGCGAGCTCGCGGTGACGATCAGCGCGAACGGGAAGCTCGCCAAGGAGCTTGTCATTACGCCCGAGACGAGCGACGTCTTTCGCCTCGTGAGCTTGCGCGAGCTCGTCCGGGAGGGTCCGAATGACGTCTCGCTCGAGGTGGCGGGCAAGGCCGAAGGTCAGGCTCCTTCGAAGGTACGGCCTGCCCTAACGGGCGTGGCAGAGCTCGCCTACCAGATCGTCGCCACGCACTACATGCCGTGGGCGAGGGAGGCGGCCCGTGCGGGACCGGCGCGTAAGGAGATCACCATCGACGTGAAGTACGATACCACGCGCCTCAAGAAGGACGACACGCTCACCGCGCGCGTTACGATCCGCTACAACCGCCCCGAGCCGGCCAACATGACGATCATCGACCTGGGCATCCCGCCGGGCTTCGAGGTGATCCCGGACCTGTTCGAGGCCCTCAAAAAGAACCGCCTCATCGAGCGCTATTCGATGACGGGCAGGCAGGTCACTCTCTATATGCGCGAGATCCGCGCGGGGAAGCCCTTCTCGTTCGAGTACAAGATGCGGGCGAAATTCCCGGTCAGGGTCAAGACCCCGCGCTCGAAGGTCTACCAGTACTACGAGCCCGCCGTCCGGGACGAGACCGTGCCCGTCGAGATCGTTGTGCTGTGAAGGCGCTGCAGCGTGCTCCGGCGCGCTGGCAGGGAAGAGTCGGGACAGACAGGGCGCCGCGATCAATCCCGACCACCGCCGGGGCCGGGCGCCGACAGCTTCGCGCGCAGCTCGGCGATCTTGGCCCGGACGCCCTTCTGTTGCGGATGGTCGGGGTCGAGGCGGAGGACCTCGCGGTACTGCTCGACCGCGTCCGCGAAGCGGCCCATCTTCTCGTAGACCATGAACTCAGCGAACAGCTTCTCCTTAACTGAGATTCTCTTCTTGTTTCGGGCTGTCTTCTTCTTGGTGCCCGGTGTCGGTGTCTTGTTCGGCATAGCGTCCCTTCTTCGCCGTTAGAGCCCGTGCCCCCATTCCTCTTCCTCTTCCTCAAATTGAGAGTAGTTAGAGGTGCCTGCGTGCTCTGGTGTGGTGTTGTCCAGCGCCTCCTGCAAAGCCTGCTCCACGGTCTTACGGGGCTTACCACCGGTAGCCTCGTTCACGTACTCGTCTCGGAGCTTCTCTGTCAGGTCACGCTCTTTCATATCTTAGATTTATGATTCATTGTTTAGTTCCTCTTCGATTCTCCAGAACGCCTCAGCGGCAGCCTGCTGCCAGCGTTCCATCTCTTCTTTCAAGTCATCGGGAAGTTCTTCTTCGTGATCAGGATGAGTTCGACGGATCATTTATTGAGCTTCTTAAGGATCTTGCCAACGTCTTCCTTGATGTCCTTGATACGTTCGTCCATCACGGGTATCTTCGCGATGTCGGCCCTCTGCTCGGCCATGTCTTGTTTGAGGTTGTCTACTTCGATCTGCTGCGCTGAGTTGACGATGGTGTTTTTGATTGTCCCGCCGCCAGCTCCCACGACAACAGCACCTAGAACAAGGATAGCGACCCCCACCACTATCGCCTTCGTGTATCCGTTTCCGTTTGTTTCCATTACTACTCCTCAAAGGGGTCTTCTGGGTCAAATTCAATGTGAATATGATCCTTCTCTTTCACTACGTCGTAGGCTTCTCCAAGAGCCAAACCCAGCCTCTCTGCCCACAATTCTGCCTCGTAGTGGACTCTCCCAGTGATGTTGTATATACTTATGTCAAACGCTTTATCCTTGTAGTG
>SDBV01010751.1_pt1 | contig 11970 bp, 13 predicted proteins | sample 2277081 | NCBI WGS metagenome assembly SDBV01 (sample SAMN10402039, study PRJNA504765) | marine sediment metagenome | isolation source: marine sediment core GS10_PC15, 223 cmbsf | place: Arctic Ocean: Southern Knipovich Ridge | collected 2010
TTTGTGATAAGTATATGGATTTTAATTAATCCACCACCAAATTGGAAAATTAATTATGCTGCTGTTTATTTATTTATAACATTGTTTGTAGCCGGTATTACTTTATTTATTCCGGGTTTTATAACATATTATTACATGAAGATTAAAATCTTTCTAAAAAAGATTGATCATAAACTTATCAAGCGAAAAAATAAAGCTAAGTTATAAGCTTGTTGATCTGTAATATAAAAATTAATCCTTTCTTATTTTTTCTCTTCGATTTTATTTCTTAATTCGGGTAAAAACCAGTATTTATGTGCCTTGACAATACACATCTTTACGAGTTGATTTTGATGTATTTCTGGATAATATTCTTTAATTTCTTTTAATGCTTCGTAGGCAACCCGATCGCTGTCCTTTCTCATATTAGGCTTTAAACTAAATCTGATCTCAAAATCTTTTTCTTTCATGAAATCCCAAATTTCTCTAATTGTTTCAAAATCAACGTTAAAATATAAAAAAGATTCAAAAATAAACTTTTCTATTTTAACTTTTAATCGTACTTAAATCCCATTCTAATAATTAATTAAATCCTATTCTAATAATTAATTAAAACTTAATAATGATTCTACTATATTTGTCGAATTTGTCATTTTCGACATGAAAGCCAGATTATATGTTCATTAAATTGACATATAATATAAAATTCTTTTAAAAATTGTTCCTTTGTGATTAACAAATTAATTTTACTTAAATATTTATCTTTGTCCTCATTCATTCTCTGTCTTTATTTATTTGACATGGCGAATATGTCAACTTCGACAAAGATTTTTAAATATTTATACTTTTAAATATATATACTTAAATACTTAAAAAAATCTTTAACAGCATTAAGGCGGCTCCTGTCAACCAGACCTAAGTACACGGTCAAAATAATAAACAGTGGGAGAAAAGCATATTTGAGTGTAAAGATATGCACTAGAAGACAAAAATCCAAGAGATTGATCTGATCCTTAATAAATCTAATAGGAGAAAATTTTACTCCTAGTGATCTTAAAAAATATAATCATAAATATATTTAATTAAGATAGTTGAATTTAAGTTACAAAATCCTTTTAGATTAATTTCTAAAGAAATCTAACATAAAAATGCCCGATTTCAACCGAAGTAACATAAAAAAAGCTCTAAATAGACTGAGTGAAAAATTTAAGAAAAATCCTTGCACGTTCGAACAGACTGTCAATGAAGTATTTAACTTTTTTAAAAACAAAGGAATTAAAAGGGAGGGCGCAATAAAAATAGTTATTCAATTAATCCGGGAACAATCAATTATCCCTGGTAAAAAACACACATCTCAAACAATATTAGATAATCCTACTCGACGTTCAATTTTTAATTACATAAATAGAGAAAAAGTCACATATTATTCAGAAATTAAATTGCAATTAGGCCTAAGAAGCGAGAATATGTATCGCATCCATTTAGAGTCATTAGAAAATTTTGGGCTTATTAAAAGTGATCTTTTTGGAATTGGAAAAGGTATTAGGTTACTCTATCGTAAAGACATCGATAAAGAAAAAGCTGGATATTACTACCGATTGAAAGACAAAATACATTTCGATATAATAATGTTGCTTTGTAAGAAAGGGCCGTTAAGGTTAGTCGATATTAATGCTCATTTAAAAGTTGACGCTAAACATACGGTAAAAAATTTAGTTGAGATTGATTTAATAATTAATACGGATACCATCTTTTCAATTAATCCAAGAAAGAGAGAGGATATTAAACAAATAGTTGATTTCATTATAATAAAAAAAAAAAATAATGGAGATATTTGAATGCTGAATTGGACGCCTGTTGTTATAGCTGATTTTTTCTTAGGAACATTTTTTTTAGCTGGAGGATTATGGTCTCTAAGAACATCGGAAAATGTTAAAATTAAAACAATTAAATATCTTAAAGCTATTTGGCTCACATTAGCTGTTTATTTTTATCTAGAAGCCGTTTCATTTCTATTTTTAGACCTTTTTTTGGGACGTATTTATGCACTCATAGGTTTTGCGGCAATGTTTTTTTTAATTATTGCGATAAACTATAACTATAAGGATAACTTTTTTTCTGTTTGGCTATTAATTGTCATTATTTTTGGATGTATTGCTACTTATCTAGCATTCACTCAACCTGATGCTGCTAAAATTGAAATAGTAAACGGATATTATCAAGTAGTATGGACTGGTATTTTTGATATACTAGGTAAACTTATCATCTCTTTATTTGCCATTGTCTTTTTTGGATGGGTTGTTGTAACCCTACTGTTCTCGCCCTATATTTTACGAAAGTATTCATTTTATTTTTTTATTGGAGCTTTTATTACTTCCATAATCTCACTAATTATATATTATGTTCTAGAATCTCTATTATGGACGGAAATTTTTATGTGCATTGGTTTAATTTGTTGTAACTATATAATTTATAAAGAACCCGGGATTTTATACATCCTCCCTTTCAAGGCTTATCGTTTAACTGTATTAAATAAAAACGGTGATCCTCTAATTAAATACGTATGGTCACGAACGTCTTCAATTGATATTATTTACGATATTTTAAAATCTACAGAATCTAAAAACCTTGAGAAAACAAGAAAGCATTTATTTATACCTAAAATGAAGATAATATCAAAACTTGTAGGGATGATAAAAGAGATTAAAAATCCAAAAGGATTTAAAATCTCTCAAAACAAGGAAAATGAAAATATTATATTAGAGATGAAATTTCCTGAAATTATAGTTTTTGAGTCTCAATATATTATTATTAAGTTTGAAGTCTCAAAAATTACAAAGTTTCTGAGGGATTTAATTGTTCAGTTTTCGAATGAATTTGAGTTCCAATTTAGAGATGAATTAGAAAATTCTCAAATAAAAATAGAAAAATATGAAAGAGGATACCAATTTATAAATAAGTATTTCTATATGTTTCCTTCAAATATAATCACTAGCTCAAAGGAAAGCTTATTAATTTCCTCAGAATCGTTCCTGATAGATGAAGAATTAGAAAAAAGAGTTAGAGAACTATTTCCTAAAGAGGAAGACTATTATTTTATAAAATGTGAACTACAACGAGCTCCCGAGATTACATTGAAAACAATTAATAAATTATGGGAAGAATTACAAAATTAATAAAAAATAGATTATAATAAAACCTAAGAGAACGAAAAATCTTGATATACATCAAAAAGAGAGAGGAAATTAAAGAAACGGTAAATAAAATTAAGTTAAAAAAGTATGATAAAAATAGAGATGATATTTGAATGCTAAACTGGACGCCTGTTGTTATAGCGGATTTTTTCCTTGGAAGTTTTTTCCTACTGGGAGGGTTGTGGTCCCTGAGAACATCGGAGAATGTTAAAATAAAAACAATAAAGTACCTAAAGGCAGTATGGATTACACTCGCGATTTACTTTTATATGGAGGCTGTCTCATTTCTATTTTTAGACCTTTTTTGGGGGCGAATTTATGGTATCATTGGATTTGTCGCTTTAGCTTTCCTTGTTATCGCAATAAGCTACAACTATAAAGATAGCTCCATTTCAATTTGGCTCTTAATTGTTGTTGTTTTTGGGATTATTGCAACATATTTAGCATTTACTCAACCTAATGCTGCTAAAATTGAAATGAGAGATGGATATTATCAAGTGGTGTGGACTGGTACCTTTGACCTCTTAGCTACAAATATCGTCCCTATATTTGCTATCATCTATTTTATTTGGGTTGTTATAACACTAGTTTTTTCCCCATTCATCTTAAGAAAATATGCATTTTACTATTTTGTAGCAATATTTTTTACAACAGTGATACCCGTAATTATTTATTACTTTATAAAGTCTCTTTTTTGGACTGAAATTTGTACAGGTCTTGGTTTATTGGTATGCAATTATATTATTCATAAAGAACCAGGGATTTTATATATACTTCCCTTCAAACCTTATCGATTAACTGTTTTAAATAAAAAGGGAGATATTTTAATTAAATATGTTTGGTCGAGAACAACTTTAATTGATGTAATTTATGATATTTTAGCATCTACGGAATCAAAGAACATAGAAAAAACGAAAAAATCTTTATATTTATCTGAAAAGAAAGGCGGTAAATTATCCATAAAAATAAAGCTTCTGGAGATGATTAAAGAGATAAAAAATCCGAAAGGATTTAAAATATCTTATAACAATGAAAATAAAAATACGATTTTAGAGATGAAATTTCCTGAAATTTTAGTTAATGAATCTCAATTCATTATAGTTAAATTTGAAGTCTCAAAAATTACCAAGTTTCTTAGAGATTTAATTTTTCAGTTTTCGAATGAATTTGAGTTCCAATTTAGAGAAGAATTAAAAAATTCTATAATTGAAAAAGAAAAATATGAAAGAGGATACCAATTTATAAATCAATATTTCTATATGTTTCCCTCAAATATAATTAAGAGCTCAAAGGAAAGTTTATTAATTTCCCCAGAATCGTTCCTTATAGAAGAAGAGTTAGAGAAAAAGATTAGATTACTATTTCCTGAAGAAGAAGACTTCAATTTTATAAAATGTGAAATACAACGAGCTCCTGAGATCACATTAAAAACGTTAAATAAAATTTGGGAGGAAAAACAAAATGAAACAGGTGTTACAAGATAAAATAGGATAAGGGTTGTCGAATCTGTATTTTAAACACACTTCAATAAAAGGAAATTTTGCTCCTAGTTAATTTAAAAGGAGGGTGAACAATTTTTATTTAAGTTCTTCATTTTAAAATTATTGTAAAAAATATCTATCAGAACGTCTATATTAACATGCCAACCAAATGACAAAACTTCAAGGGTTTGGCAGGGAATGATTTAACTATAATATATTGGTTTATTTAAGTAATTCAAGCGATAAAAAAAGTAAAGAGAAAGGATAACGAAATCTGCTCAAATTTATAAAAGTAGGAGAGAATTAAACTCTTAGAGTTTAATAGAGGGCGAAATCCAATGTTAGAGCAAATTATCATTAAACCGAATGGTTCCTTCCTATAGTGTATTATCTATAATTTTTTATATATAAGCATATTTAAAAAAAAACTATTTTGTTGCGCTAGTACATACAAGAATTTAATATTCTTCTTAATTAGTTTAAGATCTAAACTTTTATGGTTTTAAAGTCTGATTTTGAAACTGATTAATTTCTATACTATTAAGACCTATCTATCTTGAATATTAACTGCAAGCTTAAGTGGAGTGTTAGTTTGATTATTTATTTAATTGAGATAAATTATTATTAATTTAATTATGCAAACTAGAAGTTAAAGCAAGGATATTCGGGAAAAGTTTATTAGTGAAGCCAGACTTATTTTCATGGTTTCAATATTAGACCAATTTTTATTAAATTAGTATATTTCTAATATTTTTCTAATAAAAAGGTTGGGGTTTTTGAAATGAAAAAAATTTTTTGGGAATTCAAAAATTGTGGAAGAAGTAAAGACTGTCCTACTGCGTTAGATCCCAGATTAAATGGAGCTCATGAGGGATTTAATGCTGGACGTGCTTGTTGGATGATTGCTGGTACCTTTTGTGGTGGTATAATTCAAGGAACTTATGCTAAGAAAGAAAAAAAATGTATAGATTGCGATTTCTATAAATATGTGAAAAATGATGAATATCCTCAGTTCCAACTCTCTATTTTATTGAGAGAAAAATTAAAGAATACAACCTAAAAACTAATATTCTGAACTCTACTTAATTTTTTTTTTTTTAATAATTTTTTATAGACCATTGGTCTTTAGTAAACTTCTATACATACAAATAAGCTCTTGAAAACGTGATTAGTATGAGTTTTGAATTTAAAACTTTATTAAGTTATATACAATTTTTAGATTTGTAATAAAATTATTAATAAAGTGATAAAAATTAAGCCGGATAATATGGAATTTAATATGGAAGCTGTAAAAGCATTGATTATCAAAAGTGTACCTTATTATAAAACTTTAGGTCTTGATCTCCAGGAGATAAGAGATGGAAGAGCGAAATTTGAACTTGTCGTTAGAAAAGAGTTGACTCAAAATGGTATGGTTCATGGTGGAGCCTTTGCTTCTCTCATAGATTCTGCTTGTGCTTGTGCAGCGATTTCAGCAATCTATCCAAATGGTTATGCAACTAGTATCGATTTGCAAGTTTCATATCTAAAACCTGTTTCGAAGGGAACTCTAACAGCAGAGGCTGAGTGTATTAAGAGTGGAAAGAATATTTGTTTTTGTGAAGCAAAAGTATGGAATGATCAAGGTGAATTAGTTTGTACCGGCAGTTCACAGCTTATTCGAGTATATTAAAATACTATATATTAAATACTATATATTTTTTGTCTGTCGAAAAATTGCCAGAAAAAGCTAATCAGGATCGATATCGATGGATATATGATTCCGTTATTTCAAATCTCTATGATGTATGCTTGAAAATAGGTCTTACACCACCAGGCGAGAGAATTTTGAGGATGAGCGTAGTTGAAGCTGTTGAGTATAAACCAGGAGAAAAAATTCTGGATTTATGTTGTGGAACCGGGACTTTAACGGTTTTTCTTGCGCAGTTAATACCCTCTGATTGTAAAATTATTGGTGTGGATATTTCCGCTGGTCAAATAAGGCAAGCAAACAAAAAAAATCATTATCCAAATCTAAAATTTGAGGTGATGGATGCGGTAAATTTATTATTTGATAACGAAATTTTTGATAAAGTTATTATTTCTGCTGCATTACATGAAATGGACTCTTCTCTAAGATTGAAGGTTTTGGCTGATGTTCATCGAATATTAAAGCCTAAAGGTAATTTTATAATTTTTGACCATCATGAGCCAAGAGAAACAGGATTGAGAATTTTATACAATTTTTATTTAGGTTTTTGGGAAAAATTGCTTTCACATTCTTTTGAAATGCAAAGACACATTTTAATGGAGCTAAAAAACTCTGGTTTTAAAATTATGAAACAGAATCAAGTAGAAAAATTTCTCAAATTTTTCCAAGTAATTGTTGCAAAACGTTAAGTTTCTTATCATATTAATCTTATCATTATACTTTTCTAAAAAGTTATAATCCATAAAGCATTGTTAAAGATTAATATTAAGATTAATACATTATTAATTTTTAAGTTTTAAAAAATGGTTGAAGTAGAAGGAGAAGGTAGATCAAGTGAATTTGAATGTAATAAAATAAGTATAGACCTTGAAAAATGTATAAACTGTAAATTATGCGTGAGTGAATGTCCTGTAAGACTCTATTATGATAAAAATGACAAGGTATTATTAAGAAATTACGCTGATGATGTCTGTATGGAATGCGGACATTGTGTAGCAGTTTGCCCCACTAACGCCATAACGTTGAAACAAGTTCCTATATATGATGTAAAGGAAATTAATGAAGATATAAAAAAACCCACATATGTAGAATTACTAAATTTCTTTCAAATTCGCAGATCAGTAAGGCAGTTTAAGGATAAGCCAATTCCTCAAGAATTATGGGAAAAAATAATAGAAACTGCGAGGATTGCTCCTACTGGTCATAACGATCAATCAGTACATTTTACTATTGTTAGAGACCTTGAGCGATTGACTAAATTTAATAAAGAAATTACTAAAAACACAAAACTTTTAGTAAGTTTACTTGAAGATCCAAGCAAGAGAGATCATGCTGAATCTATTATTTCTAAAAGTATGATTAATTTACTTGAAACAATACTTCCTAGTTTGAAGAATATGCTTAAGGGTATTGACCGTGGTGAAGATTTTTGGCGTTGGGGTGGTGAATTATTGGTGATACACACACCTAAAAAGGGGATGAGTATTACAGAAGATTGTACGCTAGCAGCCAGTAATGCTATGTTAGCCGCAGAAGCTTTAGGCTTAGGGACATGTTCTTTAGGAGTTGCCGTTACATCAATTAACCATATCAAATCTGTTGCTAAAGCTGTAAAACTTCCAAAGGATCATAAAGTAGGTTATGTATTAACAATTGGATTTCCAAAAATAAAGTACCATAGAATACCTGCTCGCCAACCTGCCAAGGTAACTTGGCTTTAAAGCAATTTTAATTTATAATAAAAAAATAGCAGTTAAACAGCATCTATGTTAGAAAATTCAAAAATATTTATTAATCTTGATGTTTGTACAAGATGTAAAGCTTGTGTTAATGAATGTAGTTATTACTATTTTAATTCTGAAATTCTACAATTAGATGATTTGTCCGAAGAGGGCTGTATTGAATGTGGTAAATGTGTTGCTGTTTGTCCAGTTAACGCAATAAATTTAAAAACTCATTTAGGAAAGAATCTTAAGGACGTTCCTGCTAAAGAGGATTTGCCTTCTTTCGATTCTTTATCAAATCTTTTTCAAACAAGGAGATCGAGAAGGCAATTTAAGGATAAAACAGTCCCTAAAGAGTTAATTGAGAAGATTTTAGATTCAGCAGGTCGATATTCAGCAACAGGACATAATCAAGAAAATGTTTATTTTACTATAGTCCAAAATCGTGATATACTAGCCAAATTTTCAGACGAGTGTACATTACAAGTAAAAAATCTTATAACAAAATTCGAGGATCCTCAAGGAAGAGATTCCTTGAAAGCCGTAATTCCTGAAGATATGCTGCGGAAAGTAGAAGAAGTAATTCCATCTTTTAAACGAAAATTAAAACGGTATGATCAAGGCGAAGAAGTATGGCGTTGGGATGCTGAATTAATTCTAATTCATTCTCCTAAAGACTCAAAATCATTAATAGAAAATTGTACATTAGCTGCGGGTCAAATAATGTTAGCTTCAGAGACATTAGGGTTAGGAACTTGTTCGTTGGGCTACATTACGGCTTTTTTTGGTCTTTTTAGATCCGTTTCTAAGGTTGTAAAGATACCAATTAAGCATAAAGTTGGATACACATTATGTATCGGATACCCAAAAGCACGATATTACAGAATCCCCGTGCGGATGCCTCTTAAGGCGAAATGGCTTGAAGAATGAAGCAGAAATGTAAGAATTGCGGTATGATAAGGTCTGTCAAAGATCTTGTGAAATTCGAGAGTGAGAGTTATTTATGTTTTTCTTGCTGGAATAACTACCTAAAAAAGAAAAACTCCCAAAATTAAACTAAGATCCGAGTCGAGTAAATAAAAAAATTTGATTTAATCATAAGCAAGAAGATAAGTATACTTTCCTAAATCAAATTTATCAATTTTAATATCCCGATATAGAACATTTTTCGTTTTATTTAGAGGCATTTTAACTACAATTTTAAAGTCATCAATATATAGATTATTATAAAAAACTCTTTTTTTCTTGTCAAAATCTATAAACTTGCTAGTAGAAAAATCCTCTTTTTTCATTGAACGGAGTAAAAACTTAACCACCCTCTAACTTTTTTATATTTTTATGTAAGAAATTAATGCTTATATGCAAAAAATTTAAACAGTTTTGATTATAGACAATTTAATGGAACTCTATTAAATGGAATAGGTAAAATATGTATCAAAATAACGAATTAATGAATGTCTCCTAAATTTAAACTGTTTTTTCGTACCAGAAATATAATAATAAATTTCCTATTTATATGTTGTGATTTTATTTATACCGTTATTTTAAATGTTCTCCTAGTTTTTCAATGGTTATATATACTTGAAATTCAAAATTATTTTAAATCTAAAAGGATTTTTAAATTTAAGGTAAATATAATTGATAGAACCCTCAGAAAAATCTTTATCGAATCCAACATTATTAAAAAAATTCTTAGAAAGTAATGTCATTAAAAGTGCCAAAAAATTAAAGGGAAAATTTCCTCCTATCTCTTATAAAGTTGATAATATCCAAAGAGCATTAATTATTAAGAATATTTTTCAATTAACAGGTCAATTAAAAGATTTATTTCTAATTATTACCAGTAATTATATAAAGCAACCTAAATTTCGATACTTTTTGGCAATATTGCTAGCGACTCAAAGCTCAGACCTTATTGTTTCTATTTCTAAAGATTTTGCTATTAAAAATAAATTAAAATTGATCCAATATTCTCTTTTTCCCAAAAATCTTAGAATTAATCTTTTATCTATTAAAGAAATTAGAAACATCGAAGAATATTCAAAAAACATTGATGTATTAAAAGAATATAAAAGGGAATTTAGAAATATTATGCTAAAAATTAAAAAACTGGTAGAAAATGAATAATTTTTAAACAAGAACAATACTATTATTTAATTATTACAGTAAGGAATTATGAATTAAGTCCAGTATCAAATACTTATGGAAGATAAAGAATATAAAAAACTTATAAGAGAAAATACAGTTAAAATTGTCTCAACCTTGGGCCCGGTTTCAATATCTAAGCGGATGCTTAAAAAACTAATGGACGCTGGAGTAGATATATTTCGGTTAAATTTCTCACATGGTACTCATGATGAAAAAAGGGAATTAATTGATAGAATTAGAAGCTTAAATGATTATATCGGAATTTTATGCGATATTCAGGGTCCTAAAATAAGAGTTGGAAAATTTAAAAATGATAAGGCATATAATTTGAATGTTGGTCAGGAAATAAAGGTATTTGAAAAAGAGATAATAGGTGATCATGAACAATTTTCCGTACCTTTAGTAGGTTTTCTCAAATCTATGAGGAAAGGAGATCTTTTTTTTATAAATGATGGCATAATTAAAATTAAAGTAAAAACTTTAGAGAGAGATCATTTAGTTGGTGAAGTGATATCAGGGGGAATGATTAGCAATCGGAAGGGTGTAAATATCCCATCAGGAGAGTTAAAACAGAGAGTTCCTACTGAAAAAGACATTAAAGATTTAGAATTAATTGCCGAACTTGATCCTGAATATGTAGCTATTTCTTTTGTAGCATCAGGGAATGATGTACTCCGTGTTAAAAAATTACTAGAAAATTATGGAAATAAAGATATTAAACTTATTTCTAAGATTGAGAGACCAATTGCGATAACAAATTTTGATAGCATTTTAGAGGTTTCTAACGGAATTATGGTCGCAAGAGGCGATCTTGGAGTAGAAATTTCACCTGATCAAGTTCCTTTAAGGCAGAAAGAAATGATTTATAAGTGTAATAAAGAAGGGAAATCAGTTATAGTTGCTACGCAGATGCTAGAGTCAATGATAAATGCCCCTATCCCAACCCGGGCGGAAGCTAATGACGTATTTAACGCTGTAATCGATGGTACTGATGCTGTCATGCTTTCAGCTGAAACTGCTGTTGGAAAATATCCCATAGACGCTGTTCAATATATGAATAGAATCGCTTTTACCGCGAATGAACATATGCCTTTAAGAATTCCAGATGAATATGATTCAGATAGGCTGACACACACACAAACTTTGGGGCATGCTATCTATTCCTTAGCGAAAGAAATGGAAGAACTAAACTTCAGGGGGAAAGTTTTAGTTATTACACGTAGAGGGTATGGCGCTCGGATGATAGCAAAATATAGACCTCCTTTACCTATAATAGCGATTACTTCAGTAAAAAGAACGGCTCGAGAATTAAATTTGGTTTGGGGAGTGCAACCAGTTCTTATTGAAAACGTTGACTTTTTTAATTTAGATGTTGAAAGTATCATAGAACAATCTGTTAAATATACTGTAGAAATAGGTGCTATTGCTGAGAATGAGCATGTTATTATTTTATTAGTTTCAAGAAAATTTGAGAAGAGAGGAAACTTAATAGGACAATATTATGTAGGAGAAATTTTAAAAAAATCTTCTAAATAATAATAATGAAGGTCAATAATTCTAAAATATTCATGCTTTATTAACTCAGAATTTTTCTGGAAAATCAATTTTATAAATTAGTAAATCGAATTAATAAATAACACTTTAATTTAAAAATTGAATTGATAAAAAATGGAGTCAGAAGGAAAAGTTTCTTCTAAAAAATTTTTGATCTACAGCATGCCTCGATTAAGTGCAGGAATTGTATTAGATACTGT
>SDBV01010752.1_pt1 | contig 11969 bp, 5 predicted proteins | sample 2277081 | NCBI WGS metagenome assembly SDBV01 (sample SAMN10402039, study PRJNA504765) | marine sediment metagenome | isolation source: marine sediment core GS10_PC15, 223 cmbsf | place: Arctic Ocean: Southern Knipovich Ridge | collected 2010
ATAATTAAAACTTTTATAAAAAGGTAATCCGACCTAATTTTTAATCGCTTTTATGTACTGCTACATTTCGTTAGTCCAATAACTTTATTCTCTAGCAAGTTTTGATTTTCGCTTAATGGTAAATAATTTAATTATGATCTGTTTATAATGAATTAATCCAGAATAGGATAATGTTATTCCAACCCCATATATAAAACCACCTAAAAATAATGATGATAAATTAGACAGTGTGAAAAAGCAAACCCATATTAATGAGACCAACATGGATTGAGCCCCCGCATAGATCATTAAATTATAATATCTATAATTACGATGTTTTTTGCATAGTTTTCAATTTGTAAAGATTTATATAGTCGGGTAACCATCGAGATTTCCCCGATTATTAATAATAGTTCCAAAAAATTGAGTAGTTAGGAACTAAATCAAGAAGATTATGGAAAGTAAGGGAAAAAAGAGAGAATGAGTAAGAAGTAATAAAGAAATTAGAGGTAATAAAGTTCGTAATTGGCATCATAAAGAATTTGATTGAATTTTTTTCATCTTTTATATATAGAGGTAAGTAAATGTAATTAAATATTTCTGCTCTTGTTTAAGTAATAGTTAAATGGATTCTATTCCCATTTTTTTATCTATAAAGGACAGATTTAAATTAGGATTATACTTTTTAGTAAATGACAAGAATTATCATAGTTCGCAATTATGATAAACCTAAATTTAAAACATGGTCCCTACTTACACCCTGGATTTTTGTCTTTTGGTAGTGTAAGTGATTACACTCTGATTTCGCCTTGCTCTTCCTATCATACTTTTGGCGCTTGTTTGCGTCTTGTAGAGTAGGGACCACCCTTTATTTTATAGAGATTATTTAATTTTTAATATGAAATTTTCAACTCCAATGCCCCTTAAATCATCTTGATAACCAGTATTTGCATGATGAATAGTAATAATCTTAAATATGTAGAAGCTCGGAAAATGATGGTTCAGGACGCAATTGATGAGATCACTAATGTTCCGAATTTTAATGATTTTTACCTGCGATCTTTCTATCAGATTGCTAAATTCGGTCTCCAATTAGATGCGAAGCGGGAAAAACTATTTACTTCTGATAATTGGTTAAATCCACAATGTAAGGATGAGTTAATAGAGAACATAAGGAAATTTTTAGTAAAACATTTAAAATAATAATATTATTTTTTTAGTTATCTCAGCCATTTCTTTCTCTTTTTCTTTCTACGTGCTATAAAGTCTTTAAATATATTTTATATGAAGGTAAAGACAAGATGAAAAGAAAATTTTATTTAATTTCTCTTGTTTTATTTAATATAATAAATTTAAGGCGAATTTAAATATGTATAGACATTCTGCAGGGTTTGGCAAGCGTATGGAATATTGGATTATTGGTAAAATGTTAAAAGAGGGATTAGATGTTTATGTCCCATTGGTTGATGATATTGGTATTGATGCCGTTATCCGAAAACCTGATAATACATTTATAGAGATACAGATCAAAGCAAGATCGAAAGATGTCCAATTTGGGGATGCTGCCTTATTTGCCGGAATTACACATGAGCAGAGAGATAATTACTACTTTGTTTTTCATTCTGAAAGGATGGATAAGATGTGGATAATGTCTTCAATAGAATTTATTAGAGAGTCTAATCAAAACAAATCTGGGAAAAATGCAGGTAAACGTTCTATTTGGTTTAATGGAAGAAAAAGTAAAGAGCAGGTAGAACACGTTAAACCTCAATTTGAGAAATATTTAGCAGAAAATTTTTATAGATTTAGCAAAAAAACTTTAGAAAAGTAAAATCCTTAAAATCCTTAAAAACTCTATATACCTTCTTTTTTTTAAACTCACCAATCAATTAAAGCACTTGTAATTTGTTAATACTCTTAAATTAGATCATCGAAATATAAAGAAAAAATGGATGTCACCAAACTTATATAAATGACAGTATCAATATTTTTTAATATTAAATTAGAGTTAAAAATTTACCATGTCAATTAGAAAGCTCACAATATATCTTCGGGATAATGGTCTTGATTTAATAAAGATTCTATTTAAAAAGAGGAAACTAACCTTTAAAGACTTCTATGATTGGTTTAATGTCCCGCAAAATGGAAAAAAGATATATGTAGAAAGGATGATTGAACGTCTTCTCAATGCGGATATTATTGAATATGAAGAATTGAATAAAGTATATCAATTATCCCAAAATGCAACTGATAAAGTTGTCAAATTCGTAAACATTGGTAGGATCAGATTTGGATTAATATATCATTATGAAAGAGAACTATTTAGCCCACAGAAACTTTATGACTTTACAGATTTATACGACCGGCACCCTTTTTTTGACACTTTACAGTATTTAATCGGGGAAAATTTAGCCCAATTCCAATTTTGGCAGCAGATAGGTAATAAGCGAGGACAATTATTATGTTATATTCGAGCAGAATTGTATTATAATGAAGTGATTAAATCAAAAACAGAAATTAGAGGTGTCTATTCCTCTTCAAGCGGAACTTACGATATCTATGATGAAATCTTAAAGAATACCCATTTTACTAAGTCCGAAGGTTATTCTGAATTAAGGAACCATTTCCAGATATGCATCACTCAAAGATGCTCAACATGTGGTGGAAATATACTTAACCTGATTCATTTATATATAAAAAAAGTCAAATCAGAGATAAGAAATAGTCCACAATATGACTCCTTCATCCAAAAATTCACCAAATTACCCTATCGCAAAGTAAAAGAATATAAAGAATTAAAGAGCTTAGATTACGAAGCTAATAAGCTTATCCCTCTCAATGACAAAGCCTTTGGAAAGGAGAGAAGAGAAGCAATTCGGAGCAATTTAAATAGTGAACTTAGGTCTAGGATAATAGAACTCAGAGCGACTCATTTTGAATTAAGTAAGATTAGGAAAGAATATAGAATAACAAGAAGAAAGAAAAGATTAATATTCCCCCAAATTGAAACTATTAGAGCGTTTTCAAAAGCAGCAGAAAACCTATTTCTCCTATTAAAACCTAGTAAGATATTAGATGAGCTTGATTCTAAAATTTGCATTAAATTTCCAATTGATAAGAATCTATTTAAGAATTATAATAGAATCATTCGAAAATTAGGAAAAGAAGGAGAGAAAAGAGTTTATAATGCCTTAGTTGAGTTATACCAAGATAATCCTAAAAAAAACCCTATTTGGGAAAATGCTGAAAAGGAATCAGGAAACCATTATGATATTTTAGTGAGTAATTCTACAGGAAAGGATGAATTTATAGAAGTAAAGACTACTCATACCGATCAAAAGATATTCGAGATGAGTGAAGAAGAAATTAAATTCGCACTAGAAAATTCTGATAATTACAAATTATATCTATTAGTGAACTTTGGGTCTGGACCAGATTCATATAAGATAATTATCGATAATTTTAAGGAGGTTTTTGGGAAAAACTTACGTACGACCTCAAGACGCTTAATTTTTGAATAATCAGATTTGATTTGATCTTTTTATCCAAGATTTCATTTCATTTTTAAATCCCTTTTCTCTATTAAGTCATTCGATTATTTTAGAAATTGTTTCACCATAATCCCATACTTCGATATTAACTTTTTCATCATCATCATTTACTTGATATCGCTCTACCTTGCACTCATGAGATTTCAATTCGATTGAAAATGTACAGCTTTCATTTATTATTGCTAAGATCCTTTCTCTTATACCCTTTTCTAATTTTTCGAAATCCTATTCTATATATATTAAGAACTTCTCTATTTTATTATTATTCATTAAATAACCTCCTTTTTAATTGGTTTAATAATTCCAAATAGATTTTTGACGAAAGCTTTAGCATATATCAAGAAACTATTACATTAATATTTCAAAATATAATCCCTCCTTTCGCTCCGTTTCATTTCTATCAAAAATACTTCTAAAGAACAATCTCGCTTCATGAAATTCTTTGCATAAATTAACATCATAATCTTGAAATATTCTCTCTAAGAGCTCACGATTAATTAATAATCTTGTACCATAGAACTTCAGATTTCTTGAATATGAATTAGAAACGTATCCTTCTTGCCATTCCTCTAATTTAACTACTTCAGAATTAGCTATATATAAATTGAGATTTGTCTTAAACTTTAAATTGTACTTCTCTATAATATATTTTGGTAGAGATACAACACTACGATATCCAAAAAAGGGAAAATGATTAGGTTTTTTTATTAATATAGGTAAGGATTGGAAATTTTTATTTATTTTGAATTTATCTTTCTTAATATGTTTTTTGGCTTGTTCTAATGTTATATTTTCGTTATGATCTAATAAATTCATATCTAGTATATTTTCCTCAACAAGAGATGTATTTCCTGTCTTAATTAAGAATGATGTTTGTATTAAGCTAGCCTTATATCTTTCACTTAAACCTTGGTCTTTTTCATAACATTTGAATTCAAAAATTGTAATCCATTTATCTAAATTAGATTCTAATTTAATTTTTCCATCTAAATTATTTAATTCATTAAACCAAGAAAGTTTGTTCTCAATTATGGGTTGCTCGATATCTTTTGGTCTTGGTTTTATATCAGAAAATTTATATTCGAAATCAACTAATTGTAATATCCTCCATAGACTTTCAAATTGATTTTTTCTGATTGGATTCTTTTCTAGAAGGTTATTAATTATTTGATTTATAACTTTTAATACTTTATAATCAAAATGTGTTCTAATTGCTATATATGGGAAACCTTGAGCATGTACTTTACCCCTCCAATCCATTTCTAACCTTCTATTTTCCTCTTCAATATTCCAATCCTTAGACACTTCAATTAAGTGAATAAAATATTCCAAACTGATATTTAACACATTGCAACAACCCTTTAATTTATCTAACAAACTAAAGTATTTTTGAAAGTAGTCATTAAATTCATTAGAAGGTTCAATAGTAGGAATCTTAATTTTAACTAATTCATCATTTGAAGTTAATTTATATTGAAGATTATCTATTTTTTTCAATATAATTTCGTTCAAAACAATTTCCTTTTGAATATTTTTTATAACTCTGATAACCATCATTTTTATAGTAAAAGAGTCTGTATTTAATTCTCTTTCTAATTGCTCTATATAAGGATATAAATTAGCTGGTTTCTCAAATGAGATCATGTATATTATTTGAATTAGTCTTTCTTTTAACAATCCTGTACTCTCTGATAATTTTAAAAAAACATATGGGAATAATAATTCTGGACGATTTAAACAAAGGTTTCTATAAACATCTAATAATCTTCGACTAAAATCTATTTCAATTGTTTTAAGTTCATCAGTTAAGAAATCTATAGCAAGTTGATGAAAATCCTCGCTATCTGAAATATAGGTCTTTATCCACTTATAATCATTTTTAATTGGAAGATGATAAAATAATGATTTAGTATGGGCCAAATAATCTTCATATAACTTTAATATTGATCCCTTATCTTCAAAAATATCAAGAGCACTTACGATAAGAAGGGGTACTTGAAAACCCGAGTAATCTCTAAGAATATTATAGACCTTTTTAATGACTAGTGATTTTGCCCTATTAAAGTTATGATTTTTAATGATTTGGAGAAATTTTTTATCTCGTGTGTTCCAATCGAAAAATCCAAAAGAATCTAAATAGGCTTTTTCGTAATAATCAAGAGCATATGTGATTTCACCTAATTCATATAGTTTTTCTGCTAATTCTCCTTGTAAAGACAAGGATTCATTATTATTGATAAATTCTTTTATTTCTCCTAAATTTTCTAATTTATCTGTGTTTAATATGTAGTTTTTTAAAATATCTATAAATTCAGATGGTATATAGAAGTTCTCATTCTCAATTTTAAGAGTATTTATAACTTCTTTATATTTTTTAAAAGAGATTCGTAATTTATCTTTAATTTCCTCTTTTTTTAATTCATTTCCATTTAAAAAATATTCGAGGTTATGATCATTTCTGTTATTTTTTTCTTCAATAATTTCTGGGTGGTCAATCTTGAAATATTTGAAATCTAATTTTGGCCAATCCTCAGGATTTATTTTAGTTTTTACAAAATGATATAGTCGATTCTTAAAATCATTGAAAACTCCATCATCTCCTTTTTCTTCAAGGTTCTTAACTAATTTCTGCTTAGAATCGAAAATTTGCCTTGAATATCGCCCATCCTCAGAATATTCATTAGTAAAAAGATCTGTAAGTGCCCACATTATTTCTGGATCTCCATCATTTATTTTTTTAATCAAATATTCCAAACAATCCTGCATTTGCCATCGTGGTTTGTTTTGGTTAAAAATTCTTAATACTTTTAATGCAACTTTTACATCATTCTTAGTGATTTCCTTAAAAATATAATATGGAAAAACTCTAGTCTCGCTTCCATCCGTGAGATGAGGCATCCAATCTATTAATTCGATTAAATCAGCACATCTTGATAACGAGGGTGACGGATCATACTTATTTAGTATACTCATAATTTTAATTAATTGATAAAGAGTCATATCTTTTCGATAACCGTAAATTAAGGTCGATTTTATACCTTCATTTAATAATTCTCTCGATTTATCTTCAAAGCCACACCGTGCACAAATTAATGCTAATAAGAAGAAATGCTCGACCCTATTCCCACCTTTTATCATTGTTGATTTTATGATATTTTTTTCACAAATTTCTAAAAAACCCATTACACTTCTTCTAATACTTTGGATTTTTGATAATTTCTGATAAATTAACAATTCAAAAATATAAGTATCCCATAATTCTCCTAAACTTACTCTTTTTGTCCACATTTCAGATAATTGCAATAATTTTATTTTATTAAACCATTCAGTTAATTTTAGAGGATAATTCTCGACAATTACTTTAGTTAAGTTATATAAGCTTATTCTTAATTCATTACGACAAGCCCTAATTAGATTCCAAATTGCTTCTCCTCTCGCGGGTTTTATGTTCGAAAGAATATCAATAGCCTCTATTGCTAAATTATAAACATCCTCATCACTATCCCTTAAATAATGACCAAAGAATTCCCCAGCTTTTATTAAGTATAATAAATAATCATGCCACCAGGATCTATTGGATTCTAAAAATGATTTTAATTCGTCAATTGTTTTTTTATTATTAATATAGCATAATGTCCAAAATTTTCTACGATATAAATCTAAACCTCTATCTGAATATTTAATTTGATTAGATATTAAGAGATCAATTTCATTAAGATCTTTAACTTCTTTTTCTAGTTCAACGATCGGAAATTTTGTGAGTGCCATATAATAGGTAAGCTCAGAATTGAAGTTTATATTATATTTTGAGATGTAATATTGAAGTTCTTCTTTCAATAAATCGAAATCTTCATTTTTAGCCAAGCTTCTAATAATATAGATTTGAATTAATTCATTTAGATCACCATTTTCAATATCTTTTATTAAACTCCAATATGGTTTTTCATGAAATTTAATTAAAGAATTGATATATGCTTCGATATATGGAAAGTTATTCTCTGGATTATTTATTAAATTTTCTTCTAAATGGTTTAACTTAATTTTACATCCTTTTAAATAGAAAAGCTCATCTTTAATTGAATTTGAATGTATTCCTAAACATTTACAATATTTAATAAAATTCTCGATTTTCTCAAATTTTTTAAAAGATATCGTCTCTGTAAAGATCTGAAATAAATCTTTACTTAAATATTTAAAATCTCGCTTAACTAATTGAATTATAAGGTTTAATGCTAAACTTATATTAATAAGCCATTTATTTTGATTTATCGAGTAAGTATATTTTAATACTCTGTTATGTTCACCCAGAGTTAGTAATACTTTCGATAATAAAGTCCAATTCATATGATACTCGACTCTCTGCCGAGTGATAGTCTTAAGTGTGGCCAGACGACTTAGAGAGATTAAATCTTTCTTTTTTTTTGCAGATTTAATCGCCCAAAAAATAGCTTTTCCTATATCCTCTTCTGATCTAAAATTATAAAGAGCAGAATCAACAAATTCATTTGTTATTTTTTCTAAAACATATTGATAATCTCCGACTTGATATGCATAATCAAACATAAAGCTAAACCATTCATCACTAAGCTCTAAATTTTTGAGATGATTACTGATACCTATGTTTATTTGTCTTAAATGATTTTCATCAAATTGAGATAAAACATATTCTCTGAAGCTATTATGGAATATTGAAACAAAATTATTATTAATTTTAATAAGATGTTTAATTAAATTAAAACAGTCGTGAAATGTAGGTAAATTAAGAACTTCCTGAAAATTGACCAATTTTTCTGTTTTTACTTGAAATCTTAAACAAGCTAATACACCACATAAATGTCTAACATTTCCTTTCCCAAATTGCTCAAATTCACTCCATAAAAAATCATAATAGTATTTTATTTCGCCATTTATTATAGGAGATAAATTATTTATAACTTCTTCAAAGGTTTCAAAAGTTTTTATTAATTCTGAAATATATCTAAGATAAATTGGTAAACCTTCACTAATTCTAAATAATTCCTGTAAGTCCCGTTCTTTTAATAAGTTTTCTCCAAATTTCTTTTGTAAATAATCTTGAGTTTCATTTAAGTTAAAAAGAGGAAGTTCAATTGATTGATCTGGATTTTCTTTAATAGCTCGTAAAAATATAGGCCAATTATGTAACTCTTGTGTTCCTACGATAATAGCAATACCTTTGGGAATACTTCTCGGTAAACTATTTATTAAACTTTCTTGAATTTCTGTGGCCATTTTTTCAGCATGATCAAGTCCGTCTAAAAAAATTAATAATTTTTTTTTATTCTCTTCAAAATATTTTCCAACTTTAGATAACACATAACTAAAATTTTGTTCAGTATAGTCATAACGTCTATCTAATATTTCAGAAAAAATTTCTTGAATTTGATCTAATAAATTTGCTCTTAGGGTTTTAGCTTGTAAGCGTAAATTTTGAAAATTATCATTAATATCAACAAAACAATAGTATTTTACTACCTCAAATTCAGTTAAGTTTCTTAATTGATCTATATATCTGGTTAATGTTGTAGATTTACCACTTCCAGGAAGCCCAGTTATTATTATATAATCTCCGCTAGTATTTTGAATAATTTTTTTAAGATCTTCATTAAAAACTTCACGTTCGATAAAAGAATCCTCATCAATTTCAAATACTTGATGTAATAGATATTTAGTTGTTTCTTTTTCGAATATTTTCTTAAAGAAGTCCGAATCTATCGAATCTCGACGATGAATAGCATAATTTTCAAAATTTACTCTTAAAATATTATATATTGAATTATCATATATCCCTAATTTTGTATTAATTAAATTTTCTTGTATATATTGAATTAGATTTAGTATATTTTTTTCTTTAAATTGAAATTGAAAACTTCTTAAAAATTCTATAAATTCCTCTTCCTCTAATTGACAAGAATCTTTTAATTTATTACGATTAACGCGAACTTTTTTACGTTTTTTATTTTCTATAAATTTCTCGATAAAAAAACCCTGGTTATCAATAATTTCATTTATTTCATTCTCAACAGAGTAATTTGTTGTAAGATATATCTTAATTTCTTTATTAGGATAGTTTATTTTAAGATCTTTCCACCCATCTGAAAATTTTTTTATAAATATTCTTTTATTATTAGGATCCTCTTTATCTGTAAAATCAATCATTTTGTAAGATGCATGTGGATCAACAGAATATTTAATCTGATAAGCTAAAATTTTGTTTTCAAGAAAAACAACGACATCATCTAAATTCCCTTTGGTATCATATTCCATATACAATTTAAAATCTTTTTTTTCAATATATAATTCTAAAGCTAACCGTAATGCCATTAAATCTTGATATTGATCTCCTTTCCTTCTTGAACTACTTCTTTTTGGTTTACTTGAATTCAGATTTATCATTTTTTATCATTTTTTATTTAAATTTCATTTCTTGTAATAACAAATAAGAAGACATCAAAATATTTTAGCATTAGTCTCTTAATAGTTGCACTGTTAATACATTTTGAATAAATAAATTAGATCTGTTCTTTTTTTAAAATGGAATATAGATTCATCCTGCCATATGTGCGCGTGATATATATTTGCTTTCCGGCGACCAATACTTTCAGATAGGTGCTAACCGTACCTCTATTATAATGCAATTCTTCCGCTATCTCCTTTATCGAGAAATCTTTAGGGTAATAATTTTCCAACATATCTAGTATTGATTGCTTGATAATCGGATTTGACAATAGAGTTAAACATTAAAAAGTGCGGATTTAAGTGGTGATTCTATCTTACGTCGGGGTGAAAACAAAGCTTCTGTAGTGTTATCATTTTTGCTTGACGAAGATAGATATGTTATAAAAAGGGGTCTTTCAAAAAATAAAAAAGGGAATGTTTCACAAACTAAAGGATCTTTGATAGTTAATGAGAATGAGACATCTTATGCTGCAACAGATTTACGTCGAAAAATCCTTGAAGCGTTTAATTATTCAGTAACCAGATATGAACGCGCCCAAAGTATTGATTTATTTAGATATACGGTATATACCCCGCAGGAATCAGTAAAGGAGATTTTAGAAGCCGATCCAAATAAGCGATTTGAGATTTTGAAAGATGTATTTGGTATTGAGAAGTATGAAGTTGCCATAAGAAATATAAAAGTCGTAAGTGATTCGCTCAAACACGATATTACAAAGTTTACAGGTGAACTCAGTCAATTTGAAGGGATCGAAGATATGATTCCTGAAAAAGAAAATGAATTACGAGAACAAGAGAGTAAAATTAGTAGTATGGAAAAGGAAAGCGAATTAAAACAAAAAGAGATTAGTCTTATCCAAAAAGATCTTGATGAAATTAAATCAAAAAAAGAGAATGTCTCTAAAAAAATAATAGAATTGGAGAGTAGAGAAAGAACTTTTAAAGAATATACAGAATTACGAGAACAGCTTAGTAAAGACCTTGTTACCGCTAAAAAGAACATTAAGTTAAATGAAGAAGAAGTCAAGAAGATTGTGTTAGTCGAATTATCAACAAAGTTAACAGAAGAGCAAATACGTGACCAAATCTCAGATGCACGAAAACAGACTTCCGAGAAAGAAAAAAAGAAAGCAGTTATCAAGCAAAAAATTGAAGATATCAATAAATTATTAGAGGAAGGAAAATGTTCGCTGTGTGGACAAGAAATACATGAAGAAAAACGGTTTAAAAGCGAATTAAAAGACGCATTAGATAAAGTGGATTCATTTTCGAAAGAAATAAAAATATTAACTGAAAAAATTGAAAAATTAGAAGATGATTTGAAGAATTTACAGGAGTATTCAGCAAATAAAGGTAAGATAGAGTTATATGAGAAGTTAGCAGAAGCAAGTAAAAGACAAGAAGAAGATAGCCAGAAAAAACTCGATGAAATAATGAAGAAAATAGACAAACTTCAAAAAGAAATCGAAGATACATTAAAAACTTTTAAAATCGCTGATATAACAGAATTAAAAAAATTAGAGTCAGATATTAAAGAAAATCTAGGTTCTATTGAAGAGAAGATAGAAAAACTGAAATCCCAACATAAAGCCATCGAAATAGATCTAAGTGCTGAAAAAAAGACTCAAGAATATTTGAATAAGGAAGTTAATGAATTAAAATCCGGTTTAAAAGAAAAAACAAAGTTAAAAGAGAAGTTGGAATTATATTCTGAAATTAAGAATTGGGTAATAGAACAGTTCCCGATTTTGTTAAGAGATATTGAAAGGGAGATATTAATTTCTAGCGCTCGTGATTTTAATGTGTTTTTTAAAGAATGGTTTAACATCTTAGTTGAGAGTGGAAATATCGAAGTTGAGATTCGTCCTGATGATTTTCAGCCAATAATTAATGTCAACGGTTACGATTCTCCTTTTAATGACTTATCAGGAGGAGAAAAGAGCGCGATATCTCTAGCTTATA
>SDBV01010754.1_pt1 | contig 11969 bp, 11 predicted proteins | sample 2277081 | NCBI WGS metagenome assembly SDBV01 (sample SAMN10402039, study PRJNA504765) | marine sediment metagenome | isolation source: marine sediment core GS10_PC15, 223 cmbsf | place: Arctic Ocean: Southern Knipovich Ridge | collected 2010
CTTGCCGACTAAATCATCCACGACAAATCTGCTCGACGTCGCAAACCAGCAATTCACGAATTGCGTATTGAAATTAGCTGTATCGATATGAAGTAAGCCTTCTGTCCCTGCGTCCGCAATCGTGTTGTGAATCTTCAGGTTACGGAACTCCAGATTCGACGTGTTCATCTCAATGATGTTTATGTCGTTGCCTTGTGCGTCCCATTCAATCCATTTGCCATTCGGGTTAATCTCCGTAAAGCTCTCGTCCAGATTGAACGCCCTCCGTGCTCCTGCGTAATACGTCTCGCCCTTGTCCATGTCGGACACGATACGGTAGCCGTCATTAGCTCCTACACCCGCAGGCTGAACTACGGAGATGGAATCGTTGAAGCCGATTATCTTTCGGCTGCCGTCATCTTCACGGAGTGGCGTTTCACCTGCTCCGCCATCTTCGGCGACGAAATCAGTAACGGCATCCACTAACATCGGGACGTTTGTACAGATGTAGCGTTTTCGGTATTTGCCAGCAGAGTCTTCACTCAAAGTTGAATCGTTCAAGGCGGTTGCAATATCAGGATACGCCCCTCCTGCCCACACACTCACAGTCTCCGCTCCGACCCCGGCAGACGACAAGTCAATATCTATGGAATCATCATCAGCATCATCGGCACTAATAATTTCATAAATACCATCAGTAAAATTCGCACTGAAATCACACTTAACCAAAGTGCCCTGAGTCATGCCTACCGAAAAAGCATTTTCCTTTGTCAACCGCAAGAAACCGGCACCGTTATCGCTCGTTGTTACGTCCTGGCCCGACTCAATTACAATAGGTCTACCACTTGCTGTCATGTAATCCAACAGGTTGCCGGTGAAGGTCGCTATCGTCGAGCCACCTCCAGCGTCCGGGTCGCCTACCCATTCTACGATGGATACGTTGTCGATGGTCGCATCAGTGTCTGCCTCGTGCTTTGAAAACATTATTCCAACATCAATCGCCTTAAAATAGATTACTTTAGTGCCCGTCCCGGTAATAGGAGATTCATAGGTCGCTTGTAAATAAGTCGCAAACCTAATACTACCGGTATTCGTCCATTGATCGTAAGTCAACCGATACGTCTTACCTACTGTAAGAATATTATTTTGGCGAATAAATGTATTTGCGTTGCCTGATTCATTCCATAAATTACAGGCTCCACCAGTTGCAGCAGCATCATCATGAAACTCACCAGGATCAACATTCTGAACTTCAGTTCCATTATTACCATCTCCAGCAACAGCAGTAGTATTACCCCACCCCGTAAATACCTCCGCTCCACCTCCGCCCGCAGAACTAAAATCCCCATTACTAACCAGATTCGCTCCAACAGTAAACGCACTTGCCTGCCCAACGAAGTGTACTGAGTCTTCGTTTATATTACTCTGGGCAAACAGGGGGAAACAGAATATCAGGAATATAATCAAGCAGAGGTTTCTCATATTGAGTCCTCCTTGAACGGAAAGCATCTTTCACAGAACGTCGCCGACCTGCCCCTGTTGTGGCTCAGCGTCTTTGCGTATAACATATAAGGCTCGAAGTACTCGCACGCCTTTATATATCCGCCATCAGCAGGGTAATAAATTTTATGCTCAGTAAGTTCAGGACTATTTACATTCCAAATCAATGTGCCAGTGCTGGTTCTGGCAAATGTTACGTCCCATTCACAACCGTGATGATCACACGGACGAGACGATAAAGTTTTCGCTCCCCAGCCAATGCAACAGCCGAGTATTATCGCAAAAGAGAAATATCCGACTACTATCCTTACGTTTCTCACAGTGGAACCTCCATCCTAAACACCATGACCGTACTGTTCGGGTCGATGATAGATCGCTCTATTCCAATAGTGATGACATTCGTACCGGGCCGATATTGACACACTACCGTTTGAGTACCACTGCGAACCTGCTCGGCGTTTTTCTTCCGCCAGTCAGACATCGCAGCATTCTTTATTGTATAGTAAAACGGCTGAACTTTATTTGGGTCAGTATTATGATTCACGCACACCGTATCAAGTTGGGCACGTGTGAAATTCCGTATCTGGGCCTGAGTGAAGTTTTGATTACGTACCCACTCGATGATACGAGATTTCTGGCTGGCAACCGCAACTCCGCAAACCAGAAGTGTTATAATACATATCAATCGTTTCATAATTCTCTCACAAAATACAATGCTCCGGTATCCGCCCCATATCCAAATCGTGCATATAAACGTGAATCGGCTTAAAGTCATCCTCCGGCTTGCCGGGGAAAGTCGCCATCATTTGCAAATGTGCGATAGGCACCTTATTCGCCTGATACAACTTCAATCCGCAATTATGCCAGTTATTCCAAAAATAGATATCCGGGTCCTGCCTGCCCTCGCCCCAGTCTCCGTTTTCGTTCGGCACGCCGACCATCCACGGCTTTTTTAGTTTCGCAAACGAAGCCGCCCGAAAGAACGTCATCCCAAAGTGAGCCGTTTTTATCGGTGTGATCTCGTCCGAAAAATCAGTATTGCCCGTACCGCTTACCTCCCGGCCGTCCTCGGCAATCACGCCACATAACGGCTCGTCGTATTCACGCTTCATTTGAACCGGGCAAATAGCATCGGCCTCCGGGTATTTATCCAACAGCCAGAGCATCGCCTTGATATGATTCTCAGTGAACCATGTATCATAATCGAGCGTGATAATCGTCTCGGCCCCACGCCCGATCATTTCGTCTGTCATCCGGGAAAGTATCTGATCCCAAAACACTCCACAGCCTTTTACCAACTCGATACCGAGTGCACCCAAAGATACTATCGCTGTATGAAAGTTATCGGTAAACCCTAATCGCGGCATAGATATCACCGCTTTGATCTTATCCGATTTAATCTCGACCGTCGTACCTTTTACACCCATCAGATTCAGGCTGATCGGCAGCTTTGCACAATCATCATGCTCCGACTTCCATGACTCTATATTGACAAGCCCGGCAAACTGCATCAACTTCCCAAGAGCCGCCTGATCGAATAGGCTCTTGTGATAATCGTTCTTATCAACCTGCCCGCCCATGACAACGCCGGAGATGTTGATTTTCTTGCCGTCCCGGTACGCATCGGTAATCTTCCGGAAGTCCGGCACTGATATTTTAATCACGCCGCCCGGCTTGAGTTTTTCCACCCAATGCTTTAAGACCTTCGGCACTTCCACTGTTGGGAAATGCTCTAAGATATGAGACGCCCGGATTTCGTCAACGGAATTGTCCTCGCATTCGAGCGGATATGCCTCCGTTTCGTTTTTGCGGTCGATATTCTCCCACCCGTCAATAGGTTTGTCGCCGCTGCCTAAGTTCAGCCGAAGCATCTGAGCCAATACTTCCCCTTCGCACCCAGGGCATTCGTACTTGCTCTCATCGCCTTCTGCTCTGCGGAGAAAATAGTTACATTTGCGGCAAAATACGCCGTTATCCATAAAAAACCCCTTTCACCCGTTAAAGTTAAATCACCCGAAGGCGGCCCGCCTGTTACGGAACCGCCCACGGGTGAAAAGTTCGTCCACGTCCTTTTCGGGACGTTATCTGATTGCTGTGTTTTCCGGCGGACCAGTAACGGCGTTTTCGTCATCCTGATCGTCCGAATCGCTCTCGTCGTCCTGATCTTCAGAATCGCTCTCGGCCTTCTTTGCCGCTTCGAGCCGGGAAATCAGTTTCGCCTTGCCGCCCGCAGCGGAAAGTCCTTTTTCTATACACATCTTGCGGAGGTCTACCCGGCCAATATCATCGAACTCCGACGCCATAGCTTCGGCTAAATCCTCGGCATCAGGGACAGGCCCAACGTAGGTAGCAAATCCGCCCGTAACCAACTGGACCGCCTTTTGTTCTGTCACGTCAACCACCTGGCCAGAAGGGACGCCGCCCCCTGGCCGTCCCCACTCAGTTTTCATTTTGATTTTCATAAGTTACCCCGAAATTATAGCCAATGCTCCACTTTTTTCGCTTCCGCCGGACGATACAACGCACTTGATACGCTCCCCGGCAAGCACAACGCATTCATGTACCGCATTAGTAGTATCATAAGTGATCGCCGCCCCCGCCGCGTCAGTCGCCGCCCTTCGGACCTGATGAGTTGCTGATGCGTTCATACCTGTGATCGCAAATATCGGCACGCCCGTATCTTTCCCTGTCAGCGTGATCGTCGAACCGTTCGCAGCGTCGTCTTTGACGTACTGGATCTGCAAGACACGCCCGTTTACATCAGTTGACGTATAGGCAGTCGCGGCCCCATTCGTATCCGTCGTGAAGCTGATTGCATGACTTACTGCGTGCATGTTACCTCCCTTAGTCCAGGCTAAGTTCTGTGGTTGTGTGAATCCGATAGTAGACAATTACAACAACTTGACTATTGCCGCTGGCTGTCCACTCGATCCCCGTATTGTCCAGGACAAGGGCCTGATTAACCATTGCCGACGCTAATACGCCCGGCTTTGCAGTTGTGCCGCCGGCGAAGTCGGATGTCGGATTGAGTTGCACGATGGTGTCTGCGGTCGCCGTTGCGAATCCCGTCGCGTCGAGTAACTCCGAAACGATAGCACCTGTGCCGTTAGTGTACCTGATTGCCAAATCATCAGGCGCATCGGCCTCTGTCCACGCCACAGAATCCCAGTCAAGAGCAAAGATCGCGGAGACAAACTCCAGATATGCGCTTGCCCCCGGCGATGTCACCAGCGTTATTTGCGTTCCGGCCAAATTGTCCATTTCGGTATCGGATATTGCAACCACTGCCCGCCTGAGTTGGTTATTAGGCAGGGTCGTAGTCCCGGTAACGGCAAGTGTGAAGTCGTTTCCGACCGTCAGGGTCGTATCGTCGCCGGAGTTCAGGATTATGTCGCCAACGGTTGCACCAACTGCCTCAATATCAATCGAACCGGCAGCAGCATTGATAGTTACGCCGCCGAGGTCAGTTGACAAAAGAATGGACTCGTCGCCGGTCCCGGTATCATTGAAAACTATAATGCCCGACGCCGTATCGCCATCAACCATGATATTGATTGCGTCCGCACCGTTCAGGCCAGACCATAATTCGATACTGCCGACATCGCTCAACAACTGAACAGATGCAGCTTTCTCGGTCGTAGATGTCCCCTGGTTAGCGTAAAGCGTTACCGTCCCGTCCCCTCCAGTGCCATTTTCTTCAAGATGTATGGACCCTGCGGCATTTTCTGTAGATGTCATTGTAACCGACGTCGCTGTCGTAACGCTAAAATCTTCGCCAGCAATACCGCCCGCCATATCAATGTCAATACCGCCGGCGGTCGTATCGATGTCGATAGCGTTTGCCGCAGTTCCGGTAGACGAGAAAACAAGACTCCCATCAGCAGCCCCGGCAACTATCAGGCTCAGATCATCGCCCGCACCGTTGGCTGTATGAGTCCACGTCGAAGCAACGGTGCTACTTGTCATCGTGATCCCACCGCCGCTTGCGGAAATATCAATCGCATCGACAGTAGCCTCATCAGAGTTGATCCCGACAGCAGACAGAACACCGTCGATAGTCAAATCTTCGGCCGACGCCCCGCCGTTGGTAATATTAATACCACCGGCACTGGTCGAAATCTGTAAGGCGTCAGAGGCGGTCCCGGCAGAACTCAGAATCAGACTGGAGTTGACGCTGCCATCCATCGCAATCGTAAAATCTTCCTCTGTGCCATCTGCCGACAGCGTTATGCTCGCAGAAGTCGCATCCATAGCAATCGAACCGACGCCAGTCAGGTCATCGATAACACCAAAAGCAAACGCATCAGCACCCGTATCTGTTGCAAGACCGATGATGTTGTTGTTATTGCCAAAAACCCAACTGATATCCTCGTAGTTTGCCGTGTTGTCGCCAAACTGTATCTCGTGGGCGGTGTCGCCTATGATAGTTTCACCATTGGCCAAGCTAAAAGTGGCTCCGAGATTAAACTGCGTATTGACAGTCAGCGTCGGTATAACGCCCTCGACGACGGTCAATAACCCCGCACCCGTTACATGCCAATTCGCACCAGTCCCCTCGATATCCCTGCCTGTCGTTTGCGAATCGATGTCAAGTGCAATAGCGTTTGCGGTTGCCTGTGATCCGGTGATAGTCATAGCGGTCGTCGCTGAGGTATCCTCCTGCACAATCGCAAATACGACGTTGTTGTCGGCATTGCCAGCGGTTAATGCAACCGCCCCACTGTCAACGTCTATCGCTTTCCCGGCCCCGCCCGTCGGCTGGTCATACGCAGCATCCAGAGTATTGTCCCCGGTCCCGACGCCCATAACAACCCAACCGCTGCCGTTGTGGAAAGTTAGGGCGTTGTCAGAGTCGTCGAAGTAAATATACCCCTCTTCGGCTGTCGGCCTGTCGTCCGTCGGCTCCATAAAGAAAATGCCGCCGTCCTCGATGTCAATTTCGCCGCCGTCAACGATATCGATATCGCCCCCGACAACAAAACGTGCCCCGCCAATCTGATGGTAATTGGCCGAACTGTACTGTGCCTCCACAACAGAGACAGTCAAGTGCAGGGATGCCACCAAAAACAGTACAATCCCCGTGATTAAAAGTAGTCGCTTCATAGCGAGTCCCCCTATATTAGATTCGTTTCAGTTTCTTACTTCGTGCCGCGTGCCGGACTGACGTGCAGTTCGGAGGTAACGAGGTCGTCTACGTTATTGATTTCCGGCCTCTTGATGCCCTTGTACTGAATATAGATGACCGTCTCGGCATGTGCGTTCGTCGTGTCTTTCGTTACGACCGCCCGGACGTACCGCTCAAGCGGCTTGTAAAGGTCGACGGCAAAAATCTGATTGTCGTCGTTGTCAGCCGTAGCGATTGCCGTACCCAAAAGGTCAGTGCCGCCACTCATGCCGGAATCCGTCGATGTCTCAAAGTGAATATCTCCGACAGAACTTCCGGCAATCGCTGCGGTAATCATAACCGCCACTACGCCATCGTAACCTAACATATCCAGCGTTGCCCCGTTTCTTGCTGCCGTACCACTTGCGTAGTCCAGGCACTTTACGAGCTTTGTGTTTTTGATCCAGTTCATTGCTTGGTCCCCCTAAAAGGTTTTTGATTGTTTGTTGCTTACGATGCGAGCTGCACCCGGACGAATGCTTCCTCAAGAACCGGCATACCGTCTGATTCCATCCGGCTGAGATATCCATTCTGGTTCGTCGCCGCGTACAATTCGATCAATACCTGAATCGTTGCGGTCAAAGCATCGACAATCCAGTAATTCGAGAAGTCGCCCAGGATGCCGACATAAGCATCTCCGGTGATTGTATTCGGGGCGTACTCGGATTCCCTCACAGGCATACCGAGTATCATATCAGGAGCTCCGGGTACAACCGAGGCTTGCCAGATATACCGACCCTCACCGTCTTTCAGCTTGTCGATCAGCTTGACGATAGTGCGGTGGAAAATCCAGTTTGCCCGAGTACGATACGGACCCTTGAGCGCATACTTCGCGTCTTTCAATCCGTCGAATGTCGGCGTAGTCGCCGAATCGCCCTGTGCATCGCGGCCCGTCGAAATACCGAGGCTCGATGCGGTAAACACGCCAAGGGGCTGACCCGCCGTGCCTATGCCGTTAAGAAAGGCGTTCTCCATCACGACAGCGATTTTGTACGCCAACCTGTCGCGGACGAGTACATCGGCACTGATAGCCGAACGCCGCAGCAAAGTCTTGCTGACCTTGAGGAATTGGGCAAGAGGATGTGGTGTAAGTTCCCGTGCCCCGATAGCCATGGATGAGTCCTCTGACCCGATTGCGATTTCGGCAGTCCATGTAGGATCAGCCGGGTCGGTATCGAGCGAAGGTGCTCCAATACTCTCTGCTGTCAGCAACGGAGGTAATACGCGGCAAATCTGTCGCATGATAGTCAGGTTATCGACCTTGCGGATCAACTCGCCCAACCAGACCAGCGGGGCAGATAAGTAACCGCCTGTCGTATCAACGTCCTTCTGCATAGCCCGCGTTTGGCTGCCGGTGATGAGGAAATTGCGAAAGCCTTGCTCGTATTCGGGTGTCGTGAGAGGCCCGGAAAGTTGAAGCGTCCGGCAATCGCCGCATACGCTATCTTTCAATTCTACCGTCCGCACTTCCGGCTCGTTACTACCGCCCGCCGCTTGCTGAGACTGCCGGCCGCGTGATGTCTCAAGTTCCTTCTCGGCGGCTTCGAGGCGACTGCGGTCCTCGACGTCCTTGTACATCTGATCCGCCTCGTCCTTCAGTTTGTCCGCGTCAGTCATCATCGTGTCAAACTGCTTGCGTTCCTCGGCGGTCGGATCTCTTTTCTCCGTCTCGGCAAGGTCAACCAGCGTCCGTGCGTCCGTGATGAGTTTCGCACGCTTCTCTAAAAGTTCTTTGATCGTCATAAGTGATCCCCCTAAATATCTTTTTCAGCTAATTCGATTCGCATACGCAGCGTTTCAAGTGTCTTTGGTTTCGCGTTTTCTTCTGCTTCCGCTTTTACTTTTTCCATGCTCCTGAGCGCAACGGACGTGTCCGGGTATGCCGGGTACGTTACAACCGACACGTCGAATAACTGAACTTCCTCAAGCGTTCGGATTTCCTCGCCGTCGATGGTTTCCCACTTATCGGTAATCGTCCGAAAGCCGAAGCTCATCCCGTCAATGTCGCCGCGTTCAAGAGATACGATTATATCTCGGCCCGCCTGAGTATCGGCAGGCTTAATCGTGGCCTTCAGGCCCTTTGTGTTTTGTTCGAGCGAGAGAGTTCCTGCGGTATTACGCCCCAAAACCTTGCTGGGGTCGTGGTCAACTAATGCCCGAACGTCATCGCCCTTATCGAGTGTCGTTGTAAATGTTCCAGGGGCAATCTTCTCGCGGAAGCCGCCCAGGTTCTCGCTGAGTTTATTGAACACAGCGGGATACCCGACTATCTTTCGCTTATCCCCCTCTCCCGTTATTCTCAACTCGGATGCCTTTAAGTATCGTCGCTCTTGTTCTGGCATTACTTTTGGAGTCATTCTTCGTCCTCCGGATTATTCTCGTTATCAGGTTCGGCCCCGGCCATATTCATAGGCGTTAAAAATTCGTCAAGTCCCTCCTCTGTGTTCAAATTCTCAAGCCGCCTTATCTCGTTTCGATTCATCCACCCGTTCGTTACTGCGATTGCATACGCAGCGAACCGGCTCTTTGTATCGCCGCGTAAAAGTGCGGCGGTCAAGAACTCGGCAAAATGCGTCCTTTGTTCGGCTTCGGAAAACAGCTTGAAATTGACTTCTTGCTCCCACCGTTTCAACCACCTGCCGAGAGTCCATGTTACAAAGTCGATCCCCTGATGCTCTATATTCGAGAATGTCGCACGCTCAAGGTCGCCCAGCATGTGAGGTGCAATCTGAAACCACCGGGCAACATCGGTAATCTGAAACTTTCGAGTCTCAAGGAACTGAGCCTTCTTTAACTCCATCCCGCCATGTTTTAGGACAAGTCCTTCCTCAAGTATCATCGTCCGATGAGCGTTACCCGTCCCGGTGTACTTCTCCCTGATTGCCTTCTTGAGCCGTTCCTGTGCCTCTACGCTCAGTGTGTTTGGCGTCTCAAGGATAGCCCCTATCGAAGCACCGTTGCCAAAGAACGCCGACCCGAATTGCTCGGCTGCCATGCCCAACCCTAAACTCTCGCGAGCGTATTCGATAACCGAATAGCCGACGATACCATTAAAGCCCAATCCCGGAATATGCAGCATGTCCTCGTCCAGAATACGCACGATTGACTTCTGCGGATCGATATTCCTATCCAATCCCCGCCCTTGCGGATTCGATACTTTCCAAGCCAAGATGCCACTTTGCCGTAGTATATCCTGATCCGGCTTTACCCTGTTCGGAGTAATCGGCCACAACGCAATCGGGCGGCCTGCCCCGTTACGTTCGATCTCAGCGTAAGCATTGCCCCAGGTAAGGATATGGGCTTGTAATGTTTCGCGGAAAACCTGAGCCGTCATCAAGCTATTTGGTCGATCATGCAGTAGCCGGTATACAGGGTGATTCGGTACTTTTTCTTTTCCGTCGTCTACCCGTCGATATACCGGCAGGGGTAAAAATCCAATCGCACCACTGATGATATTTACCGCAGCCCACACAGCCGAATACTTTAACGCAGTATCCTCATCGACCAATATGCCGGATGTGGTTAAAGCCCCGCCGCCGAACATTTTGGCAACCCAGTATGACGGGTTTGCGGGATTCGATGACCCTATCTTGCGAGACCGTGAAATCCACCAACTGCGTAAACTCATAAGATTATCGGCCCCCGGCTCTCGTATACGCTCGGCTCTTCCGGCGGTGTCGTTATCGCTAATCCTAATGCCATTATGGTCATAACAATCCCGTCGATTTTCTCTGGGCTTTTCTCTTTGTTCGGCTTGATATTTGCCGCCGCGTCCTGCTGAACTACCGTATTCGAGGCCATCCACTTTAGTACAGGATTCTGATTATGAATCATCTTTTCGGCAAGTACGAGTTTCTCAAACTCTTTCGTCGGAGCACTCATCGAAGCGTAACCCTGCCCGAACGCAACAAACATTTCCGGGTCAGCCCCTTCCTCCATGAACTGCTGCCGTAATGCCTCAAACCCCCATCGGTCGAAAGCACATTTTAGAATCTTAAACTTTTGAGCGTCCAGCCAGAACGCCTTTTTTATCAGGGCATAGTCAATCACGTTGCCCGGCGTCATCGTCAGCCAGCCTTCGCGTTCCCAAACGTCGTATGGTACACGGTCGTTTCTGATTCGCTTCCAAGCGTTGTCTTTCGGAATAAACAGTCTCGGCAAGACAACGTATTTGCCGTCGAGCCACGGAAATAACAGGGCGTACCCGGCAACGTCTTTATTTGTTGCAAGGTCGAATCCGGCATAACATTCAGTGCCGACCAGCTTGGATTCGTCAACTACCTCATCGCAGGCGTTCCAGCGTTCCATCGCCAGCCATTTTACATCCGTCTCGGTCTGGATGTTTAAGTATAATCGCTTAAAGGTATTCTCGAAGCTCGGTGAATCTAATGCCTTTTGATATTCCGATCTCAGAAAATCCAGCTTAACGCTCACGCCCAGGTTTGGATTTGCTTTTGCCCAGGTCTTTTCGGATTGCCAATTATCTTTTTCGGTCGCTTCGTAAATCACCGGCAGGAAAGCCGGGTTGTCGATAATCCCGTCCCGGACCTTACAGGCGTATTCGTAAATCTCGTTACAGATCGACTTGCGTTTATAGTCCGCCGTCGTCAGGTACATCATCAGCGGCTGCCGGCGTGTCCCCATCGATGTCTTGAGCACGTCGACAAGCTCACGATTCGGCTGAACGTGCAACTCATCGACAACAACGACATGGGCATTGTATCCATGCTTCGTACCCGCGTCCGCCGAAATCGCCGTGTAGTATGAGATATTATCGTCAAGCAGGATTCGTTTGGTTGCCGTGTAGACCTTGCATTTGCTCGCAAGCCGATGCTCCTGAGCAACCATCTCGCGGACAACCTGATATACAAGCGTTGCCTGGTCCCTATCGCCCGCCGCCGAATATATCTCGGCCCCCGGTTCCTGATCGCAAAACAACGTCAGGGCGACAATACCCGCTGCCATCGCGGTTTTGCCATTCTTTCGGGGAACATACAGCATCGCTTCCCGATACCGCCGCGCCCCGTCCGGCCTTTTCCATCCGAAAATGTTACCGATGACGGCTTTTTGCCATTTCTCCAGAACCAGCGGGCGCCCGCCCCATTCACCCTTAACGTGTTGCAGGCACTCCGGAAAGAAATCACAAGCTAATTGTGCGGCGTCCTTATCAAAAACGCAATCCCCGGCCGTCTCATAAGGATCGTAGCCGGGGATTGCCCGTAGAATCCGCCCCCAATTTTCACCCATTCGTAAAATCCACCCCAATCAGCAGCAGGCTAATCCCCCTAAAGCCCGCCTAAAATGACCATCCGCACCCGCCATCCTC
>SDBV01010755.1_pt1 | contig 11969 bp, 10 predicted proteins | sample 2277081 | NCBI WGS metagenome assembly SDBV01 (sample SAMN10402039, study PRJNA504765) | marine sediment metagenome | isolation source: marine sediment core GS10_PC15, 223 cmbsf | place: Arctic Ocean: Southern Knipovich Ridge | collected 2010
CATCGTCTATTGTTAAGATTTTGCCTCTATAGCTGAAAGGGGGCTGCATGTATTATTGCATATCATATATTTAATAGGAACGCAAGTCTTTATCGAAAATTAATCACAAAAAAACCTCAAAAAGGCTCAAAAAGGGCTGAACTATTACGAAATAAGTACTGCATCATACTCGCCGACCTTTTGTGAATGGTTTGATGCGAATATTCCAGGTTCCAATCCTGCGCTTTCCAGCCAGCCGAACAAAATCTAGGCCGGTAAGTGGTGATGCAACCCCCAACGGTTGCCAGAGTTCTCTGTATCGATTATTTTGGGTCTAGTCTCGGTCAGACATCGGCATGATTCCATCGTACTCACCGCCAACACAGGCTTCAGCAAGTGTAGAAGTCTCTTTCCCTCCGAGGTCACCGCCGTGGCCACCGTCGACCGACTTGTCGATGGCGCAACCATTCTACGGTTTACGGGAAAAAGCTACCGACAACCACATGACATTGTTGGCGCACCTCTCGATAACGGCTGAGACACACTGAACGTACATCGCAGAGGTCCCCAATCTTACCTTAAAGATGTCCTAAAAAAATGTAGAGTCGTCGCACCAAATGCGTAAATTGTTTATCGTCGGTGGTACCAGATTGCAATTTGATAGCCGAGGACCCAAAAAGCCGACCGGGGGTTCCGACAATCCGCCTATCTTGGGGGTGAAGTCGCGGCCAATCGCAGGTGCTGGATGAAGAATGCGAGAGAACAAGGTAAAATGTTACATTTCTAAAAGTTCACATGTTGTAGCTACAAGGTTGGATTATACTTCCCAATAACTACGAACAACAATTTTTTGATGACCTGCAGGTTTCCTCTCACAGGACTTATCTTCGTTGGCATTTTACCTGTTTTAGGATATATTCGGCTGACCGGAATTTCTATGCACTTAAAACCAAGCTTAGCGGCACGAATGGCCAAATAATAATGCAATTCGTATCCAGAAAAAATATCACGAAAAACAGACACATTCGTGTCTTGAAGAAACCTCCTACTATAGGCTCGAAACCCGTTAGTTGTGTCAGTATATCTGAAGCCTGAAGCCAATCTTATCAGAGGTGCATGCAATACTTTTATAGCTATGATACGAGATAAAGGTGTATTTTCATGGTTACCGCCTGGCACAAAACGTGAGCCCTGAACATGATCGAACCCTTTTGCCAACCTTGCGATAAAATTTGGGATATCTTCGACACTGTCTTTATTGTTGCCATCCATGACAACAATACCTTTATAGCCACGGTCCAAAGACCAAGCAAAAGCCATCCGCATTTGCGCTCCAAGCTTTCCTGAGCCAGTCTTCACTAATAAGGTATTAACCCCAAATTCTTTCAACGCAATCAGATTCGTCGATCTATCCGTGCTTCCACCATCAGCAATTACAATATCTAATTTTTCGGACAAGAAATTCATTCTTGCCAGTTGCGCATGGAGTTTTCTCCCTTCATTTATAACAAAAATGCAAACACAATAGTCTGCCGATTTTTCGGAAAATTCTTTTGCTTCAAAAGTCGGCACCTGCCATTGATTACGTGAGTACTTCATCATTCAAATTGACTTACCGGTCTCTGCCGGTCTGTACACGAGTGACATCCTGGCTTACCGATTCATTGAGAACATTACAACGATTTTCATTGAGCATCACAGAACTGTTCTTCTCATACGCAACTGAATAATCGCTTTGTTCGCTTCGGTCATCCAGCAAGCGGCCGATATACTCACCAATAAAAGCCAAAATCAAGAAAAGCAACATAAACAATACCGATGAAAATAGCACAAGTGTAGTCCAGCCTTCAACAACATTATTTTTAAATAAACGAATTAAAAGGCTGTATCCTGCAAAAACAAATCCCATAAAGCTTCCCAACAAGCCCAAACTACTCATCCAGCGCAGTGGACTTGTAGAGTTAAAAATAAGCAAACGAAGCCCCTTTTTTATACCCTGATATAAGGTGTGCCGCCTTCTTCTATCACTATTCAACGAGTAAGAATAAGTACTTTGTGAATAGCCGCTTTTGGCGATTCTCACATACAACTGGTGGTAGAAACGCCCAGTCTGAGTAACTGCATTGACTGCTCGCCGACTTAAACATCGCAAACCAGTAGCGTTCCGGGGTATGTGATAACCAATCTTGTGCAAAGCAAATTGAATCCATGGGCGAATAACACGATAGCCGAATGTTTGAGGTTGCTTGGCGACACCGACAATGACATCAGAACCTGCTCGACACATCTGGACAAGTTCAAACACACAATTAACTGGATCTTCAAGCGGGAAAAACAGCACCACAAAATCACCGATTGCATTTTCCAGTGCGGAAGCTAATGCTACATCCTCATGGACAGGTGAAGCAAACTCAATATAGCGGACAGATGGGATTTCCTTTAATAAAAGATCAATAATTTCATTAGTGCCATCATCTGAGCATTGATCCATAAGCACTATCTCATAATCGGAGAAGTGTTGATCGAGATGTCTCTGCATGCTTCGCAAGAATTTTTCTACAATACTGCTCATATTCCGTAGGACGGCAACTACCGAAACAAAACAATCCAATTTTGTATTAAATTCCTTCATAATCAACCGGTCAGCCCAAGTTTTTCTATTTCTTCTATTACATCGTAAACATTATCTATTTTCCCGCCCATTACAGAATGAAATCCTTTAAAGCCGTAGTTTGGCTTAAATAGAATCGGACGTGAATCGTCTGATTCGCTTCGTGGAAGCGTCGTTTTCACTTCCCAAATAGAACCCATATATTTACAATCTGCTAATATTGGAATATATCTTTGTGAATCAAGTTGCATTGGCTTCCATGCTGATTTCTTTTCAACCTTCTTAAAATGCTCATGCGCGTTAATATAGGACTCATTCAGAACGTCATGCCACTCATAATGCGGGGTATAACGCACATGACTAAAGATGTGCAATCCACGGCGTGGGGGAAAGGGCATGATCGAAAAGAACGGCCCGCACATGACCGTTATGCCCATATTTTTTAATTCATTCGCAACCTCTACCAGACACATCTCTGTCATTTCATGTTTAAGCGGTATCGGTTCGATTCCTGATTCAGTCAGCACGTAATTAAGCATTGAGTATGTACAGTTAAAGACTTGATCGGCAGCAACTGTTTCACTCGCTTCTACTTTGCCCTCAACAGGATGAATCTCAGCCTCCAATCCGTGCCTCTTTTGTTTGATCAAGCGCACTTCGGTATTGAGCAGATACTCCACCCCAGCATCATCCAGGCGCGCTTGCATGGTATTTTTAAGCTTTACCGAATTGAAGGCGCACTCTTCTGCTGAAAATACCGCTTCAATAAGGTTTGGATTCACCAAACGAAGAACTTTCTGTGTGGCTGGCTCGCAATGTACCCCTATTCTGTGACAGAATTCTTCAAACTGCCTTGCAGTAACTTTTCCAAGCAATCTGCCAACCATGTAATATTTCTCAAACGAGCTAACAATACAGCCATGGAATTCTTCGCAGAATCTTGCAAATGATATGTGGGAACGCAAAGCGGTAAGTATACTTCTTGGATAGTGGTAACCATTGTGAACCCGTGCCTGATTGGCGAACGATGCGCGTTGCATGAAATTTTCCTCCTTTTCACACAACAAGACACTTTTACCCCGTCGTGCAAAATACTCAGCTATATACATGCCGAAAAACCCTCCACCAATCACTATAACATTATAACTTACTTTCATTTCACCAACAATAATTTATTGAACCACTGATTATCTCTTTGAGCTTCATTAAAGAACTGCAAACCAACCCGAACTCTTTTGGCTGTTTCATTTCAATTGATATCCATCTGGAGTAATCGATCTCGTTTAGAGCAGAAACTGCCTTTTTATGATCGACTACACCACCGGCAATAGGTTCCAACATCGGTTCACTTGCGTGATAATGTACAAATGAACCTATACTTTTTATTACGGTTCCGATATCACCGCCACACATATGAATTCCTGCCGAATCAAGATGCAACTGGACGCCGGGATGATCGATCAAGTCAATAAGCTCACGAGCGTCTGCTACATTGGTGATAAAATCACAACAATATTCAATCGGATTGTGCTCTAAGCCAATATAGCAACCTCGCTCGAAGCAAATTTCACCAGCTTTGTGCAAAAAATCCCCTGCTATATCCATTGCAATAGTCATAGATATCTGTCCTCGTTTTCGGTTCTTCGGTGCGCCCAGGACAAGTACTTTTGCTCCTAATCCCGCTGCTATATCGGCAACCAGGCTAATGTGTTCGAGAAAGGCTTTGTGGCTTTTTGGGTCAAACAACTGTAAATCGGATCTTCCGAATAAGATAGCCTGCATTGCTGGGATCTCAAATCCTTCATCAGCCATACGCTTTCGGTACAACTCTGCGCTCTGTTGGCTGGCATCTTCCCAGTCAGGCCATATCTTTGTTGGCGCAACCTCTATACCAGTCACCCCATACTCTCTCAATTTTTGCAATACCTGGGGGTCATAATGTCTTTCCCATGCGATATTGGAAATAGCTAGCTTCATCTTAGACTCTCGTATATCTATAGTTGTGTATGAATTCTTCTAAATGTCCAATGATTTCATCGCGGGTATATATGTACCGACCGTCCTTTCTCCATAATCTCGTATGAGAGGTATGAAGATTATAGTGTACTTCTGCTGCTGGATTCTGACCGACTTGCTTGCCAGGAAAGAACTTGTCAATTATTGTGCTTGTAGCAACGGGCTCGGTAAAGAGATTGATCAGGCGGACATCGGCCTGAACAGCTATTTGGATGTCCGCCCACAGATGCTTTAGGTAATAATACTGGAATGAAGATGCAGGGTTAATCATCTCCAAACAGTTATTATTCAGAAGGTCATATATGACATTCTTCTTGAGCCCCGCTCCGAACAACCCAGGCAAGCGAACTATATTACAATTTTGAAATTGTTCATTACAGAAATCTTCAAAAGCAAGACGGTGACTACCATATTGGTGGTTTTTCATGCTGTGGCAATCGAATGTTTCATCTTTATCCCGCATTAGCGGATAGACATCAATGGTTGATATTAGGATAAACCGTTTGGCTCTAACTGTTGCCAGGACATCCTGAAGCTCTTGAATCTTTGCTTTATCTTTTTCCGGCTCTATGTTGGCCTGCCACTTAACTGCCGAGACACCCGCACTTACGATTTCATCATAATGCTGCGCTTCCATCTCACGAAAATTCCTTGAGTTATAGAGGCAATTAAAGTTCCTCTGATTGTTTAATTGACTGCCGACAAAACCTGTATATCCAATTAGAGCGCTTTTCATGCTTTCCTCCCGGATTTTACTAGCCGCCTCGAGAAAGGACAAAAATGCCAGCTATAATTATCACCATACCGAGAAGACGGGTTTGAGTTATTTGTTCGCCGAGCCACAACCAGGCTATTAAGCTCACTAACACATACCCTAACGCCAAAAATGGATAGGCGAATGTAATATCGACACGATTTAATGCCCATAGCCAAAAAACCAGCGCGCTGATGTGCAAAAACATTCCGCCTATTATCCATGGATTTGTCACTATAGTCCAGATATGGGCCAAAGCGCGCTGCGTTGGCAGAACTCTTCCCCTTGTTAACATGCCCTTTTTTAAAAATATGTGCGCTGTGGATGATATTATTATACTTGTAACAATAATACCGATATTCCCGGGCATTGATATTGGCCAGTTAATCTTCATGGCACTGTTACACTCCTACGCTGATATAGTTCTACATTTGAAATTCTTATGGTTGCACATGCATTCGCATTTGCGAGGTCCAGTCGTAGTCCCGAAACTTTAGAAATAGTAAGCCATCTCGGATATGCATCAAGCGGTACAATAAGTACTCCATCGTCTGCGGTGAATCGAAAGCTCGCTACTTCAGTCGGTCCTGGCTGATCATCGCCCCAATAAAAGACTTGTATTTCCGGCTCAAACTTTTTGTTCAAACAAGAAAATTCAAATCGAAGCAAGCCCGCATCTTTCCCAGAAATATCCAGGCCGGAGATATCGAAAACCATCTGCGGATCATTTCCTGAAACCTTATAAGTTCCATTTTCCAATGCCAAATCGAGAGTAGAAGTTAAGACAGGATCAAGTTTTTTGACGAGTTTCATTCTCTTAAGAAGAGATGCCTCTGACCTTCCCCATGAAACAGGTATCTTGGCGAGATGTGGAACTGCAAATGCCTTTTCAAACAATGAAAGCCTCCATTCTTTTTGATCTATATTCGCTGTAACAATGTTGGGTGCCACTGTCTTTTCCGGGTCCAAGACCTTCCCGTCCAACCAGATTGCATCGCCTTCACGCCAGATTCTTGTAATATGACGGTGCTCTCCATTTTCCAGTACGACCTCGTCACCAATCCGAAGATGTGATAGCAAGAGGCTCCCACTACTCAATACCAGAGCAGCTTCTACTCGATTCACACCCCTATCCCAGTTAGCATCACTAAGGTCCCTAATAGGTACTTGAACAACCTGTTTGCTATCATCATAGTTGCTCTGTTTTCTCTGCCCAATGATAAACCCATTCTCCAAGGCTGGAACGTAGTGATCGAGGACAAAGCGATATAGAAGATGAGTTCGTAATGCAAGACCGCCACCGTCATGAACAATGTTGCTTGCTTCCAGCAGTGCTAGGCGTGGCAGGTTACTTGACAGGTGAACCACAGCATGTTGTTGTTCTGAAAGCGGGACCATGTTGTAGGGAGCAGTTACTGCGATTGCCGGCAGACGATTCAGGTAAAAATACTGGGCGTTGCGGTTCGTTAGGTCCAGATAAGTCTCGCCGGGAGACAGTTTCTCGTTAATCAGAGTATTTAGTCTGGTTAGGCGATCCCAATGCTCGTGATCAACCGTAGCCACACCCAGATTGGCTAGCCCAGCACTTTTGCCATCCTTGAGATGTCCGATCGCAACACGTGCAGATACGGCAGAGCCTAGGGATGACAGAGACAATGGGCCGCTTAATGTGACGCTCATCACAGCAATAAAGAGAATCAGCCCAACCTTACTGCTCCTTTCAATAAGGGGCCAGACAATGATCGGGACCAATACTGTCCAACCAAAAATTGCCAAAAGACCTGACCTCGAAATGGAACCAGGGTCAATGCGGCCCATCGAGTAAGGAACCAGTACAAAAGCAAACAAGAGCACGACAATTGCTGGAAGTAGCGTCGCATGACGAATGGCTCGTTCCTTTCGGCTGGTAAAAATGACGAACAAAGATGCAAACGGAATCGCTATCCACGACATCCGAACAACCTCGAAAATAAGGCCGTGCTTTGCCCCGGCATCCCAGCTCAACTTCCAAGGAACACCATAGGCAATCTGATTGATGGGGCCATTATCGAGGACATAACCTATGGCCCCAGACAACATCGGCACAAGCCGCGTAGTTAGGGCAAAAACGAGGAGAATGATCATTGATATTCCAATTTCCCACCATCGCACCTCTTTACGCTTAACCCATGAATTCCAAACGCACCAAAGAGCGATCACACCAGAAGCTGCTACTGCTACCAAACCTTGTGCCGGCACACCTAAAATAACTATAGGAGTTGTCAAGAGCCAAATACTTAACCACCTAGAAGGATTGTTAGAAAGTGAATTACTGAACCAAAGACAAAAGAACGGAGTAAGGTATAGCCAAGTAAACCCGACAGGACCGATAAACACTAAAAACAAGATGGAGATAAACGATAGTCCAAGACTGCGGGAGAATCTATAAATTGAATAATACGACAGAAGGGCAAGTAGAGCTATGCTAATACGGCGAGCATCAGGAATACTTGCGGCTGTTCCATCATAGAGGAAAAATGATAAAAAACCGGTCAGATCATCACCAATTAAGCCGTGAGGGGGGATATAGTCCACGTAAGGCAGCATGCCGCCTTGCAGATAGGACCACCAGCCGAGAAGTTGTTCGCCATAATGATAATCGTCTGGGCTAATATAGGGGGATACTGTGTTGCCAAGCCGTACAGCAACCAATAATCCAAAAAGGGCTATGGGCGAAAGCAGTGAGCCCCAATCTTTGGCGAGGGATGAGCGGCTCTTTCTGTATCGACGGATCACATCGATTATGCCCCAGACGAGCAAGACAATCACCAGAATCTTTAGCCCAACCGTTGTTGTGTACTTGGTTATTCCACCATCAGGCGTTACCAAGCGCGCAGGGTAAAGAGTCAAAAATAGCAATGGAAGACCGAACTGTCCGATCAAAAGAAGTTTCGGCATCCAGCGAAACAAACGTTCCGGCGCCTGGAAAGATAGGACACACGCAGCCCCAACGCCTACAGCAGCAAGGATATATGCTGCTGTTTTTATGTAGCGAGAGGTGATGACATCTCCAGTCCACTCCGCTTGCGTACGACCCAAGGCTATCGCAATCTCAAAGGGAATTAGAGCAACCAGTATGACAGCAAAAAGAGCGAAGCCAACAGTGGAAGGGTTCGGTAGTTTTCCTCGCCACCAGTTGTAACTCGATGAGGCCCCTACTACAACCAAGCCTACGGAAGAGAGCTGAAACAACTTCCAATCTGCGGATGAACCAAGAATTAGGCCTGCAACAGCCGTTGCTGCTGGGACAGACCACCAAAACAGTTGTATGACTAATTCTTCCGAACATGGCTTGCCGAATTTTTTGCTAAGCCCGTTTATTAGCCACGATAGAAACAAATATCCCAGAAACAAAACTATCACAAAAACAGGTGCTGCTATAAGGTCCTGTAGTTTTGTTTGTCCTTGCCATGTGATATTTCCAACGATAAAGTCAGAATAGGACGGCGTTAAAGTAAGTTTTAGGGACAATATAAGAGCGGTAGCCGCCAATGCGCCGGAAGCGATAACGGTGGCTATCGTTTCTGTAGTTGATAATTTCCTAAACATCAAATCATCTCACTCCATGGACTCCAAATCCGCTTTGGTCTTGAACTCGGCCGAAAACATCTTGCATTTTGTCTTGCAAAACGATAGCTTTTTAAAAGCCATTAGTTAAACTTTTAGCAAGTAATAATTCAAAAACCTTATGCAAAAGTTTGCATAATTATACGAATACCGAAAAGGTCACCTCAAATCTTCCTCGGGCAGACGGTCAAAAAATTCTTTCAAGCCGGATTGCCAGGAGGGAATCGAGATCCCGAACACGCGTTTGATCTTCTCTTTGGACAGCACCGAGTAGGCCGGCCGCTTCGCCTTTGTCGGGAAATCCTGAGTGATACAGCCCTCGATGGTACAGGGCTTTGTTAGGATTCCCCTGTCCAATCCGAGTTTATATATCTCCTTGGCGAACTCAAACCAGGTGGTTTGTCCTTGGTTGGTGAAATGGTAGATCCCGTAATCCTTCCTGTCTGCCTGGACGATCGAGGCAATCGCTTCAGCCAGGTGTGCGGTGTAGGTCGGTGACCCGATCTGGTCATCCACAACCTTCAGAATATCCCTTTCCTTCATCACTTTCAGCATGGTAAAAACGAAATTGCCGCCGTGCGGCCCGAACAACCAGGCGGTTCGCAGGATATAAACCTGGGAGCACCTGTCCAAAGCCAGCTTCTCTCCGGCGGCCTTGGTCCGGCCGTATACACCCACCGGGTTGACCGGAGAGTCTTCCATATACGGTGTAGTCCCGTAACCATCGAACACGTAGTCGGTGGAGATGTGGATCAGACGCGCACCGATACTCTCGGCCAGTTCTGCGATGTTGCCCACACCTTCTGCATTCAACGCAGACGCTGCTTCCGGCTCCTCTTCGGCGCGATCCACGGCAGTATAGGTGGCGCAGTTTACGATCCAGCGGATTTCCCTGCCCCTGGCGAAATCTCGGATCACCGCCGGGTCGGTTATATCTATTTCCTGATCCGATCCGATAGTGGTAAGCCCACGGGAAACCAGTTCCCGGGATACATCAGAGCCCAGCATATCTTTGTTGCCGATCAACCAGATCAAAACTCCACCTTCTCTTCCCGCCAATACGGCAAAGAGGCGTCTTTTTCGGAAACTTCGATCTGTTCTGCCGGCCAGGAAATGTTGATATCCGGATCATCCCAGCGGAACCCGCCTTCACTTTCCCGGTTGTACTCCAAAGAGCACTTGTAGGCAAACACCGTATCATTTTCCAGAGCCAGGAAGCCGTGAGAAAAACCGGCAGGTATGTATAGCATCGAGCCGTTTTCCGAAGACAGCTCCAAACCAAACCACTTTATATAGCTGGGCGAACCCTTGCGCAAATCCACGGCAACATCCCAGGCAGCACCGTGAACAACCCGTACCAGCTTGGCCTGTGCATGGGGAGAACGCTGGAAATGAAGACCCCGCATCGTACCTTTCCTGGAAATTGATTGATTGTCCTGAGCAAACTCGTCAATAATCCCGGCGGTGATAAAATCACTCTTCTTATATGTTTCGAAGAACGTCCCACGATTGTCGAAGAAAACCGTGGGTTTTACGATCACAAGGCCCGGCAGCTCTGCGGGCTGAAAATTAAAAGGCACGGGGTGCTGACTCCCGGGCAATACGCAGCAGGTATTCCCCGTAACCCGATTTGTTCAGCCCCTCTGCAGCCCTGCGTAAGGCTTCTGCATCAATGTACCCCATATTATAGGCGATCTCTTCGATGCAGGCAATTTTGAGACCCTGACGATCTTCTATTGCCTTTACGAACATGGTGGGTGGCATCGGCCAGGCTGTCATACGTGCCAGTATCCAGCCAAGCATACCCCCAACCTAGAAGCTCAACTTTTAGCTTCCCCCGACCAAGATATTCCCTGTTCACATCGGTTATCTCCAGCTCACCACGGTCCGAAGATTCCAGGTTTTTGGCTATCCCCACTACCTCGTTGTCGTAGAAGTACAGACCGACCACGACGTAGTTGGACTTCGGCGCCTTCGGCTTTTCTTCTATGGAAAAAACCCTTCCGTTGGAGTCGAACTCAACAATACCATACCTTTGCGGGTCGTTCACGTAGTATCCGAAAACCGTGCCTCCGCCGTTATTGGCTGCCGCCTTCTGGAGCATTTTCGTCAGACCGACGCCGTAGAAAATGTTGTCTCCCAGAATCAGGCAAACCGAATCATCGCCAATAAACTCTTCCCCCACAATGAAAGCTTCGGCGAGACCGCGAGGAGCCGTCTGTACTGCATAGCTGAATTGTAAACCCAAAGATTCTCCACTGCCGAAAAGCTCCTCAAATTTCGGAAGATCCTGTTGTGTGGATATGATAAGGATTTGCCTTATGCCGGCCAGCATGAGAACCGACAAAGGGTAATACACCATTGGCTTGTCGTAAACAGGAATTAGTTGCTTACAGATGGTTTTGGTGACCGGATACAGTCGGGTGCCTGATCCCCCGGCAAGAATGATGCCTTTCATTTATTCACCTTACATATCCACTGCAATTCCGAATTGCTTAGTTTGCAATTCGGGCGATAAAAACCTATAACTTTGCCTTCCGTCTTGGAAATAGGTACGGCTCTATCGGTACGTCATCAACTCTAATGGAAAAATCGGTATATTGTCGAGTAAGATTCGGATTGTAGCAAGGGTCATCGTCTATGTACTTCCTCCAACGAGATCTAAGGTAGGCTATTTCTTGATCTGTTCGACGAAGTTTTTCTTCTGTATCATCTTTACCTCGGCTAAGGGATTCATGGTGGTATAGCTTTACATGGGGTAAATACACATTGCGATATCCCAACTCCAATAATTTTAGGCATATATCGACATCACCAAATGAAACTTCAAGATTTTCATCAAAACCACCCGCACGTTCAAAAACCTCTCTCCGGCACATTAGACATGCTCCAGTCACAGCGGAATAATTGTTTACGGTTTGCAGACGACAACAGTAACCTCTGTCATGTTCACCAAAGTATCGAAATACATGACCCGTACAAGAGCCGATACCAAGAACAACT
>SDBV01010756.1_pt1 | contig 11967 bp, 20 predicted proteins | sample 2277081 | NCBI WGS metagenome assembly SDBV01 (sample SAMN10402039, study PRJNA504765) | marine sediment metagenome | isolation source: marine sediment core GS10_PC15, 223 cmbsf | place: Arctic Ocean: Southern Knipovich Ridge | collected 2010
GCGGCAAGCCCCGAACTGTTAAAGCAGCTTGGCTATGATGTCGAGGACGATGGTAACGACGAGATTGATATTGAGGAAATACATTTAGCAGCTGACGGGACGACAGGCGGAACAAAAATACCGATGACTATCGGTACTATGACCTTACCTGATGATGTTACGGCGGAGATTGTAAAACAACACTTCGATGACGTATCCGCCGATGCCGAGCCGTTAGTTGTAAAATCCTTTATCGAAGCGAAACCGATAATTGAAGTAGCACCGGCGATAATCTCAACGAGTTTTAGGAATATAACAGAAGAAATAAATAAAGGCGTTGCCGAAAAAATCAAAAAACATACCGGCAAGGTCTATGATTAAACGTTGGAGCAATTAGGCTTATGATTGAGATAGTAGGGAAACCAGAGCTATTAGTTTATAGCCGGAGATTGCAGGCGTTTCGTATGGAACTAAAATTGTAAATTATTTAAGGATAGTAAAATGAAAATTAAAGTAAGACTTCTAAAAGACTGGACGAATGACGGTACAGAGTGGAAGTCGGGACAGCTTTTGAATGTAGATGAGGCTGGTGCGGCTTCTATGGTTAAAGATGGCATCGCCGAAATATACGAGCCGAAAGAGGGCGATGTTATTGTTGCTTCGGATGCTTCCGGCGATACGGGTTTAAACGAAGAAGCAATCGCTAAAATTATCGCAAAGGCTTTTGATGAAAACAACAAAAATCTAAAGCTGGCTCACGATAAACTGCCACCTAACGAAAAAGCGTTAGCCGAAACCGGCCATTATCGCACCATCGGTGATTTTGCGGCTGATATTTTTAAAGCAGGCAGAGGTTCGGCCAGTATCAGTGAGAAGTTGCAGGAGTGGGACACCTTTACTAAGGCCGCTTCTGGTTTGGGCGAGATGGTCGATGCTGATGGTGGCTTCCTTATACCTACCGAGTTTCGTAACCAGCTTATGAAAGATGCTTTGGGAGCAAGCATTACAATTCCGAGATCAACAGTTATCCCTATGTCAACTAATACTGTCAAGATACCGGTAGTAAATGAATCGACAAGGGCTACAAGCGTTTACGGCGGGATTATAATTTATCGACCAAGCGAGGGTGTTCAAAAAACGGCGACCGCTCCTAAGTTCGGGCAGGTAACTTTAACGCTTCATAAACTCGTTGGTCTTTGCTACGTAAGCGATGAGCTTATCGAGGATTCGGCTGTTTCGCTTGCCCCGCTACTTAGTACGATGTTCAGTGAGGCGATTGCTTTTCAACAGGATAACGACCATATCAACGGAACGGGTGCTAATCAGGCTCTTGGCGTTCTTAACGCACCGGCGACAATATTGCAGGCTAAGGAAACAGACCAAGCGGCGGTTTCAATTGTTACCGAAAACATCTTTAAGATGGAAGCCCGCTTAAAATCACGCTCTTGGCGTAACGCCGTATGGTTTGCATCACAGAATACCTTACCGTCGTTAAGGACTTTGGTAATAAACGTTGGTACAGGCGGTGCGGTTATACCTCTGTTCAATAAGACGGGCGACAGTATGACGCTCGACGGTTTCCCGTTGATAATTACCGAGCATTGTGCGGCAGTAGGCACAGAGGGCGATATTATCCTCGGTGATTGGCGACAATACCTTGTCGGTCAAAAAGCGGCGGGTTTGCAAGTCGCTACATCTATTCACTTGCGTTTTGATTATGACGAGCAGGCGTTTAGATTCGTTATGCGTTCGGATGGTCAGCCGTGGGAGATTTCAGCAAGAACGCCGAAGAATGGCGGCGATACTCTTGGTAGCTTTGTTAAATTAGCAGTTCGTGAATAAGCTACCCGTGCTTAAACTAAAAATAAATTTTTTGTAAGGAATAAAAAAATGAGCGATTTTCACTTTGTAATGCCGACAGGCTCAACAAGTCTTGCGGGCGGTGCGATAGCCGACTTTCACGATAGCGGCACGGTAACTGATGTAGTCAGTATGGCTAAATACGAAACAGCGTATTTTATTATACATTGGGGCGTAGGTGTAACAGGCGAAATTACAATAACCGCCGTGCCTATTACTGAACCGGGCGGGACTACGACAACCGCAATACCGTTTATGTATAAGCGGGTAAGTGCCGGAGAAACCAATACGGCGTGGACGGCAAGCTCGTCTTTAGCGACTACCGCAGGCTCATCGCAGATTTATGTTATTAAAGTCAAGGCGAGCGATTTGCCGGTGGTTAGCGGTAATGTTTATGAGTATGTATATCTCAGTCTTGCTCAACTTGTAAATGACCCCTTGCTTGGCGGCTGTATTATTATGATGGCCGACCCACGCTTTAACGAGGCTACGTTGGACGCTGTAACGGTTTAACAGGAGATAATATTATCTTCTTTAATTTGGTGCGGGGCGGCACGATGCCGCTCCAAACCTTGACAACTATAACTTTTTTTAAGGATTTTTATTATGGCAGGGAAAAACAGAACAGGGTTACAATCCCGCTGGCTTAGCGGCTCGTTACAAGTATTTCCGCCGATAGTAGCTGGCTCTGCATTTTTCGTAGATAGCAATGTAGGCTCGGTTACCAATAGTGGTACTAATTGGGACGGTGCTTTAGCTACGATTGGTGCCGCTGTAAACAAATGTACCGATGATAAGGGCGATATTGTATATGTTCACCCCGCTCACACCGAAACGTTATCGGGTGTTTCTGCTCTAACGATTGACGTTGATAGTGTTAGCGTTATCGGGGTAAATATCGGCAACCAAAAGCCGACGGTAACGATAGGCGGTACGGATGCGGCGACTACGGTCGAAATTGACGGCGATAAGATTTTGCTAAAGGGCATCAGGTTCGTCGGTGGCGATACGGACGGCACTACAAATTGCTTAGATATTCAGACCGGTAGTGATTACGTTACGATTGAGGATTGTGATTTTACCGAAACCGTTAATACAATGGAATTGTTGGGCTGTATTACGATTGAGGATAAATGCGATTGGACTACGATAAGAGGTTGCTTATTCCAGAATTTATTAAGTGGTGATAATACTCACGCTATTATTACCGAAGCGGACGAGCACGACTTTTTAACTGTTGAAGATTGTACGTTCTTCGGTGATTGGTCGGCGGCGGCTTTAGATTTAGATGCTAATGCAATAGTTCAACCGTTAATTCGCAACTGTACGATTATCAATCTCGACGGTACTGGGGCAGCTATTACTTTAAATTCAGGCACGAAATGCGTAATGGTCGGCCTGCGTGTTGCTTCTGCCGGTGCTGCGGCTTATCCGATAGCCGATATATCGGCGAGTTACCAGGTTGACGGGCACGGCTGCGAAGTTGCTAAGGAAACCGTTGCCTTACTCGGTAGTGCTAACGTAACAAGTTGGGCTTCTTAATTTAAGGGCTTATTGTTATGCGAATTAAAGGCGGCAAAGATAGCATTGCTTTGAATATTGACGAGAACGGGCGTGCTCAAATTCGTAGCGTGGCCATAGACGATAGTGAGCACCTATTGCACGAGGGTTGGAGTTTCGTTGCTGCTGGCTCCCAAACAACAGCTAATGCTGATACGAATATGACTATACTAACATTGCTTACCGGTAACGGCGTTAAAGTACCGCATATGTTTGTACGTGCTTCTGTTACCGGTGCGGCTTGGCTGCGTATTTACGAAGCACCTACGATTGTAAATAATACCGGAACATCGGTAGTTACTGTTTATAATCGGAACCGCAATAGTGTTAATATGTCGAGTGTTTATGATACCAAGACTAACCCGAATAAAATAAATTCGGTAACTTTCTGGGACGAAACCGATGCGGCTGGTGCGAATATAACGCTTGGTGATGGTACTTTGATTTATCCAGAGCAGATAGGTGCTGGTCGTAGTTCGGCAGGTATAACTCGTGGAGAAGATGAGTTTATCTTAAAACCCGCCACAAAATACGCTTTTGTTTTAGCGAACTTGGGTGCGACGGCGAATACCCACAATATAATTTTAGATTGGTACGAAGATTAAGTTTAAAAGGGATAAATTATGGCAAAATTATTAACAGCAATTAAAAGGTTTATCGGCGAGTCAAGCGACAGGAAAGCTACGGATGTACCGGACGGCTCAACGTTTCTCGAAAAAGATACGGGCAATTTATTTATCTTTTCCACTACTGACGGTGGCTGGCACTTAAAAGACGAAACTACCGCCGCCTTGCGTCTTGAGACTATCAAAAGGGACGATGATATACTCGCTGAATTGAAAAAAGTAAATGAGAATTTGTTATTAGTTGTCGAAGCACTTGACGGCTAAGAATGTTAAAAAGTAAAACATTATTTTTTTAAGGAGCTTTATTATGTTAATTGAAGATGGGAAAGGTTCAGGCAGTAAGCTTTCTGTTATTGACAATCAGGCGGACGTATTGACGGCCTCCGTGATTAACCAAGCGACTTTACGGGGCGACACTTTTGCGTGGAACGCCGTAGCACAGAACGTAGATACAACGGACGTATTGTTGTATGTAAGGAATTTATCGCAAGATAGATTGTTAGTTATTAACCGTATTTATGTTTGGGGCGATGTGCCTGCAACGTTTGATATACATTTACAAACAACTCCGACCGCTTTTGCCGCTGGTGCTCTTGGTTTGGTAGTTGTCGGCGTTAATCTGAACACAAGCTCTGCAAAAGTTGCGGATGGCGAGGGGTATTCGGATGCTACTAATGCGTCGGGTTCTATTATCACAACACTTGCAAATAATGAAACAACCGGCGATGAGTTTGGAATTGATTACCAAACGAACGATTCAATAATACTCGGCACAAACGGCACGATTGGCGTTGATGTCATCGGCGAAGTTGCGTTGTTTGAATGTACGATAATTGGGTACTATATTGATGCTTAAATGTTAAAAAGTAAAACATTAAATTAAGGAGTATATTATGTTAATTGAGGGAAGCGACAAAAATAATAAGAGTACCAATGTCGCAATAAACAACGGGCAAATGGCGGTAATTACTGCTTTGCCGATTAACAAGGCGACATTGCGTGGCGATACCTATGCGTGGAATACCGTTGCTTACAGTATAACAACGGCCGATACAATTCTGACCGTAAGAAATACATCGCCAAATAGGTTACTCGTAATAAATCGGCTGTATATGTACGCTGACGTTGAGGGTATATTTGATATACATATACAAACTGTAGCTACGGCGTTTTCAACTACACAAGGAGCTGTTGTTGTCGGTGTAAACTTAAATACATCTTCAAATAAAGTAGCTGACGCAGGTGCAATATCAGACGAGGAAGCGATTGCGGCACAGGGCACTGTTATCTTGACGTTTAGAAGTAACGAGCTTACTACTGACCAGTTCGCTATCAACTACCCAACGAATGATGCGATTGTACTTGGCACTAACGGCAGAATAGCGATTGATGCGTCTGCTGCTGCTGCAACTTGCGAAGCAACGATAATCGGATATTTCATTGACGCTTAATAATTAGGGTGCGGCGTTAAACCCGCACCCTATACTTTACGGGTGTTTGCTTGAGGGAGCAAGGGACTTAACTATGGCTATAAATGAATGTGGCTTAGGTATAGAAAATAAACAGCGTATTATCGCATTGGAGCGTGATATGGGTAAGTTAAGCAAAATGGTAACAACTCTCGTTATAAGTAGTTTCGGGACATTGGTAAGTGTAATTACCACGCTAATATTTTTAGTTATGAATAAATAAAATTATGTTAATTAAAACAATACATCACGATAAGATTGCTGGTTACGTTGCCAACGAGCATATTAATATGTTTACGGCTACGGATGTTAATTGGTCAGGCGGTGCTAAGACTATCACAATTAAAGAAGAAGTTACAAGTGCTTTAGTAATTAATGATGGCACGTATAATTGGTTACAGATTGACGCAGGCGTAGCAACAAGGAGAATAAGGTTTGGTAATTCGACAGGTGACCCAGACCCAGACTACCAATTTTTAGGTTCAGGACTAACTACTCTTGGCGGTAATTTATTAGTAGATGGCGGTGATATAGGGATAACGGCTGATGAAGACTTACTTCAACTTGCAAGCGGGGCATTGACTGTAAATGGTACTATCGGCTCAGGTGCTATAACCTGCACAGCTTTAGATGCAGGTGCAGGGCTTATACAGACCACAGGTCAAGGCACGTTCGGTGATGTCCTTATTAATGCAGCGGCCAGCACAATCTCTACCACATCTGGCGATTTATTCTTATCTCCCGCAGGCAATGATGTAAAAATCCGTGTAGATAACAGGCTTTTGTTTGGCACGAGTAGTGAGTTACAACTTCAATGGAGTTCGAGCGGTCTTAACCACGCTGACTTTGGAACGGGTGGGATGATTGTTATGTACAATACAGCCCTTGCCCCACCTGGGGCTAACAGAGCCGCCGACCCACCTATTGGGGAAACGGATATTGCTTTACGTCTTTTTGCTAAATCTGCAACCGCTCCTCATAATAAATATATACAGTTTTGGCACGATATAACCAATGGCAATATCTCAACTGGCGTAGGGGATTTAAATTTAGTTCCTATCGGCTCGACGGTTATCAAGACAGGGCTTGTAGGTTCGGTTGACGGTATAACAGCGACAAGTGCAGGGGTAGCGGCTTCGATTGTAACGATAAATACGGAAGTAACGACTAATGATGATGATGATTTAGATAATGTAACTTTGGCGAATGGTGTGAGCGGCCAGATAAAGCATATATATTGTGTTGCGTCATTCGCAGGTGATACGTGGAAGATAACTCCTGCTACGATGGCGGGTGGTACACAGATAACCTTTGGTGATAATTCTGTCGGTAACGGCTGCACCTTAGTTTACGCCGATAGCGAGGGCTGGGTGGTAGTTGCTAATAATGGTGGTACTATTTCATAGGAGATAAAATGCAAATATTAACAAATGTGGCAAAAGTAAAATTAAAAGAAAAACACGGCGACGCTTTTCTTGCCGCAAGGCCGATACCTATGTTTGCTAATCCAGACTTTGATAATGAGCAAGAGCCGAGCGAACTAAATCCGAAACTTATTGCAGAATACACAGAGAGCCAATGGATTGATATTGTAGCACAGCAGTTATTTGAGCCGGTTTTTAGGCACGGCGACAATATACTGGCACGAAAACAAGATTATAAAATTGAAGATTAAGGGAGATAAAAATGCAGATTAAAGTTGATAAAGAAGCAAGGAAATTGCTTACGGAATGTTGCGATAAACTCTTAAAGGCGTTTGGTGTCGGTGCTTTAGGTGCTATAAATACAATCCAGAACGCTACCGACAAAAAAGATTTAGAGCCGAAAAAGAAAAAGGTCAAGAAAAATGGCAAATGAAATTAAAGTAGTTTACGTTACAGGAGCAACGCTTGATTTTAGCGTTTACTTCGATAACGCCGGTACGCTAACGGCGAGGGAAGTTGACCAAGCTATGACGGAACAACCCGCCGGAAGCGGCGTTTATAAGGGCACGCCAGCGACGATAGAGCAGGGCGATATTATAGTTATCGAGGAGGGCAGTACAATAATAGGTTCTGCCGAATACTTCCCTGACGTTAATTTAGTTGAGGTTGCAGGCACTACGCAAACGGCGGGTGATATAGTAACGTTAATAAATGCAATACCAACGGCGAGCGGTCAGCCGAGTTTAGATTAAGGAATAAATTATGCCTTGTCCGAGCAGTTGTATATTAGAAGAAAATTTTACTTTCAACACGCTATCAAGCGACGGAACGGGTACGCCCGTAGACGCTACCGATGCTGTTACGTATGCCGTCTATGAGGACGAAACAGCTACGGCTATACTTACCGGCACAATGACAAAACAATCAAGCAAAACGGGCTTTTATACGGAGCAGATAACTACTTCAACGGCAAACGGTTTTGAGCGTTTTAAAACCTATACGATTAGAATTACAGCGACGGTATCGGGCGTGGCGGCGGCTCATAGTTGTACTTTTTTATGCCTCGGTGCTTCCGATGTTTTTAGCTCGACGACCGGAGCTTTAACTTCACTTGCTAACGTTAAAGAATATTTAGGCATTACAGGAACGGATGATGATGCTTTATTAACTGCTTTAATCAATCGGGCAACGGCAGCTATACAAAGTTATACTGATAGGACTTTAGTTTCGACGACTTTTAGGGAGCGTTACGACGGTAATAATAGCAAGGATTTAATCTTAAAAGAATATCCGATTATTAGTATTGATTATGTGAGTATAGGCACAAACGATGCTTTTAGTGTTACTTGCACAAGCTCGGACGCTTACCGTGCGGGCGTTACAATAAACGAAACGCAAATGGTGCTTGAAATCTACGGGGGAACTGATGATGGAACGAATACTATTACTCTTAGCGATTACGCTACTTTGGTTTTACTCGAAACCGCAGTAAACGCTTTAACCGGCTGGACGATGGATGTTGCGATAAGCGATTACGAAGTTTACGACCCTGCGGAGCTATTGCCGACGGGACGGCTTGAGTGCCTTGATAATTTCGCTTATCCGCAGATACCGGACGATCCGTTAGAGAAATTTCATACTTATTACGGCGAGGGCTCTATAAGGCTGCCTATAACTCCGGCAAAGGGATTTAATAATGTTATTATAAAATATACGGCGGGCTATGCTACAACCCCTGCCGATTTAGAGCAGGCTTGCATCGCCTTTACGTCTTATCTATATTCGGCGAGGGGTAAAGATTTTAGTTTGAAAAGCGAAAAGCTCGGCGACTATGCCTATACACTTGCTGATGGTAATACTTTGGTCGGCGGCTTGCCTACCGATGTTCAAATAATGCTAAAACAGTACGTAAAGAAGACCGGTTATGTTAGCTAATTTATTAAATAATACTTGCGAGGTTCAAAGTTTAACGACTACCCAAAATACAATGGGTGCTCAAAAGCGAGTGTACACAACGAGAATCAGCGGTATGAAAATAGCCTATATGATGAAGCGGGAACAGACCGGCGGTGAAAATGAGTTGTTCGACAAAACAACCGCCAGATATACGCATATTTTTTACGCCGAGTTTAACTCGACAAATAATGCGATAACCGAAAGCGATAAGATAATTTTTGACGGCAGGGAGTTTGAGGTAAAGAAAATTTATAATGCAAGCGGCAGGAACAACCACCTTGAAATTGAGGCAGAGGAGCTAAAATGAGTGAAGCGGTACAATGGGAAGGACAAAAGATACTAAAATTGGCAACAACTGCCAACGTAGAGGCTATGAAAAAGGCTACGTTATTTCTTGAGGGTGAAGTTAAAAAAGTTTTAAGTAGAGCGGGCACGGGAAGAACTTATAAACGAAAAAGCGTTACGCATAGGGCATCGGTTGCAGGTAAGCCGCCTGCGTTAGATATTGGTGTTTTGATGAATAGTATGACCGGCGTTACCGAAGTTAAGGGCTTAGAGATACAGGGTTTTGTCGGCTCGGATTTAGATAAAATAGCGGCAAAATCTGACGTTGGTACTGATTTAGAATACGGATATTATTTAGAAGTTGGCACTAAAAATATGTCGCCCCGCCCGTTTTTAAGGCCGACGTTAAGAGTAAACGGTAAAAAGATTTTAGAGTTTTTCAAAAAGGCGAATAAATGATAAGCCAAATAGCGGAAGCTATAATATCTCATTATAACGGCAGCGAGGAATTAAAGAGCGTACTTACAGGTGGTCTTTGGTTTACGAAAGCGGCTCAAGAAAACCCTATGCCCTATGCGGTATTTCATATTATAGGCTCTACGCCTTTAGAGATTATGGGCGACAAGAATGATATTTTACATACCGTTGATTTGCAGATTAGTTTTTTTACTGACGATGATAACGGCTCTTTTAAAATAGCGTCAATGGCAAGCCGATTTGACGCCGCTTTTAATTGGGAAACGTTAGACATATCGGATTATACGTGCGTAAAAAGTGCCAACGTAGGCACGCAACCGGTTTTGTTTGTCGATGAGGTTTGGCAAACAACTTTATTATATGAACTTGAAATAATTAAGGAGTAATAAAATGGCAGTTTTTCACGGAAAAGCAGGGACGGCAAATTGGGAAGGTACGCCTACGGTAAGTGTAACAAATTGGACGTTAAATGTTACAGCAGACGTCGCAGAATCAACGGCTATGGGCGATACCTATAAGAGCCGCACGGTAGGTTTTTTAGATAGCTCGGCAACAGTTACAGCTTTTGTGCCGACTGGTGGCTTAGAGCCGTCTATCGCAACAGATATAGGCAAATCGGCTGTATTGATATTAGATACGACAACGGGTTTAGCATACACCGTAACGATGATTTGCACCGATTTGGCAATAAACGTTGATGCTGATGGTAATCCAACGGTAACTTATAGCTTTATTGGCAACGGTACGATTGTCGCTGAGGCATAACAGGAAAGGAGTTTTGATATGGCTGTTTTTCACGGCAAAGAGGGTGAGGTTCGGTGGGATACTACTGGCGGGGCTAACGAGAAAGAGATTGAACATATAACCAACTGGACGGCAACGGTTACGGCTGACGTTGCAGAGGCGACCGCAATGGGCGACACATATAAATCCCGTACAGTAGGTTTTCAAGACTGGACGGCAACGGCGACCGGTTACGTTGATACCGCTGGCTTAGATGTTCCGCTTGCTACCGGCGGTACGGAAGCGATAGGCGAAAATACACCGGCAGAGTTGGAGTTGTATTTCGATTCCGTCGGCGGTGCTGGTAATGTTAAATTGCTTTATGGAACGGCAATATGTACTGATATAGCAGCAAGCGTTGACGCTGACGGTAACCCTACGGTAACTTATAGTTTTCAAGGTCAAGATACGAGCGGATTAACGTGGGCGACTACCGCCCCATAATTTTAATTAAAGGAGATAAGATATGGCGATGGACATTACAGGATATATAAACAAGACGATAGAGATTGACGTCGGCGGCAAAAAGCTAAAGTTTAGCGAGTTGACGCTATTAGATTATGCACAGTTTCAGGTATGGGCACAGGATAAGCGTAAGGCCGAAAATGTAATAAGGCGAAAACAGCTTATCGAAATGGCAAAATCAATCGGCGATATAGACCCGATGGAGTTACTAAAATACGTTGACCGGCCTATGACGGAAGATGAGATTGACGAATCAATGGGAACGTTCGAGGGTATGGGCTATTTGGTTTATAAATCGTTAAGTCATTTTTACCCTGAAATTACATTAGAGGAGGCACAGGCAATATCAACGATTACTTTGGTAACGGAATTAGTTAAGAGTGATTTATTTCCGGAGGATAAAGAATCAAAAAACCCGCTGGCGGGGGGTCGCAAGCGGGGCAAGGTGAAACAATCAAAATAACAATATCGACGGCTATTGCGATGTTGTGTGAGTTTTATAGCTGGACTATTGATTATACAATGGGCTTAACTATGAGGCAGTATAATAAGGCGTTCGAAGAAATGGATAAGATACAAAAAATAAAAGCTGGAATTAAAATAGAAGAACCTATGACCGGCGAAATCGGAGCGGCGGCGGCGAGCCGTTTATTACCCCGAAAGGAGACTGTATATGTCAACCCTCGGTAAAGCTACGGTACTAATAACCGGTAATTTAAAGCCGTTGCGTAATGCTTTAAAGGCGGCAAGAAAAACCGTTGTACGTTCTGCGAAAAGAATAGGGCGTATGGGTTTTCAGGCAATGTCAAGGGCTGTAAGGCGTGCGAGTAGGTCGATAAAAAGATTCGTTAAAATAATAGGCGTTGCTTTTGTTGCGGCTATCGGCTTTGCGATAAAAGCGGCAGCTTCATTTCAAAAGCAAATGGCGATGGTCAATACAATGCTCGATGATGCGGCACGGGCAAAGGGGTTTTTGCCGAGGTACTCAAAAGCATTAAAACAATTAAGTAAAGATTTTGGTGAAAGTACGAAAACTTTAAGTAAGGGTTTATTTGATATTTTATCGGCCAGTGTTGCGGCGGG
>SDBV01010757.1_pt1 | contig 11967 bp, 9 predicted proteins | sample 2277081 | NCBI WGS metagenome assembly SDBV01 (sample SAMN10402039, study PRJNA504765) | marine sediment metagenome | isolation source: marine sediment core GS10_PC15, 223 cmbsf | place: Arctic Ocean: Southern Knipovich Ridge | collected 2010
CTACTCCTGATAAAAATTAATAACATTTGTATGGATTTCAAACACACCGTATTACCATTTCATAATTTTACTCAAATATGACGTCAGACGTCATATTTACTTCTCGTGTTTTGATCTGCCGCATAGGATGTATATCCTATTATGATTATCTATATAACCTTGATTTTCTTAGAGTTTGTACTGCATTAACGTATTTCAATAATGGAAATCTATATCGCGTTGATTCTGCGATACGGAATGCTAATCTTCGGTTAGCGTCTGGATTTGCTCCTTTCGCGAGGAGAATTCGTACTGCTTGTACTACTCCAGCTTTAACTGCATTCACGAGAGCGAGATCAAGATTTAATCCATTCACGGTATTTAATAGATATTTCAAAATTTCGATACCATCCCGGTGCTGTGTTGTATACATTAATATTTCATTTATATCAGCTATGTCTGGGTTAAGATTTTTCATTATATACTTTACTATATTTAATTTTCCAAACATCGCTGCAGTAAAAAATGGCGTTTCCTCTAATTCATTAGTAGCAAACACATTACCACCTTTATTTAGCATATATTTGAACGCTCCCACACTACCTGAACTAGCTGATACTTCAAGTGCTTTTTGCGTATCATATTGCAAATCCTCTAATATATATCTTATTATTGGTGAATATCCGATCCGAAATGCGTTATGTAATTTAGTATTAATTCCGAACTTATCATTTTTCTTCAAAAATTTATACAGTGTTTCATAAGTTACATTATCTTCTTCTGTTATATTTAAATTAATATCAAATATGTTTTTAATACGATTTTTCCAAAAGGTATTGTCTTTACATAGCTGAGCAGCTCGTTTATCAGTTCTGCAAGTGTTTGCTAAGTCTTTATCATTAAGATTCTGCAGAATTTCTAGAAGTAATTCATCCGGTATTTCATCTATATGCGATTTTATAGGAGAAGCGTTTCTTCTCGGAGACGTTTGTTTTTTAGGTGATGCTTTTATCCCCGGAGACGTATCATTAGTTTCTAGTCTAGATATTAACACATCTTTCTTTCCAGTTGGAGACAATTTTCGTTCTCTAAGTAGTCCCTGAAGTTTCTTCACCGTCATTTTTGAATATTTATATTTGGAAGAATCGTGTTCTTGTATGCGTTTAATAAGATCAGATTTATTACCCGATACTTTAATACCAAGTTTACGCAAATGGTCTTTAAGTTTAACGTTCGTCCATGTCGATATATCCATATGAAATATTGGTAATATTTTATTATGATATTAATGTAGTAGTATAAAATTGATTAGATTATATGTTATAATAATACATTATATGTAAAAATGGAAACCGATAATTTTGATATTCAATTGGCTAGGATGACTGCCGACATTAAGAATTGGGGAAAAGAAGTAACCGGAATATATAGAGGGGTTAATTGGACAACACAACGACCATATGGTACATATCTATGTGGATATATAATTCCACCTTTCGATATAGATGACAATATGGATGAACAACTAGGAATGATAGCACATGGTGGAATAACGGGTGGATTAACGGGTGAATATTCAGTTGGATTTGATACTATGCACTATGGCGACTGGGCACCAATATATAATCCAAACAATCAGCCATACCCTGGTGACTTCCCAGAACAACTATTTCGTAATATGTACCAATCTGGTGAATATCGAAACAGTAAATATGTATATGAAATTCTTAAACAAATGATAGACTGTGTGTTAGATAATACTGTTATTACATAATAAAGTATTCAAACTTTTCGACTTAATATTAAGTCGAAAATATACATAGTATTATAATCAAACGTTCGATAACACTATCTGAAATAAAATATAGTAAAAGAACAATAACCTTGTAATAAAAGTTAATATATTCCGAATATGAATAACGAGCTTACTAACCTAATATGTTGGAATACATGGTGGATATCTGATAGGAATAAGCGCAAAATTAAGTCTAAAGACGTGTATATGAATTTGAGAGACCAATATCTCATTGATATGGTAGTACTTATCCTTAGAGATACAAATGCTAAATATACGGAGAATAGCGATAGAACCGATAAAGAAAATGTGACATCAGATACAAGATTTGATATTCCTAATCAGATGTATGAACTCTACGAGATTGTGTATAAATTTCTAAATAAATGTGAAAATGCCGGTGATTTTATAGTTTATATGATAGAAGAATTAGAGAGCAAAGATCTTAGTAAAGAAACAAATTATATATTACAAAATATTCGAAAGACCTTGATACAGGAATTCACAGAAGCTAACAAAGTAACAAATTCTTCAAATATACCAGATTTTAACTATTCAAGTCATTGCCTATATTTTGCTGGATATATTATCGATATTTCATTAGATATATTAAAACAAAATCTATACATGAATACGCTGGTTATTGGTAAACCTCTCGCCAAATCAGTTGAATTAAGTTACTTAGATGCTTCTAGAAATATATATGATACTGTATATAGGAATGCGATTTATCCCAGAAGTAATATGCGGAAATCTTCATCTTTACCAGATGTACCTGTAGAGTCTAATACAATGAGATCACCTCGGTCATCATCTACTGTATCCGCGCACCGTAGGGCCGCAGCTCTCCAGATTATATCCACTGAAAGAGGAGAGAAAGCTATATTACCTATTAAGAACATACCGATAATATCAAACTCTGATATTGGAAGAGTTAGAAGCATTAGTCTAAGTGTTTCACAAAATGGTGGACGTAGAAATAGAGACTTACCTAAAATACCCTCTATTCCAAAATCAGGTAGTAATATTAGTCCTAGACATACGAACGTAAGTGTTGTTAGTCCTAGACGAGAAACTATGAGTGTTACTAGTCCTAGGAGAGTAAGTGGAAATATTACTAGTCCTAGGAGAGTAAGTGGAAATATTACTAGTCCTAGGAGAGTAAGCGGAACTATTACTAGTCCTAGACAGACAACCGTAAGCATGAGTGTTGGTAGTCCTAGATCTCTTCCTAATAATTGGCAGAGTGCAGAGCCTACACCGCCCACTAGTAATGTTAGTTCACCCAGATTAGAGCGAAAAGTCTCATGGATGAATAAATCTGTATGGGATAAGATAGAATCTATAGTATCTTACTCTGATACTATTATAGAGGATACTGTGGATACAGAGAATAATATATTATTTGAGCAATTAGTAATAGGAGTAGATATCGTTAATTATATGAAATTGAATATGGAGAAAAGTACTGATATTGAGAGAGTGATATCGAAATATAAATCGCCTGATATAAATTCAAAAATGAGAAAAATTATTGAAGTGGCAGAAGATATTATTACATCTTCTTTAGATGTAAACATTTGGTGTAAAAAACTTGTAGTAATAACTCTAAGTAGCATTGTACATAATCTCGTTTTCAAAAAATTAGAAACTATAAACAAGCGGTTGTGTTCTTATATTGACAAATATGGAGATGAGTATATTCCATATGATAAACACGAAATAGCAGTTAAATTATCTATTCTAGGTGAACTAATGTCTGAACTTAGAGTTACTCGAGATTCAGCGGAATTAGATGCTATGAGCAGTCTATCATTCAGTACACAATATGATGAATGGGATAGAAATGAATTGCTTCAAAATACGATAGATAAAATGAAGATATATTCAGACCAGCTTTGGTCTACATTTAATACGGATACTTCGAGTATTTCTGATACTGGTAATACAACGGTGGTTCAAGATATTCAAACATATTATCCACAAAAGGATGATACTGATAGTGATTTAAGTGAGGATACTAGTACTAGTAGTAGCAGTTACAAAACGTATAAAGTAAATAATCGCCGATATGCTATAACCGCTGGTGCAAAAATGTAAAGATAAGCTTTATCAGAATTCTGATAAAACTGATACTCTGAAATTAGTGTTTAAAAATATGTTAGTATCTACACACCCACTTGATATATTGGAAAATGAACATTCTACTTACCGTACTGCAAATGAGTATACAGATTTACTATCAGATAATATGCTAAACGATATATTGAGTGTGGAATCAGACCGCATGATCTATATTAACTTACACTCTATATTTAATGATGAACCGTATAGTAGATCACCTGCTTATACTTTGCGTAGTGTATCATATATGTATGAGGATGACGTATTACGTAAATATCCAGTTTTAAAAAAATATAATAATTGGAAGAATTTATTTGAACAGCATCGCGATACAAATATTTATATTATGCCGTCATATGAATCGAACTGGCTTAGCAAAAAAATGAGATATTATGATATTAAAGAGAAAATAAAATAATGGTGAAGTATTATTTTCCTATTTTGTAATAGGAAAATATAATAGTACTTATATATAAGTATATACGTTAAAATATAAAATTACAGTAAACTTCTTCTAATATGGAAGAAGTGGATAAATTACTAGCCTGGAATATATATTGGCAGATCGCTCAAATAGACGATAGTGTGAGTGATGAAGAAGCAGAATCTACGTTATTACCTGATATAATAAATGATTGCGTATTACTACTAATACCTCCTGTACATATAAATATATCCGACATGATACAGAACATCAATGTTCATGAAGCTTCACTATATGAAGTTATTTGGGAATTACTATTAGAAAAATCTACGAGCGTACATATGTTAAATTTATGTTCTGATATTGTTAATACAATAAATACTCCAAGTAATTCAGACTATATTTGTGATACAATAAAATATATATATAATAAACTATCTTCACAATATAAGAGTAAACATATTACAGAAACTGTACCAAACTCATTAATAATATATGCAGAAAAATTATTCTATATTGGAAATTTATTAATGTACGTAATACAGAATTGTAATAACTATTTATGGGACGACATTCTATTATCTGCTATACCATGTGATAGCTCACAAGATATGCAACTATTACATGTTATTGAACGTACCCAATCATCTATGGTAAAGCAAGCACTAACTAAACCAATAGTACCTAAAAATGCCACTCCGGTCAATCCCCTCGTAGATAACGTTGATAGAGATAATATAATGTTAATGAGAGATCAGGACATTGTAACCGCTATCGAACTTGCCCAAGGTATGCATAAAAGTAATCCTAATCATGGTATTCAAGTTACATTGAATAGTAGATCCAGTAAAGCTAATTTAGAGTTAATAACTAAACATAAAAAACGACAATCCAAGAAATTTAAAAAGAAAAAACATAAAAAGAAGAAGGACAAAGTTAGATTATCTTGGATGAAACCTAAAGATAGTGACATCACCGTAGAAACGTCACCAGAACAAGCACTTGACCTAGAAGTTAAAGAGTTGGAAATATTACTTGATAAAGATATTAAAGCGGTAGAAAATAGTGATACCTCGTTTAGCCGTGCTAAGTTAACTCCTAATAATATTATAGACGCCTATTTATATATAGAATCTACTGTTACTACATTTTGGAAATATATTATTAAACATGGTCGATACAGATGTAATATAAATAACTACTTAAAAAATATTCATACTACACCAAAAATAGAATATAAATATATAGAAATACGTGACGCGTCAGAGGAGATACTTAAAGAAACCAATAACTATGATATAATCTATAATAGTCATCTATTGCAATTATATATACGATTAATGGATAATATATGTGAAAAGATAACGGAGGTAGATAAAGATGCTGATAGATTACTACGAGAAAAATATGGTAAATTAAGTGCGGAAGGATACAGTGATTATATATTAGTTAAAAAATTATCGATATTAAAATTCCTTATTGCTGGTGTAAAAGAACATATCCGAGATTTAGAAGAGAAATCATTTAATGATTTTGGAGATAAAACATATGAAGATAATATAACCGAATTACGTCCTATTGTTGATAACTTTAAACTCGGATTCAATAAATTATTAAAGGAATTTAGAACAAATAATGTAGAAGTAACCCCTGTGGATATGGAAGATCATAATTTAGATAATTTAATACAAGAACTGAGTGACGAACATAATTTTAGTAATGATACCTTCAACGAAGTATCTTCTTTAAAAGATCTACTGGTTAATCCTGTTACTGGAGAAACTGCATTGAATTTCACTAGTGCAGCCAGTAGCAGTAATGAAGACTAATATAATAGAATATTTCTATTATATTTAATGTTTCTTTTTCAATCATCTTTTTCTTTTTCTTTTTCTTTTTCTCGTTTTTTCAATCATCTTTTTCTCTAGTATTTCTATCACACACCATAGCGCTGGATTCATTTAAAATATTATCATCGCAATCTTTTACTACTATATGTCCCTTATTATATATTCGTTTATTCTTCTCATTTACGTGTACCAAGAAATTATATCTAACATATTTAATATTATCTTTCAAATCTAATGTAGGATCTATACCATCACCTAGAAGTTTCGATATTCTCGCTGCCGCAATATTACATGTAAGATTTTGATCAGGTTCAATAAACGTATGATCACATATGAATTGTTTACAACTAGGAGGTACTGGATGCCTAGGATCCGCAAAACGGGCGCTATGTGAGGGTTCCGGTTGTAACGTATCCGTTAATTCTACTTTAGTATCGCACACGTGTGTAGCAAATCTCATAGGCTTGCGTACACACTTACCTTTTTGATCTTTAACTACTTTACATGAATCTAATTTATATATGTCAGTATTCCAGCATATCTTTACAACTGGGTCTGGTGCATCGGGATTAGCATCAATAACTTCACCCGAGAATTCAGCTGATATGTGTTTACCTGGACCTAAAGTAAATGTATCAGTGCTTATAGCTCCACCAGCCTTAACTTTATATTTAAACTCCTTTTCATAACTCAAACAGTCAATTTCTACTTTAAATTCCCAAAATAATTTACACTCCTCGCTTTGTTTTATCCGTGTTGCTGTGACAGTATATTCGATGAATTGTTCGTTCAAATTATTACTAATACATTCTACTCTCTTAGATTCTTTACATAAACACCATTGCTCCTTCGGTCTACATTCCAATTTTGCCTTTCCCCATATTTTTAGTTCCGCACATTTACGCTTTATCGTCGTTTTATTACTAGTAGTTATACAATCATCAGTATTATGGTCTATCTCTCTAAGTAGCGCTCTATTAAATATAGTCGTAGGGTCTTCACAGTCCTGTGCATCATAAAGTTTAGGAATCGCACATATAGTTGAACTATCGGTTATTTCTTGAGGAAATCCATCGAGTCCATCGTCTAGTATTTCCCATTTATCTACTGTATTAGAATTTTTAATATTTATCAATGCATATTTATCAATACGCTCATATATTGTTTGGTCACATCTAGGACCTATTACGCGTATCTTTAATCTAATATTATTTCCTACCGAATCAGGAAATGATCCGGCTAATGTAGCATTTACGCATTCGTGTTTTCGTATTTTTACATCCAATTCTCTCTTAATTGTACTATCCGATATTTCTGTCCATTTTCCACCCTTCTTCTCTTCAACAATAACTTTAATAATATTAATCTTTAATTTCTTAGTATGATCATTACATAATATGACATTAGCTGTATATACGATTGCTCCCTGAGATGTCTTGGATGCAAATATAACGTAATCTACTTCTAATTTATCTCCTGGGAATACACATAATTTAACGTCCTCACAACACTTAATATCTTTACAAATTTTATTATTAATGCAAGGGCTATCACCATCACACCCTCTAGTCTTGACCATACTGCTAGAATCTTTACATACTTGTATACACTTTCGGAGTTTCCATGATGGAGGTATAGAAAATAATTTCAAACAGGTTACATCTAAATTAAGATCACATTTTGAACTATCATCCGATCGACTACGCTTATGATGTTTCTTCGAACTTTCAGAAGATCTGCTACGACTATGTTTCTTCGAACTTTCAGAAGATCTGCTACGACTATGTTTCTTCGAACTTTCAGAAGATCTGCTACGACTATGTTTCTTCGAACTTTCAGAAGATCGACTATGATGATGATGTTTCTTCGAACTTTCAGAAGATCGACTATGATGATGATGTTTCTTCGAACTTTCAGAAGATTTACTCGAACTTTCAGAAGATTTACTCGAACTTTCAGAAGATCTGCTACGACTATGTTTCTTCGAACTTTCAGAAGATTTATTTGAACTTTCGGATGAGCTATTACTCGAACTACTCCATGAGATCGGTTGTGGTTTATTCCGTCTCACTATCCTTTTTCTATTATTATTATTAACATATCTATTGTAACTAGATTTTAATTTGGATAATCTCTCATCTACATCATTAGATCTACGAATAAATGAAACTATATCCCGTCTGTTTTTCCCCTCGGCATTTTTGTTTTTCGTTTCCATTTTATTATATATTTATTAGAAAATTGAAATTATTATTATGCCTTTATAACACAATAATGGCGGATTCCATGCGAAGTAAAATAGGCACATTCTATGTAAGTACCGATATGACTTTACGAACAATTCGTACAGATCCTATTACGTATAATTTATTACTACGTAAGTCTATATTTATAGCTATATCATGGTTACAAAGATACATACTACTCAGCGATTCATTTTATAATAAGAAATTAGAATTTATATCTAATTTCGGCTTTAATATGGAAACAAACATATTTTTGATGAGATATTGCAGCATATTGATAAATACTAGCGATCTCAAACCTATAATACAGACACATATGAGATTGAAATTCTCTGATATCACTTCTAATAAATTGTATATAACTGAGATATCTACTAACAAATATCTAATCACAGTTCCTATAGTACATAACACACATACTGACTTAATTCCCGTTAGTGAATTGGTTATGTGAGTATATATTTATATGTAAGACTAGTCTTACATATTTGGGATAAATGTATTCACCTTATATATTTTTGCATAGTTTAATTTAGTATATATAAAAGAAACACGTAAATATGAGCAACCGTACTAAGATCATTACGTCTCCTAAATCTGTATTAAAAAATGATATTCATAAGGTATTGTCTTATATAAGGTATATTAATTGTTGTGCAACATTATCTCCGCCGGAATGGACAGTAAAGAAGAATATACTGGTTAATGAAGAAACGAAAGATTATGAAAATATAAGGATACCACCCTGCACAGATGTTAAGGCAAAATATGAAGTTTGCGTAAATCGTGATGGCGAGTACACTTTATGTTTAATATTTGATATAAGATTTATTTCTTCTTTTGATGGTGGAGATACGGATTATACTTTTACTGTAAAAGTTGCTTCCAAATCTGTGACGGATTCAGTTAATCTTATCGTTTGTGACGGTAAAAGTAAAATTGTCAAAGGACTAAATGTAGTTCACTTTTGCTGTTGTGAAAACGTGTCCGCTTACCTTATTAATAAGCTAGACACGGATAATGATGGTAATATTATTCTTAAATTAACTGATTTAGAGGTTTCGCCTGTGATTAACTTAATACTGGATGATGAGAAATGCTCATGTGTAATTAAGGTACCTAAAGACGGAACTAACCCTAGCAGCCCTCCTACAATAGTATTGAAAGAAGTACTCGAATGTGGTCAGAGTCAATTCTACCCGAATAATCCTGATCCGTTTCCGTTTCCTAAATGGGTAACTAAACCTGAAAAATTTGAATACAAACATCTGTATAAGTATGATCTATGTGACAATATCTGCGGTAAGAAAATCACTAATACTGTTATCGCAAAATCTGAAGATGGTTGTATTATAGATAAAGATAGAACTAAATTAAAAGTAGATTGCTGCACACTTGAACTCGAAACCGTTCCACCTAAAGTTTCGTGCCAAGATCGATGGTTCGTATGCAAAGAAGCTAAAGTAGTTAAGAATGGAGAGGGTGCTTGTTCTAGATCACCTGGTTATTGGAAAACTCATGGACCCGATGGTGAAGGCTGTAGAGACTGTCAACAAGGTAATAATACTAATGTATGGCCATCATTTAATTCTGATATATTAGAAACCATGGATCAACTTAACGAATCTGATTTATGTTATTTATTGAATGTAATCGCTGGAAATGGGCCATGCGGTCCAGTAAAGTTAGCTGACCTGTTGTTCCAGTGGGTAGCTACATTATTCAATAAGAATAGTGGAGTAGAGATATCTCCAGATACACTGATAGCATTCGATAACGCAACTGCACTTTTGAAGAAATATGTGTCTAAAGAAAATGGACAAGTTGCAATAAGCAATGATCTGGAGGCAGGCGACGCCGAAAAAGCTAAGGAGTATAAAAAGGATCTGGAAGATTTCATAACAGAAACACATTGTTCAGATGAGAAATGTATTGAATATACCGTTAGTTTAAAACCAGATAAAAATTCAAAGGTATTCGTTATGGATGGGACGATTTGTCTAAAATGGGTAGATGATTGTAAAATTACTGGTGATCCTAATGATTTGCAATTCGAACTATGCATATATCATACAGAGAAATTGGATGAAAATCTTGTATTTTGTGATAACACTATCAAGCCCAATGAATGTATCGAAGATCTAAAATCATATTTCTATACTAACAATGCAAATATTAAAGATTTCCTTGGTAAAACACTGATATTAGTAGTAAGACTTAAGCGAGTTATATACAATGTTAAGACTGGTCTATTTAAGTTGCACGGAGATGATACATGTGAAGTTGCACAAGCTACGATAGAAATACCGGATTGTGATAATTTAGGTGCACAATTCTGTGATAAGTTCAAATTTAAACCTGATCCAGTTGATTGCACAATAACGCTTAAGGTCGTCCCCGGCGGTACTAACACTGAACATGATTTGACGAAAGAACTGGTAGATAAGTTTAATGCAGATGGCAAGATTGAAAATGGTGAAAAACACTGCATTATTCTTCCATCTATAACCGATCAAACGGAGACACTAACACTCAAATATAAATTATGTGTAAAGGATTGTTGTGTGACTGCAGAAGATGGTAAATTATGTGTTACTAATAAGTCTAGTGTAGGTAAGGTAGATCCTTACTCTATGTGTACATACGAAAACGTATCTAGCACAACGACTGTCCTTTTTGTTGGACAATGTAAAGTTCAGCCTGCTGCTCGGGTTACCCACTCTAACCCGCGTGTAGCAAAATCTAGAGCCAAAACACAGATTGATACCAATGCAAGAATAACTAAGCAATCTCACGTTGGATCTAGGAATATTATAAGACGAAAAATTATTAGAAAATAAAGAAAGTTATAATACATAGTATACTATGTATTACGCGCATTACATGCATGTAATGCACTGCAGTTTATGAATTGTCCAATATGATGCCTGACACATTTTACTACAAAATCGTGCTAATTTACATCCAGAACATATTAGATTGGCAGTCTCTCCACAATTTCTACATACTTTAGTAGAATTTTCGAATAATATCATTATTCCATTGAGTTCATTCGTACACAATATAACAAATGTGCAGATCATATCTATCTTATTTAAGTTCCTCAATAAAAACACTGACAGCTCCGATAACTGCTCTATAGGAACTCCTATTACATTATAAATATATTCTATAGGTGACATATCCTTTTCAGAGGATGCGCATGTTATTGTAGTATCAGGAGATGCAATGAGCATATGATAATACTTAGAATGACTCCAGTTAGGAAACATGGTTTCATATTTATTACATTCGGTTAGAAAAATATCTCTGGATAGTATTAGACTGTTTGGTATATCTTCTACTCTTCTACTATTATACGTATCCATTATCTTTTATTATTTACGGATATACGCTATTATATTACCTACCGGATAAGAGTGAAATCTAGTTAAAGTATGAATAACATCTGGATCTATTAGACTATGCCAAGCTATATTACTTGACTGACCTCCATCTAGATTAATGGCATGCTTTGCATCTAATTCTACCGCTAATTGTGTCAAGTCA
>SDBV01010758.1_pt1 | contig 11966 bp, 7 predicted proteins | sample 2277081 | NCBI WGS metagenome assembly SDBV01 (sample SAMN10402039, study PRJNA504765) | marine sediment metagenome | isolation source: marine sediment core GS10_PC15, 223 cmbsf | place: Arctic Ocean: Southern Knipovich Ridge | collected 2010
TCCACAGACCTAGAATAAAGAGCACAGAAACATGAGACATTCACAGAATAATTCAAAGGTGAAGGCAGGTCAAGTTTTTTTGCCAGGGTGGGTTTTATAGGCGAGGTGAAGCAAGTCCACGTTGGACAGATAAGCCAAGCCGGCAGCAAGGGATGGCCCGGTGTCCAGCCGCTCTCCAACTTCGACTACGCGGGACCACTGACGGAAACGGTTTTGTTAGTTAATTTATCCTTTCGCCTCGGCGGTAAAAAGGTCGAGCGGGATGCCAAGAAGATGACGGCCCCCAACGCGCCCGAAGCGAATCCCCTGATCCGCCGGTCTTACCGCGATGGATGGGAGATCTAGGTGCTGGCTGAACCGCATCTTCCTCGAACGCCACGGCGAGATCCAAAACGACGTCGAGCAGGTCCAGAAATACCTTGAACTGAACAAGACCTTCAACGTTCTTCACGGCATCAGATCAAGGATTTCTATCTTCCTTATATATACGTCCCTCGAGTTCGCTGCTTTGAAAAAATAGAACGAAAAACCGTCTTTCGTGAGGCCCGGTCTTCTCAGTTTATAAGCAGGAGTAAATTTTACACCGTCCAGAGTTACCGCGGCGGTCTGCTGGTCAAAATCACAAAGTATTCCCAGAGTTACCCACTGTCCCACCGGGAAAGGAAGTTTATGCTTTCCGCTGTGGCGCAGAATATCGAAATCGGCGTCATTCACTACATAAGTACCGTAAAGTCCTACGCCGCCACCGTTTTTGATATGAAATGCTAGTTTCGGTGTTCCCGAACCTTTTTCTGGAATCATGAATTCGGTTGTAATCAGCACCCGCCCGAGCCGGGATTGAAGTTCGGGCGTACCGACCAAATCTCTTGTCTTTTTGTCGTGCAGGTCCTTCTGCCTCATTACAAAACAACTGCGTCCATCAAACTTTTCGCATGTAAAAAACCGTGAACTGCTGTTGAGCCTTTTCATGTATGTCTTAATGTCGAACGACCTTGCATTTGAGATGCCCATAGTTTTTAGTTCGCCGACGGAATATCTGTCAGCGAGCCATATTCGGAATTTGCGCACAGAATCTTGCGAATAGTCTCCACCCCGTTCCCAAGCTTTGTTGATCATCGTCGGAGTGCCGTCCCACTGTATACCGGCGGCATCTACTTTTCTAATCCAGTTTGTTTCTGCTTCCGATATCAGATACTCTTTGAAATCTTCCGTGGCGTGGCTCAACAGCCCGAGTGGACTGGTCCCCGTCAAATCCGGCATCATGCTTCCATCAATTCTGCGCGACCATCCGTCCCAGTCGGCTTCCACTTTGTTGACCGCGAGATGGCTCGAGTTAGAAGTACCGACATACGCAACACCCTTTTCCCGGAACCCTTTGAACATCCTGTATTCCCACGATATACGGGTGATGCCGTACAGATCGACGACCCTGGTTTCATCGAGTTGCCCCTCTACGGTAAGCGCCTCAACAATATGGTCCGGCTTTTTATAACGATGGCCGGGGCGCATGAGTATTATTTCCGATTGTGGATACGGGCGTCTTTTCGGTTGCGCGGATGCAGTGTCGCCGGCATGAATCTCGAGTATGCCCCATACCGATAGCGAAGGAATATCAACGGCGTAATAGTCGTCTGTCTTCTTGAACTCAACAGGGACCGTTTCTTCCCCAACGGTGTGTAGCGCTATCTTACGCACTTTACTATCGCGAACAAGGCGGCGGTGAAAACTGAGCGTAAAGGATGCCGGTTTGATGGTTGTAACGCGTTCGGTATACGACGAATCTTTGTTCAGAAGGTGCACGACCAGCGGGGCCTTCTTGTCCACAACGGAGGCCCGGGGAAAAACCCGGATGCTGTTTGCCCCGCTGACCTTAAAAACGGGACCAGCCGAAGACTTTTTCTCTATAAGGCGCTGTACTACCGCGCGGTCTTCTTCCCTGATTTCACTAATGTCACCGACAAGGTCGGCAGTTTCAATTTCGCTGTATTTTTCCCCGTCAAGCGCAGAAAGATATTTAGCTGAAAGGATTATCTGGTACGGAGTTAACGTGCGGGCTGCCTGGCTGACCAGTTCCGAAACCTGGCTGTCATAAATGCCGCCATACTTGTCCGCCGGGACACAAATGGCGTGGTATGATACCGGTTCATAGCCGTCGAAAAGCCGTTTTCTTGCCGATATGAACTTGTATATGGGCGCCATACGTTCGATGTTGCCGAAATACCTGCTTGACCCTCTGGTGCCGTCAAACATGGCATACGGCACGGTGATGCTGTGTCCCATTGCGTAGGCTTCGGCGACCATCATATCTAGGTATACGGGATTGTCGCCGTGAATCCGCCACCTCCTGTTATTGGCAGCTTTCCCGACGAGTGTAGCGGGACGGTCGATCGCGTTTTGTATGGAAAAAAATGTGAGGCTGGCGGGGTCGGCCGCATCGTTTTCATTGAAGGTCCATTCCAGATTTGTGTAGTCGAATATGAGTGCCCATCGGATCCAGTCCGGCCCCGGAGTGTCCATGAGGGACCCGAAGTTTCCCGATATGGTGAAATCGTCCCGTCCCTTCAGTTCTTTTGCTTTCTCGCGAATTGCATTTGCACAGTAGTTGAGTGTCTCCAGGGACACCTCGTAATGGAAGCGCCCGAAGGCCTGGGCAACGGGATCAGTCCTTGATGCATCGCTCAAACCTGGAGAAAGCAATGAACCGGGGAACTCACCATCTTTGCACGCTTCAAAAGTTTCGAGAAACAAAGGGGGACCTGTACGGTACTCTTTATTGTTAACCGTAATTGTGGACTCTGCCGACACAATACACGAGAGCCCGACGACAAAAGCAATACAAATACCGAGTAGCGGTCTGGTTTTCATGGTAAATTCAGTGCATCCTCTCATTTGCGATCATGGACCTGGACGCCGGATGGATTCTTGAGCAGCTAAGGCATATCCAACCAAGGTGACAGGTCCTCGTGTGCCGTATCGGTTTCGTCCGTGATTCCCCACAGGGCCTCCAACTCCTTGACGGCTTGCCGTCCCATGGCTTCAAGGGGCGGGTTGACCAGGGTGATGGGGAGTTGGCTCCAGTGTTCGCGGGCGGGGCGCGCCGATTGTGCCAGTTGGATCAATAGATAGTCCTCGGGGCATTTTTTCTCACCTGATGCATGCAAGGCCACCAGGGGTTCAAGCGCTTCTTCGTGGAGCGAAAGTACGGCGTCGAAAGCCATGTTATTGCGCAGGAAGGCCGTGACTATCTCCTTCCACTCAATAGAGTAAAATGCTTTTTCCACTCTGCCTACAAAGGCCGAGACGATTCTTTCATCCGGTAACGAGCCGCCGCGGCGTTCCAAAGCGTCCCGAAACGCGTCAATATACAGTTTACCGTAGCCGTCGTCTCGCCTACCCGCGAGCACAATTGGATTCGTTCGTCCGTTTTTCTCCAAGTAGTCCGCAACAAGTTCACCAAAGGCCGGCATATCGGAATGCACGGTTTTGACCGGCAGGACTTTGAAGGGGCGTCCGGTCACAATGACCGGCATCTTGGCCTGCAACAGGCGAATCAGCGAGGCGGGGCCGCCATGCTTGGGTTGAATCCAAATGACACCGTCCAGTTCCCGCGACAGTAGTGTGTCCGCAAACGCGTAGGAGGAAGAGGAGCCCTCGACCAGAGGGATTATTTCCACCCGGTGCTCGCGTTTTTCGGCATGCTCGCAAATGCCCTGCAAGATCCCCCCTACGACAGAATGAGTGGGGGAGGGTCCCCAGTTGGGCGGCACAACGCCAATACGGCGGTACCTCACGCCGCGGTTCCATTCAGTATCGGCGCGATCAAGCACAAAGGTGCCAGCACCGCGCCGTTGTTCCACCCAGCCTTCTTCGGCCAGCATACCCATCGCACGGTTCACCGCACTGTAGGGTAACCCGGTTTGGTGCATCAACGCCCGCACAGAGGGCAACTGCGTCCCCTTCGCAAACTCCCCGCTTTCGAGACGCTTGCGGAGATGGGCTGCGAGTTCTTTAACGGAACTATAGGCTGAAGTGGATCTCAAGTCGAGTTCGGGTCTGTGTTCTGACATCTAGGGGCCTTTCCTCAGCTCTTCACATGGTCTATGCCTGTAGTGTAATCAATTTATATCACTTTGTCAAGTTTTTTATCGACCGAACAAGGAACTGCAATACTTTACACATAGTCACTTATATTGAATCCAAAACGTTGATTCTAATTTTTCTCTTGACATTACAATCAATAAGTGATATAAAAGATATCTCAGATTGATTTATTATTTGAATCAATAAGATTTTTGCCTGCAATTCTATTGAGAATGGCGGGCAAGCATCTGGCGGTAATTGGCGGTGGCCCCGTAGGTCGCTGTGTAGCTGTTAAACGCAAGCTTAAGAAAGGGAGGATAGAGCAATGAGGACGACGGAATTATTGGCATGTGTGGCGTTGATTGTGTTGGCCATGACGCCGGGCGGCGCAGGGGCTGCCGAGTTGTTTACCGAGACATGGACCGTGAACGACGGGCCGGTAACAGGCCAGGCAAGCGTAACGGGTGATGGCACTACGTACACGCTCACACAGACTGGCACTACACCTCCGCAGGTTGACCTAGTGAGCGGGGCATTGGTCTGCTCTGCCGACGCTCCCTCCGGCGGCAACAATATCCACTTTGTAAGTCCGGACGACGGGATCGTCATTGACCCCTCGACCCACTCAGTGACTGTCCAGTACGACTGGTCCCCAGGCGTCGACACCGTCACCAATGCCTTCCGAGTATGGATCCTTGATGGACCCACCACTGGTAATGGTTGGTTTGTCCAGCCATCGCACCGTCCGAACAACGACGGAAGCCTGCTCCTCGTTGGCCGGGTAACGGCACGAGCAACAGACACGGGTACCAGGGCGTCGTTTACGATGACGTCCCCCTTTGTTGTGGGTACCCTCTACACCATAACAGCTACCATAACGAAAGACGCTGCGGGCGACAAAGTCTCCGTGACAGTTACTGACGCGCTGCCGGGCGGGGCATCGGGTACCATTGGCGCGACTACAGATGCCACGAGTCTTGACACCGTCGACTTCCTTTTTGGCCGGCGCCCGCAATGCACCGTGGATAATCTGATCATTTCGTCGGATCTGATAGGTGCCGGTGGAGACGGCGATGGAGACGGCGATGGAGACGGCGATGGAGACGGCGGTACCGGAGCTGCGGGCGTGCCCGAAGCCGGTATGCCATTGGCGAGCGCCATGGGCCTTGGCCTCCTTGCCGGCGCAATCGTGCTTGGCGGCACATCTCTAATTCGCAAGAAATAGAGCCTTCACTCCTCTTCCCTTTTATGGAAGAGTAAATTTGCGGCCGCGGCTGCCGGATAAGACCGGTGGCCGGGCCGCTAAACATACTCCCAATAAAAAAACACTGGTTCAGCTTGGCCGCGTGCAAACCGCATCATCAAGGAATGTGATAGGCGCTTTCATGACGATGTGACTGTACTTGTAAACATGGCTAGGCTGGATCTTGCGAAGTCATATTAGAAAAGAACGTAGGCGAACAGAAAATGGAGGAAAATCGAGATGAAAGGCAATAAAGGATTTACGTTAATCGAGCTGCTGGTGGTCATTGCGATCATCGGCATCCTGGCGGCGATTCTGCTGCCGGCACTGGCGCGAGCCAGGGAAGCGGCACGGCGCGCGAGTTGCGCGAACAATCTGAAACAGCTTGGCATTACCTTAAAGATGTACGCGAATGAAGCGGGCGGAAATTTCCCCGCTCACAGCCGCATGTCAAGCGGAAAAGCCCAATGGGAGGGTTATGCCCTATATCCGGAATATCTAACGGACATCAAGGTGCTCGTGTGCCCTTCGGACTCGGGGATAAACGCCCAGGATTTGGCATACTCTCTGCAAGCAATCAACTCCGGCAACAAGGAAGGTATAGAGTCCGTGATGGATCTGAGCGACCCGCTTGTTCGCAAATATGCCCTTATGCGACGCCTCAACGGATCATATTCGTACGCATATTTAGCATGGGTCACGACTGGCAACACAGACATCTGGGGCTATACGATCGCACGCAATATCCGTATAAACAGCCCTGCGTGTGTGAACAACAAGAAGTGGTGCGATTTCGGTGTGGATATTGACTTGACTGCCAGGCATGGAGATGAGGACACCGTATACAGCAATGGCCATCCCGATGATCCCGACGTGCCGGTAGTATGCACAGGATCGGCCGGCGGCAACATCTTGTACAAGCAGCGTGAAGGTATCGAGCGCTTCCTTATCACCGACATCAACAACCCGGCCGGTTCCGCTAAAGCACAGAGCAGCATCGCCATCATGTTTGACGGCATCAACGCGACCAGCACCCGTGCGGGCAATTATACCAGGCAGGCCATTATGGTAAAGAGTTTCAACCACGTTCCCGGAGGCAGCAACGTGCTGTACATGGACGGCCACGTCGAGTTCATCAAGTACCCCGGCAAGTTTCCGATAACGCGGTACGTTGCGGTACAGCGATATGGTTCCGGTACACCCAGCGACTTAAACGCGGGTTTCTACACGTACTACAATGATGTCGCTCCGTTTCTGTAGGGGCATCCCTGCGTGCAGTTTGATAATTCCGAAGCGCGATGGTTCTATCCTATCGTGTGGAGGAAAGCAGGGAGGAACACGGACTTGCATGGGCATGGGGCTATGGGTGCCGTGCCTGTCGAAAGAATGAAACCAGTACAAAAGGGAAGCATTATCTGTGGCTAATGCAATCAAAATAGCCGTCACCAAGCCGGAATATGTCAAAGCGCCCGTCCTCTTTGAGAGCGCAACTGAGAGCGGCCTCGAATGCGTCTGTGTTCCCCACGGGGATGCCGCGTGCGCGGAGGCCATAATGGACCATAAGGCCCAGCATGTCGTCTTGGGCCCGGATCCTTACCCGGAGCGCCTCTATGGGGCCGTGCCGCGTGGGGGTGTGCTGGCGCGTTTCGGTGTTGGCTTCGACGGCGTCAACCTGGAACTCGCAACGGCGCGGGGGCTATTGTGTACGAACACGCTTGGTGTTTTGGATGTGAGCGTGGCGGAACATACGATGGGTTTGATTGCCGCCGCGGCGCGTAAGACGCCGGTATTGAACGAAACGACCAGGGGAGGGCACTGGTTGCCCATAGTGGGACAGGAACTGGCGGGTAAATGTTTGGCGGTGATTGGCTGCGGTCCTATCGGTTGCCTTGTAGCGCGGATCGCGTCCTTCGGTTATGGCATGCGGGTTGTAGGATGCGAAGTGCGCGAGATCGACACGGAAGTTATGAAAAGGGACTACGGTTTCGAGCGTATCGTTTGCGACTTTTCCGGGGCCGTTTCGGGCGCGCATTTTGTCAGTCTTCATATCCCGAGCACGGTGGCCACGGGCAGCTTCATCAATCGGGAGCGTTTGGCACAGTTTTCCGGGGACGCGTGGCTAATCAACACGGCCCGGGGCGCGGTGGTGGATGAAGCAGCATTGTTTGAAGCTCTGCATGACGGTAAGATTCGGGGGGCGGCTTTGGATGTGTTTGAACGTGAGCCTTATGCGCCGGTTGATAGTGATAAGGACTTGCGTGAATTGGATAACGTGATTATGACGCCGCACGTGGGCAGCTCCACGGTGGAGGCGTGCGAGCGTATGGCCAGGCGGTCCCTCGAAAACATCCTGCTGGCGGTCGCCGGGCGATTCGGGGAGATGGATTTGCTGAACCGCGAGGTATTGAATTTTGAAGAATAAATTGCGCAAGGCCCTCTTGAACAAAGAATTGACCTTTGGCGCTTGGCAACAACTTGGCCATCCCGGCATCACCGAAATTCTTGCCAACGCCGGTTTCGACTGGATTTGCGTTGATTTGGAGCACGGTGCGATCGATTTCGAGACTATGACGAACATCTTCCGGACGATTGACGCCTATGACTGTGTGCCGGTGGCGCGTCTGCCGTTGAATGATCCCATTTGGATTCACCGAACCCTCGACGCCGGAGCAAGGGGATTGATCATCCCCATGGTGAAGACCGCGGAGGAAGCTGAAGCGGCCATTCGCGAAGCCAAGTTCCCTCCGAGGGGCGCCCGGGGTTATGGCTACAGCCGCGCCAACAAGCACGGCGCGGATTTTCAGGGATACTGCGCGGATGCGAACGACGAGATCGCGATGATAATGCAGATCGAGCACAAGGACGCTATTGCTCATCTTGATGAGATTCTGAAGGTGGATGGCGTGGATGGTCTCTTTATCGGGCCCCTCGACTTGAGCGGGTCCATGGGGATTACTGGCCAGATGGAGCACCCAGATATGGTTGAGGCGCTGGAAAAGTACAAGAGCGCGTGCAAAACGCACGGCACAAGCGCCGGAACCCATATTGTCCACCCTAACGATCGGAATGTGCGCGAAACGATTGAAGCGGGCTATACTCTGATAGCCCTCGGAATGGATAACTCGTTGTTACTGAGCGTTTGCTCCCAAGTGCTTGGGGCCGCGCGGTCGCTAAGCGGCGATTTGAAGGACTAAACCTATGCGCACTCTCATGACTTTTTTCTCAATGGCTATATTCATAACCTATGCCCACTCGGCGGAACCGGACTGGCGCGCCTTCGAGTCCGGGCATAGGATTTATTCGAGTGGATATATCGATCAACCGTACGTGGTCGTGCTGAAGGACGGTACATGGCTATGCATGTTCACAACGGGTTCAGGCGGGGAAGGCGCGGGTGGCCAGCATGTGGTAGCTACGCGCAGCGCGGACCTGGGGCGTACATGGTCGGAACCGGTCGACATCGAGCCCGCTGATGGCCCCCCCGCCTCGTGGGTGATGCCGTATCTCACCAAGTATGGACGCGTATACGCATTCTACGATTATAACGGTGACAAGGTCGAGACTTTGAAGGGCAAGAAAGTCCGAAACGACATGCTGGGCTGGTATTGCTTCAAGTACAGCGACGACGGCGGATTAACCTGGTCGAAACGGCACAGACTTCCCCTACGAAAGACGGCTTGCGACTTCACGAACGACTGGAACGGCGAGGTCCAGATTATGTGGGGCATTGGCAAACCGGTCGATGTGGACGGTGGTATGATGCTCGGCTTCACGAAGCTTGGAAAATACATGCTCGATATGGGTGAGGGTTGGTTCTTCCGTTGCGATAACATCAACACGGAAAAAGACGCCGGAAAGCTGGATTGGCGAATGCTTCCTGAAGGCGAGCATGGTGTGCGGTATGAACCCTTCGGATCGGTGCAGGAGGAACACAACCTTGTACAGCTAAGCGATGGAGGCCTGTATTGCGTATACCGCACGCGCCTGGGATATCCGGCGGAGACCTACAGCCGGGACGGGGGCAAGACCTGGAGTGAGCCGCAACTTATGCGCTACGCCGACGGGGGCCTGGTCAAGAATCCGCGGGCGTGTCCCCGCTTGTTTCGCTGCGCCAACGGCAAGTACCTGTTCTGGTTTCACAACAACAGCGGTACAGGTTACGAGAACCGGAACCCAGGGTGGATATCGGGTGGCGTTGAACAGGACGGCCGGATTCTGTGGTCGGAACCCGAGATTCTGATCTATAACCATAACACATCGCGTCCGCACGGACGCTTCAGTTACCCGGACCTTGTCGAGCAGGACGGCCGCTATTGGTTAACAAGCACAAACAAGGAAACGGGGCGAGTTCTTCAGATTCCGTCAGACTTTTTCGAGGGCCTGTGGTCGCAGTTTGAGAAAAATCCAGCGATTCAGCTCCCCAAACCAGTTGTCGAAGCGTCGGCGGAAGATTTGGCGGCGGGGATTGTCAATATGCGACCGCCGGGTCGCTCAAATGCGCATCTTCTTATAGACACGACAGCCGATAATGGCGGATTCACACTTGACATGACTCTCAAATTTGCCCATTTCCAACCGGGACAAGTGCTTTACGACGCACGCGATAGCAAGGGGGCTGGCCTGCTCATTGCCACGACTGGATATAGGCAATTGGAGATCTCGATCTCTACCAGCGAGCGTAGAACAACGTGGACGACGGATCCCGGCCTGCTGGGGCTTGCCGGGCCGCATCGGGTAACCGCCATCGTGGATAACGCAGCCAACATCATCACGTGGCTGGTGGATGGCAAGCTATGCGACGGCGGACTGAGCCGCCAATTCGGGTGGACGCGCTACGAGCGTTATTTAGGGCAAACCAAGATCAGTGAAAGTGCCAAGGTGAGTGTTAACAACGTCAAGGAATTACGATTTTTCGACCGCCCTCTACGAACCAGCGAAGCCGTGGCATTGCAAAAGAAGGCGGCAAGCGATTCATGAAAATAAGATCTACAACGAGATTGGCGGGTGCGGCCCTGAGCGTATCGCTGCTGCTTGGCACGGCGACCTTTGTTAAGGCGCAAGAATCCGAGCGGCTTCAAGCCAGTGTCTCGTACAATTCTGAGACGGAACAGGCACTAAACGAATTTAAGGACGCCCGCTTTGGACTTTTTATTCATTGGGGCGTTTACGCCGTTCCCGCTGGCGAGTACAAGGGAAAGCGTTATCCAAAGCATAATAAAGAGCACATCATGCTGGACTTGAAAATTCCACGCATGGAATACCATGAATTGGCGAAGCAGTTTAATCCCACCGAGTTTGATGCTGATGCCTTGGTGAAACTGGCCAAAGATGCCGGCATGAAATACATCGTAATAACAGCCAAGCATCACGATGGCTTTGCCCTTTTCGATACGGATTACAGTGATTACGACATGGTCGATGGAACACCCTATGGTAAGGATGTGATCGCTATGCTCGCCGAGGCCTGCCGTAAGGAAAAAATGAAATTGGGTTTTTACTATTCTCATGCCAGGGATTGGGACGAGGAGAATTCCGTGTCCGACCATGGAAATACATGGGACTTCCCTGACGAATCGAAGAAGGACGCCAACATTTACATACAGTCCAAGGTAAAACAACAGCTCAAGGAATTACTTACTAAATACGGCGATGTTTTTGTACTTTGGTTTGATACGCCAGGGCCCATGACCTACGAACAGTCGGAAGAGATCTACGGCTGGGTGAAGGCTGAGCAGCCCGGATGCCTGGTCAACACGCGGCTTGGAAATGGACTGGGCGATTATTCTTCCATGGGCGACAACCAGATCCCGCCCGGACGTATAGGCGGTGGGGGATGGGAAACACCGGCAACCATGAATAATACCTGGGGTTACTGTTTCTTTGATGATGACTGGAAGTCAGCGAATGTAATGATCAGGCAGTTGGTCGATCTCTCGTCAAAAGGCCTGAATTACCTGCTGAACATCGGACCTCGTGCAGACGGAATCATCCCTGAACCAAGCGTAGAACGATTGCGGGCGATAGGCGCCTGGATGAAGGTAAACAGCGAGGCTATCCACGGGACCGAAGCAAGTCCTTACTACCAGGAATTTGACTGGGGAAGAATCACCACACGACCAGGCAAGCTATACCTGTCGCTCTTTGATAATGATGAAGATGAGATCAGCCTTCACCATTTACAGAACAAAGTTCTCGGCCTTCGGCATCTGGGTTCGGACGTGTTGATTGATTTTGAGTGGGAAGAAGGCGGGACTTTTACAATGAAAGTTCCGGGCTCTGTAAGGAATGAGACGGTACCGGTATTCGAGGTTCAAATTGAAGGTGTCGCTTCCGTCGAAGACAAGCCGGTGCAGATGAGTTCGGGAAATGTGAGTTTGCCTGTTGGCATGGCTGATATTAAGGCGAAGAAGGGAGACTTGAGCATAGCGGGAAGCGACGGCTTTACTGATATTGGACAATTCCCGCACGGCGCCACATGTAGGTGGTTTAATTCAGGTGACTACCTTAGCTGGGATTTCACCGTGAATGAACCTGGAACCTTTAGAGTCAAGGTTATATCCGCGGCCACAAGCCGGAACCTGGCCAAGCACAAGAAATTTCGGGAAGAATATTATAAAAGCAATGATGATCTGGCGGTGGTATC
>SDBV01010759.1_pt1 | contig 11965 bp, 10 predicted proteins | sample 2277081 | NCBI WGS metagenome assembly SDBV01 (sample SAMN10402039, study PRJNA504765) | marine sediment metagenome | isolation source: marine sediment core GS10_PC15, 223 cmbsf | place: Arctic Ocean: Southern Knipovich Ridge | collected 2010
GGGTAATTCTATCGCTAGAAAAAGCTTTTTGTAACTTAGGGTTTTTTAAAATCGGTTTGGAGATTCGGGATTATAATACTGCCACCTACAATAGTTTTTTTAGTTGTATGCATTTAGTATTACGAGCGTGGGGAGCGAGCTTATTGTATTCAGGTATTGTTATTCTGGGCCTTATCTTCTTTGTGGTGCCCGGTGTTTATTTTGCGATCAAATACTTTTTTTATCTTCTCTTTATTGTTGATAAAGAAGTGGGTATTCGGCGTGCCTTTGAAAATAGTGCCGAAATTACTCAAGGAGCCAAATTGAAGCTGTTGCTTTTGTTGAGTGTGTTATCTTTGATAAATCTTGGTGGTGCATTGCTTCTTGGGGTAGGTTTATTTCTTACTATTCCAGCTACGATGTTGTCACTTGTTTATGTTTATCGTAAACTCTTTGAATTGCCAATGGTGATGCATAAAGAAATATAATAAACATTAGAAATACATTGGCAAAATGGCGTAGATTTATTTCTTATTTTCTTTATGCTTTTGCTTATTAACAAGATAATGAGTATGCCGTGTATATTGGCATGCTACCAGGAGAAAGATATGCATAAAGTATTTAGAATTACATTGATGTTATTATTGTTTGCATTCACAAGTGCTCAGTCTATGAATCGGCAACGTAGCTCATGTTCAATGGTACCTCACAGAGCAATCCAACGCCTTTTAGTTCTAGGAGGAGTTGGGATGGCTTCTTTGGGATTCAATTATGAACAAGAAGAGTTACTTGCTATGGGTTCAATGTTTGCGCTCATCGGAGCAACTCTTTCTACATTTGATATGTGTTCACGTTCCAACACTTTTGTAGATAATTCTCAATTTCATTTCCCAGGTCAAGAGTCACCAACGTTAGATTAGTTTGAGAAAAAAGTTATAGGGAGAATATATTGTTTCTACCAAGAGTTTATGAACGGTAATCTCGTTTAAATTTCTTTTTGATTTCATATTCTTCAAGTAACCAGCTTGTTGGTCTGCCATGTGCACAGATGTTTTTTTGTTCACATTCCTCAAGATCGGCAAGGAGTTGATGAATTTGAGCCATACTTAAGGTATCCCCTGCTTTAACGGCAGCTTTACACGCCATTTGGGCGTGTATTTTTTTATGCAATTGTGCTAAAAACTCTTCGTGAGTAACGTTCTTATTTTCTTGTAAGAGTGCTAATAGTTCATGAACGAATGAATGCCAATCAATATTTTTTGCATAGATTGGGGTTGAGACGATGCCAATCTGATTGTCGCTTATAATGCGAAGGCCAATGCCATGTTGAACAACGATATCTGAATATTGCTCTAATAATGATTGTTCATCAGCTGATACATTAATAAGCAAGGGAGCAATGAGATTAATGGTTTCAATTGTAGTTGATTGTTTTGAAAATCGTTCAAGCAAGATTCGTTCATGTGCTGCATGTTGATCAACCATTAAAATTCCTTGGGTGTGTTCAAGCAAAATATAGGTTTTATGAGCAACGCCAATAATTGAAAATTCTTGAGGTCTTAGGGTCGTTTGTTGTTTGAGTTCGAGTTGAGGCTGAGTCAGTTTTGGTTCAGGTGAGTTCAGTTCGAGTGAAGTAATTTTTTGTGGGGTTGTTATGAGAGGGGATGTGGGAATATCCTTATATGCATTGTTTGTTTGATATAAAGGTTGTTGTTGAAATGGCGAGTGCTTCAATGGTTGAGCTGGGCTATAAGTAGAAGCTGGTTTGAACGTAGAAGATTGTATTTTTGTGGCATGCAATGCCTGTGCTAGATTTTTTTCTAGTGCTTTTTTTGTTTGTTCTGCAATCAGTGATTCAACTATTTTAGGATGAAGAAATTGAATTTCTTCTTTGCGAGGATGAATATTGACGTCAATTTGATTAGGATCAATTTCAATTAAGAGTGCACATAAGGGATGTTTATTAGTCGGTAAACTTCCTGAGTATCCCTTGAGTACTGCTTGCGCAAGTTTGTAATTTTTTACCCATCGTGAATTTACAAAAAAGAACATATGATTTTTATTATAACGAATCGTATGTGCATTTGAGATAACGCCTGAGATCGTTATTCCATTTCGTGTAATTGGCTCCAGTTCAAGCATAGACTCATTTTGAAGTTGTGCTATTTGTGCAAACCGATTTGAAAGAGTGTTTGTAGCAGGTGTATTATAGATTAGTTTATCGTCATGATAAAGCTTAAAATGAATACTCTGATGAGCAAGACAAACTGCTTGAAAAAAGGTAACAATAAGACGCCATTCAGTTTCTGCTTTTTTTAAGAACTTTTGGCGTGCAGGAACATTATGAAAAATATCAGCAATAGAGATTGAAGTTCCCGTGTTGCAGGCAACGGTTTCTTGTGAAACAATTGTATCGGGCAGTCGTTTAATGGCAATACCGAGTTCAGTATTTTCTTCTTTCGTTTGCAGTTCAATTGCACTTACTGCAGCAATACTTGATAATGCTTCTCCACGAAAGCCAAAGGAATGTAAGGCAAATAAATCATTGAGAGAGCTAATTTTACTTGTTGCATGATGTTCAAAGCACATATGTGCATCTTCAGGTGACATGCCAGATCCATTATCAACAACACGAATCTCTTTGTGGCCACCTTTTTTGATATAAATAGAAATTGTGGTTGCACCGGCATCAATACTATTTTCAACTAATTCTTTAACAATATTTGCCGGCCGTTCAACAACTTCGCCAGCGGCAATTTTTCGTGCTTCTAATGAAGAGAGTTTTTTAATCTTTTGCATAATACCTATTCATTATCTAGAAGTAATGAAGAATGTTTGTTTAGTATAAAGCAAATAATGCATATTGAAAAACGTAGCAAAAGGGAAAAGTAATGTACAAAGCCCTCATGTTTATTAATTAAATTGTTTTTGGGAAATAATTATATTAAGGAGTTCCCCAAGGTTCCTTCGTGCTTAGTTCAATTAGAACTGCAGGGGAATCAACTTAAAGAAGTTCAACTGGAGTATCCAAAGCAGTTGTGGCTTAGGATAGGGAGCAATTATTTATCTAAGAAAGGGGTTAATAGATTGTTGGAACTAGGATTGGTGTCAGTACAATGGAAAGAACAAAGAGTTTAGTATGATATCTGGCCATTAATTATAAACTCTATAAGTTCATTATTCGGGCGTAACGAAACAAGATGCATCTGTTTGAACTGTTCCGATTCAGATAATTTTGTGTAAAATGCAAGTGCATTATTAATTGAATTGCTTTGGCCAACAATTTGTAGTTGATTATTAGTGATCTCGAAGGTGCCAAGGCGTGTTTCATCATCAAGTGCATTGGTGATATGTCCAAGATTTGAAAGAATGGAGGGTAAAGAACCATAATCATTAGGAGATTGGTTGTGATTGGATAGTTGCTGTTGCAATTGTGCCAGCGTTTGTTTGGTCTGTGCAATTTCTTGTTGCTGTATATAACAACGAGCTAACGCTCCTTTGTTTTTTTTCATAGCTAACATATAGAAAAGCGTAATGGAACCTAAGGAAATAAGTGTTACAGTGATTAAACCTAAGGTGCCATAAAGCCAATAGTTAAAGATTCTTGATTGTGCAACAGGATATGTTTTCATACCATTATTTTGTTTCATACTCTCTCTGACTTAAAAGGGTAAGGCTTTGAGCTACTAATTGTTTTGTATATTCAGGAATGCTTTGATTTGTTTTACTTTCACTATGGCTTTTTTGTAGATATGATTCAAGAGTTATAGATAGTTGTTCTATGTTAGACAATTCAGTTTTAATCGCGTGCATTGATAAAAGGCAATAGGTGGTGCTTGTTATTAATAGGCATGGTATCTTGAGTGCATGTGCAAATAGTTGATAGGTAAAGCGTTGTTCATACGTAAGATGTGCACTGTACCAATGTTGTGCATTAATTTGCTTGCGACACAAAATGGGATAATCTTCTTGATAATGTTCAATAACATATTCTGTTACCAGCTGAGAGTCTAATGCACATGTAAAATAGTGCGGATTAAGTGCATGGTCATTTATGAATTTTTCAATGTAGGCCGACATGTAGTTACTGTTTATAATCCGTGATGTTACTTCATGATGCATTAATGGATATGATTGAAAGGCAATTACTTTTTTGTTGCTTATAGCAAAACAATCAAGTGTTGTAGGTGATATAATGCAAGCAAGGTTTGTTAGATGTTTTTTTTGCCAAAACCATTTCATATTCGTGCCATTACTACTCGATCTTTCCCTTCAAGATCTTTTACTACTTTAATATGATCATACAAAGCTTTTTGTAGTAGTTCTTTTACTCGAGGTGCTTGCCGGTAGCCAAATTCTAAATAAAGTTGGCCAATGCCATGCATTTTCAACTCATTATTTTCTTTAAAATGCTGAGGTGCTTGTTTAATAATTTCTTCAATAATGCCCAAGCCATGATGATCAGCAATTAATGCTTGTTCGTCTTCCCATTCTGTTACCATTGGATCTAGCTTTTTCCATTCATCGTGTGAAATATAGGGTGGATTACTAACAATCAGATCAAACTTCAGCGCTGGTTTGATTTCGTCAAACAGATCTGATAGTAAAAAGGTAACGTTATTAATCTTATTGTGTTGGGCATTCTTTTTTGAAAGTTGAATAGCAACTTCGGAAATATCAGTTCCAAAGATATGCGCATCAGGTAAAGCTTTAGCTAATGTTAGTGCAATCGCTCCAGAGCCGCAACCAAGATCTAATATAGTTAGTTTTTTAGTATCAAGCTTATCGAGCTGGCCAATAAGATTAATAATCCATTCTTCTGTTTCAGGCCGTGGAATAAGTACGGGAGGTTCAACAAAAAGCTCAACGCCATTAAAAGGTACGGTGCCCAAGATATATTGAAGTGGTTTATGTTGATGAATATGTTCATCGATCCATTGTTCAAGTTGGGCTTGTTGCTGTTTGGATAAGATAATATTTCGATGCGCAAGTAATGTTGCTTTGCTCTTGGTTGTTATTTTTTCGAGCAGCCACCAAGCAACTTGCTCGCACTCGTCTTTATGGTCATAAACTGATTGAAGTTTATGTGCAATAGTATCAATAAGTTTAGTAACAATTTGTTTCATACTGTTCCTTAGGTAAGGAGCTTACCTTTTAGTGTTATTCATAACTTTAGCAACTGCATAGGTGCAAATAAAAGAGTTTTAATTGGCAAGAAGTTCAACAATATATTCTGCTGAATCGAACTGTTTGATTTGTTCAGGTTGTTCACCATAACTGATAAATGCTACCGGAATCTTGAGCTGTTGTGCAATAGCAAATACAATACCCCCTTTGCCAGTACCATCCATTTTGGTAAGCACAATGCCATCAAGTGTAATATGATCATGAAACAGTTGTGCCTGATCGAATGAATTTTGCCCCAGCATTGCATCAACAGTTAAAAGGGTAGTAATTGATTGATCCGGTATTTTTTTGGCAATGACTCGTTTTATCTTTTCAAGTTCTTGCATTAAATATGTTTTTGTTTGTAAACGGCCGGCTGTATCAATGATAAGAATATCATATGATTCAGTAAGATATTTCTGGCATCCGACATAAACAACTGACGCAGGGTCTTGATCTGGCTTGCCAATTTCAATATCAATGTTGAGCTTGTTTGCCCATTCACTCAATTGTTCTTGGGCTGCAGTTCGAAAGGTATCAGCAGCAACTAATAAAACCTTTTTGTCTTGTTGTGCATACATATGTGCAATCTTTGCAGCGAATGTTGTTTTGCCACTCCCGTTAATACCGACTAGCAAAAAGATAGAACTATTCTCTGATGCCGGCAAGTTTAATTGAGCGGTCAAATAGTTTGCAAGTGCTTGTTGTAAATCAGCTCCTGCAGTAAGATGGCCCGCGTTAACTTTCTGTGTTAAATGATCGATAAGTGCGTTTGTTGTAGCAACACCAGTATCTGCTTGTAATAAAATCGTTTTGAGTTCATTGAGCGTATCTTCATCAATCGAGGAACGATTAAAGAGGTTAGTAAGCTTAGAATTGAACTGAGTGTAGATATTTTTGAGGCTGTTTTTTAAAAAATTGAACATTGCTATACTCGCTGTTGATGTGAAGGAATATAAGTAAATAATAGCAGTATTTACTTATTTTGAGTACTGCACATCGAAAGAAAACAAACCGACTATACCAGAAGGAATAGACAATGAAAAGATACATTTCATTATTTGTTCTAATGACTCTGTGCATGTACGCACAAAAAGCATTAGTTATTGTACCCGTTGCTGATTTAATTGGCGAGCCTATTGAAGCATTCGAACTTGAAATTGATACAAGTAGATCATATGAAACATTGCCGCTCTCTTGGGGTTCGTCAACTATTGATCGTATTGTATGCCCCCGCATTCATCAAGCATTGTTTGGCGAAGTAGTTGAAATAATTGATGAACAAGGAGATGAAGTATTAGTTGAGATATCCAATGCCTATTACACTACGAGGTATGATACTGTAGCACATAATCGCTATTGGACCTTAAAAAAATATCTCAAGCCCTTTAATCGATTATCGCAAAAAGTTAAACAATCAATTCCGGAGCCACTTTCTTTTAAAACAAAAAATAGCGAACAGGTAAATAAAGGTGTAGTTGTTTTATCTGAGCCTTATTATGCGCCAACACTTGATACAACCTTTAGTGTGGGAACGCGATTTGTCAAAGTGCAACGAAGGAATCGGGCTGCTATTATCCGTGTTTATGCGTATGATGTTCAGGAAGATGCTTTAACTATACTTTCTATTCCTAAGGATATGTGTGTAGAACCTGCCAAATTATCTGCAAAAGCAAAAAAGAGTTTGTTTGTGCAATTATTACGCACGTGGGCGCAATATGATAATGGTTATATTCCCTATGTGTGGGGCGGGTGTAGTTATATTCAACGATGTGAATGCAAACCTATTGAACATCGCAAAAAATCTGCTTCTGGTTATGAATATGGCTTTTGGGATGTATATGATGCGCAAACTGGGCCTTGTGCAGGCTTTGATAGTTCTGGGTTAGTTATTCGTGCAGCGCAACTGTGCGGCATTGATTACTTTTGCAAGAACACTATCACGGCATTTCGAACGGTTCGCTCAACGAGATTGCCCGATACTCTTAAGGAAGGGGATATCTTGTGGGTACCAGGCGGATTGTTAATTGTTTCAGATATAAAAAACAATAAGGTAATTACCTGTTTTGGGTATGCAGCGGGCTATGGAAAAGTACAAGAGCTTTCGTTGCATGAGTTGTTTTATGGCATTGATACTTTTGATGAATTGCTTCGTGTAGTGAAAAGAGGCTATCGATTACAATTATTAAAAGCTGATGGCTCATTATCACGAACCATCAGCTCTTTAAAAATTGTTCCGTTAGAAGTTTAATTATTAATAACCGAAGTACTCCATAACTGCTCGCCACTTGGAGGCTTCGGGTTTCTTTTCTTGAGCAGCCTCTTTGGCAGCTTCGCGAGCACGTTGCTCAAGTGGTATATCAGGGATAGACTCTGGTTCTTCTGGAATTATTGTCCAGCCTTCTAATAATTTGCGTTCTTCTTGTTCTACGATTGCTCGTTGGATATCAGCTATTTGATTGATCCACTGAGTTCGTTGTTCGGTAGGCTCTAAAGATCGAAGAATGCTAATGAGTTTTTCAAGTCCTTCAGTATCTTTAAGTTCTTCTAAATATTCTAATACTGAATATTGAGCGGAATCTTTAAAGTCTAGATTTGCCCCATGTTCAAGCAATAGTCGCACTATACCCCAGTTGTTGGTGTCTACTGCTTCAAATAAAGGGTAAGATGCTGATCGTTTTGTTCCTACATTAATGCGCGCTCCTTTTTGAAGTAATGCTTGAGCTGCATTAAAACTTCCTCGATTGGCTGCGATCATGAGTGGCGTTAAACCTTTATTGTTCTCTGGATCAGGATTTACGCCATTAACAACATATCGTTCAATAACATCTGGCGTATTAAACTTTGCAGCAAAGTGCAAAATGGTATTATCTTTCGGATCTTTTCTGTTTCCCGATATATCAAGTTCTTCAACATTAGAGGTAGTACGTAATTCTTGAACTCCGCCTTTTTCTATAGCACGCGTAACGGTCAACCAGTATCTAATAACTTCAGTTTCTCGCAGTTCTTCAAGCTGTTTTCTTCTTCTTTCACGCTGATATCGTTTGTATTCTCTTTCTCGCTCCTGTTTGCGTAACATTAATTCTTGCGGCTCCATTGGCTTAATGGTACATGGCATGACTAAGATCATAGCCATTCCTATAATAACTCTATACTTCATTATTATTCCCTTCTTCCTATACTTCCTCTTATTTAATTCTAACAGAAATTAATCATCAAAATCAATAGATTGTGCCCTATTTAAAGGATTTTTTTGGTTCTTAAATAGAGGTTTGAGCTAGGTTTTGTGGACTATTGGCTTTAAGCTACTTAATCAAGCGTACATGGAACTATTGGGAGTTTATACCACCATATTTCATCTTTTTTTTCTTCGACAGGTCTTATGGCAATTTCATGGGTTTTATGATCGCAGGTAATAAATTCTCCAGGAATGGTATGAACGTGATCTCCTGTTTGCATATTAAAAATGAGAAGTTCAGGATGATGATTAATCAGTTCATATCCACAAAGTGAGATACCGTGTTGTTTTGCTTCTTGGACAAGTAGATAGTTATCAAGAATGGCGACAGGCCATATAGTTCGCTTTTCAGTCGGTGTAGGTACTAAGCGAGTAAATGTGCGTTGGTCTTGAGGGTCGTTAAGGTTAATTAAAATGATCTCTATTCTTTCGCCTCGGAAGATATTTTCTTTGCCAATGGTACAACATGCAAAGTCACCAAATATTTTTATTGAATGCATTGGCCTTGGGTGGCAAAAGAGTACTGTTCGTATACCTGAAGTGATATCAATAGATTCAAGCATATAAGAATTATCAGAAGGATTCGTACTAAAAATGACCAATGAATTCCATATTTGTAGATCATCTGGTAGATATTGAATATGAATGTTTGCGGCGGCGTTATAGCGAGCAAGTTCCTTGCCAGTATCTTTTTGCCAGAATATCAGTTCAGAACTTTTTAAGCTGAGAGTTTTATTGCAAAGTCGTGCAGCTATTATGCTTTCATTGAATGTAAGACTCGTAGCGTGAATATCTGGATCAAGAGGAATACTGAAATTTTCTTTTGTTTCTATATTTACCATTTTGATTTCATTATCATTAACTAAGCCAATGTAATTGGCATTGAGTGCCATCGTTGAGCAACCGAGGTAATGCGTAAGTACATTTCCATCATGAGTATAAATAGTAGTCACATTGGCTTGGTTGAGTGAAGCAAGATACAAATGGTTACCGGTGAGACGTTCGATTGGGCTGTAGCATGTTGTTCGATGAGCGAACTTTCCAGATTTCAAATTCCACAGTCCAAGATTGCCGCATTGAGGGATTCCATAAGAACCATCTGAAGTGAATGCAAAAAGATGATTGTCAAAAACCATATGCTTTATGATTTCGTCAGTACACTTTTTTAGTACAATTTTTTTTGGAGTCTGATGGTTTTGGGCGAAGAACAAACGTTCTAGCATTATGCGCTTGAATGAATTGGATTTGAAGTGCTTTAGTAAATTATCATGTTTCTCTTTTGAGGGTTTCACACCTGCTTTTTTTAAAAATAATGTAGCATATCTTTCTATTGCTTTTTGATACCGTTTATAGGGTGCTAGCTTTGCAACTAATGATAGCTCAACTTCGTATGGAAGATTTGGATGTGTAAGTGCTGTGTCCAATGCCATCAAAGCTCTAGATCGGCTCTTTTTTTGAAGTAGTTTTTGCTTGAGAAATGTTACTGCTGCTGTTTGAGCGAGAGCATATAAGGAAGGAATGCGAGTTACATTTTGAGTGCCAAGTTCTTTTTCCATTCCATGTGTAGTGCTGGAACATACGATTAAAAAACTTATTACAATAAATTGCCTGTGCACGTTGTACCTATTATTTATGGAGAATATATTTACCTTCTTTTATTATATACATGTTGCAATCTCTTCAAATGCTTCGAAGCTCAGTTTGTATAATAATCCTGATCTGCCATCAGCGGGAAGAAAGTAAAGTTCATTATTATATAAGGCAAGGCCAACGCCATTAATCGTATGAAGATAAGCTCCCGTAGCGCTATTCCAAAAGATTATTGAGCGGCCTTCAGAATCAGGAAATATTTTTCCGATTGTTTTTCGTTGGTCAATGTGAGCGATAAGATAGGGGCCAACTGTTCCCAGGATTTTTACATTCGTAATTTTTTTTCTTTCATTAGAGGGTAGTTGGTAGGTAATTCGATTTCCTGAAGTGAGATCAATAGAATGAATTGATGAAAGGCCACTTACATAATAAAATTGATCGCCATGAAGCTGGAAATCTCTTAATTGTAGTGGGAGTAATGTTTCGAATGATGATACTAATATTGTACTCACTCCAGATGGTACATCTAACAGGTTAATCTGGAAGCATTTCTTTTTTGCATCGGTTGAGTGCGGTTCCGGATTGGTAAAGGCAGTGGTAAGATAGAGCACCTTTTCATCATGTGCTGCAATAAACGATGGTTCTTCTGACTTATCACGAAATTCTTTTATAGGGTTACAGTAGAGCTGCTCTCCCGTCTTCCAATTCCATACAATAAGAAATCTACTAATATCTGTATCATTCTTGGTAAGCGCAGCAAGTAAATTGCCCTTAAGGGAAAGCTCAGTCAAGGCGTAATCGATGGGAATAGATTGTATTTTATCTTTTTGCGTATTATCAAATATTTCTATGCAACTAAGATAGGTACATGCTAATAAATTTTCGCTAAAATCAATGGGGAATCCTTTATAGCAATACACTTTTTTAATGGTGTCGGTTGATAAATCTTGAGTAACTATACCATCAAAGATATTTCCACGTGTGGCCTTGGTAAAGCATAAATTAGTGCCATTACATATGATCCTACAAGTATATTGTCCATCCATTGTATGAGTATCTTTTAGTTTGCCTGTTGTCATATTATAGATGAATATTCTTTCACGCTCTCCTAGATCAGAGATGGATCTTCTTGATGTAGGCCAGCGGTATATAAAATAATTCTTGGCGTTGGTATAGGTGCTAACATTTCTAGGAATTGCTGAGTCAAGAGGGATTATTTTATAATATTTTGATGTGCTATTTAACGCGATAAGTTCTTGCAGATAGGTGCTTAATTCAGGAGTAGCAAGTTTTTCCGGATCTTCACCGGTATGGGTAATTAATGTTGAGTGGCTATCCACATAATTATTCAGCGCTTTTTGCATTTTATAGTTGCCTGAACAAATCGCAATCAACTCTTCGCGTATATTTTCTGGTAGGCTTTTCAAATTGTCATCAAGTTTTTTCATGGATGACGGGATTGATTCTTCAGAAGCGATGTCTTTTACAAGTGCCTTACAACATAGCGTTCGTAATGGGGTAACTGCTGAATAATGGTGATGAAATGATTCTGGATCGAAGTGTTCAAACTTCTCCATTGCCGTGATTGTACAAAAACAGATAAACGTGAGTTGAGATATGCGGAATGATCTTACAAGCATCATCGTTACCCATTTGTGGATATTATAAAAGCACTTTTATGGGTTGTATCATGTTGGACAGGTAGATTGTAATGATCATCATCAGATTTTTAGAAATTTATGTATCAATAGGTTGGATGTTTTTTTAAATAATAAGAAAATGTCCTCTGTAAGCCAATTTTTTCATCGTTGTTTAAGAGAAAGTAGATTGTGGTAAACCACAGCGGAATGCCAATTCCTATAAAGGTAATAGGGCTGATAAATTGGGAACTTATTATTGCTCCTACATAAACTATAAAAGCAACGGTGTATCGATAGCCAAATAGGTTGCAAGTATATAAATGTGTGCTGAGCATTCGATTAGATATGCAAT
>SDBV01010760.1_pt1 | contig 11964 bp, 9 predicted proteins | sample 2277081 | NCBI WGS metagenome assembly SDBV01 (sample SAMN10402039, study PRJNA504765) | marine sediment metagenome | isolation source: marine sediment core GS10_PC15, 223 cmbsf | place: Arctic Ocean: Southern Knipovich Ridge | collected 2010
AGCAAGACCCCGAGAACTTGTGGACCGAGTACAAGTCCACGGGTGACGAGCGCGCACGCGAAGGTCTCATCCTGCACTTCTCGCCGCTCGTGAAGTTCGTCGCCGGACGTGTCGGATCTGGTCTGCCGAGGAACGTGGACCAGAACGATCTGGTGTCCTTCGGGACCTTTGGCCTCATCGATGCCGTCGACAAATTCGAGCCTGAGCGTGGATTCAAGTTCGAAACGTATGCGGTCAACCGGATCAAAGGCGCGATCCTCGACGAGCTGAGGCATCTCGACTGGGTGCCGCGTTCTGTGCGTGCCCGTGCCCGTGAGATCCAGCGGACGATGGCCGAACTCAACCACAAGCTGCAGCGCACCCCGACCGAGGACGAGGTTGCGGCAGCGATGGATGTTCCTGTGGACACATTGCGCGATCAGCTGGGCGAGATCGCGAATCTCGGATTCGTGGCGCTCGATGAGCTCCTGAATCCATCTGAGAGAGACTCAGGTGCGATGTCTGAGATGATCGCGGACCCGGGAGCGATCGATCCATCGGGCAGTTTCGAGAAGGAAGAAACCCGCTACATGCTTGCGGATTCGATCAATCGGCTGCCCGACCGCGAGCGCCTCGTGCTCACGCTGTACTACTACGAAGGGCTGACGCTCGCTGAGATAGGGGGCGTGCTGAACGTCACCGAGTCGCGCGTCTGTCAGATCCACACCAAGGCCGTCTTGAGCCTGAGAAACAGGTTCATCGAACCGGCATATAGGTAGGCAGGCTTCGCCTGGAGTTGACAGTCAACAGTTGACGGTCAGCAAGCTTCTGAACTGTGAACTGTGAACTGTGAACTGTCAACTCGGTACCAAGCAGCCGCCGGCCCTTACGTACATCGCCGCTATACACTTCGGTCATCACACACGTCCATCGCAATCCCCGTGTGGTGCGGCTACGCGCGTAGTCGTCCGGGGGCTCGAAGGATGGGCGGAAGCAGAACCCGAACGAGGAGAAAGAATCATGGCAACAGTAGCCATGCGCCAGCTCTTGGAGTCTGGCGTTCATTTCGGTCATCAGACCGCTCGATGGAACCCGAAGATGCGCCCCTACATCTTCACGGAACGCAACGGGATCCACATTGTGGACCTCCGTCAGACGCTTGAAACCATCAACGAGTCCTACAAGGTCGTGTCAGACATCACCGCAGCCGGCGGCACCGTCCTTTTCGTTGGAACCAAGAAACAGACCCAGGCCGCCATTGAAGAGGCGGCCATTCGTTCCGAGATGCCATACGTCAACAACCGTTGGCTCGGTGGAATGCTCACGAACTTTCAGACGATTCACAAGCGGATCCTCTACATGCGGGAGCTCGAGCAGATGGAGAAGAGTGGCGAGATGGAGTCTCTCCCGAAGAAGGAGCGAATCCGTCTCCGTCGTGAACTCGTCAAGCTTCAGCATGTTCTTGGTGGTGTCCGTGACATGCGTCGTCAGCCGGACGCAGTCTTCGTGATCGATATCAACGCAGAACATATTGCGGTTGCGGAGGCGAGCAGACTTGGTATTCCGATTATCGCCCTCGTGGACACGAACTGCGATCCAGATCCGATCGACTATGTGATCCCCGGCAATGACGATGCTATTCGAGCAGCTCATCTCATAGCGGGAGCGATCGCCGACGGCTGCATCGCAGGCGCCGAGATCGCCCAGGCGAAGCGGAAAGACGCCAAGCAGGCCGATGACACCGAAGAAGCCAAGGAGTAGCACGGTGGCAGAATTCACCGCCAAGGATGTCCAATCTCTACGCAAGGAGACCGGCGCAGGGATGATGGACGCAAAGAAGGCGCTCACCGAGACCGATGGCGACGTTGACAAGGCCAAGGATCTCCTTCGCGAGAAGGGCATTGCAAAGGCAGACAGGCGTTCTGGGCGCGAGCAGGGCGAAGGAGCAGTCGGCGTGTACATGCACGCACAGGCAGGCCGCCCGGTTCTCGGCGTCCTCGTCGGTTTGGTTTCTGAGACGGACTTCGTCGCCAAGAACGATGAATTCATCCAGACGGCAAACGACATTGCAATGCACGCTGCTGCGTCGAAACCGTTGTGGCTGTCGCGCGAAGACGTTCCACAGGACACCGTTGCGAGGGAGAAGGAACTCATTGCGGCAGAAGCGCGCAATGAAGGCAAGCCAGACGAGATCATCGAGAAGATCGTCGACGGCCGCATCAACTCCTTCTACAAGGACAACGTTCTGCTCGATCAGGTATTCGTCCGCTCGGACCGGTTTGAAGGTACCGTGGGCGAGTTGGTTCAAGGTCTTGCCATCAAGATGGGTGAGAATATCTCGATCTCGAAGATGGCAAGGGTCGACGTCGGGGAAGGCTGATACATGGCGAAGCGACGGGTCGTTCTCAAGCTCTCAGGCGAAGCATTCGCCGATGCCACTCTCGGATACGGAATCGATCCGGCGACTGTCGACCGCACAGCGCAGGAGATCGCCGCCGTGCAAAAGGAGGGGTACGAGGTTGCCATCGTCGTTGGCGGCGGCAACATCTTCAGAGGTCTCAGCGAGGCCGCCAAGGACATGGATCGTGCCAATGCGGACTACATGGGCATGTTGGCGACTGTCATCAACGCTCTGGCACTCAGAGACGCGCTTGAGCGCGCTGGAGCAGAATGTCGTGTGCAGACTGCGATCGTTATCCAGGAGGTAGCCGAGCCGTACATTAGGTTGCGAGCGATCCGGCATCTCGAGAAGGGTCGGATCGTGATCTTCGCCGCAGGAACAGGGAACCCTTTCTTTACGACCGATACAACAGCCGCGCTACGCGCAGCAGAAATCGGTGCAGACGCGGTACTCAAGGCGACGAGGGTAGATGGCATCTACACGTCTGATCCCGAAACGAATCCCGACGCGGAACTGCTCCATGAACTCGACTACATGCATGCCATATCCGAACAGCTCGGGGTCATGGACACAACGGCAGTTACGATGTGCATGGAGAACAACCTTCCGATCCGTGTGTTCAACGTGACCACACCGGGCAACGTCGCAAAGGCGGTGCGCGGAGAACCGGTTGGGACGTTGGTGGATGCAGGGAGGAAGATGTGATCGACGAACTGCTGCAAGATGCAGACACGAAGATGGATCAAGCCGTACAGCACACCGTCGGGGAGTTCGCCGGCATCCGCACCGGACGGGCGAACGCCGGGATACTCAGTCGTGTAATGGTCGACTACTACGGAACCGAGACGCCACTTCAGCAGCTCGCCAGCTTCTCCGTTCCTGAGGCGCGGATGCTCATCGTTCAGCCGTTCGACAAGTCATCGATATCCGCTGTTGAGAGAGCGATTCAGGGAGCCGACCTTGGCCTCAACCCGTCGAACGACGGCAATATCATCAGACTGGCATTCCCAACGCTCACCGAGGAACGTCGCAAAGAGCTCATCAAGGTCGTGCATGGAATCGCTGAGGACGGCAAGATCGCTGTCCGCAACGTTCGGCGTCGCACCAAGGATGGGATCGAGGACGAAGATGTCTCTGAGGACGACATCCATCGAGCAGAGAAGGATCTTCAGGTTCTGACCGACAGACACACCGCGAAGATCGACGAAGCCGTTGTTCGTAAGGAAGCTGAACTGCTCGACGTCTGATTCGATCAATGGCGCCGTCCAATTCGCCGGTTGCTCGTGCCTTTGCTAATTGCCTTCGTGACGACGATGAAACAGGTACCGTTGAGCCAACATGACTGACGACCGCAACAACGACCAATCCAGCGGCGGATTCGACGACTGGCTCGGCGATGAACCAGGTCCCGTCACCGACCCATACAAGGTCCTGGCTTCGGAAGATTCCGAAGAGGATATGTCGGAGTGGATGGAGTTTTCTCAGGGGACAGGGGACAGGGGACAGGGGACAGGAGAAGAAGAAGAGCCCTCAGATGTCGGCGGTCAGCCATCAGCCGAAGAGGGCCGAGAGGATGAGACGGCTGAGATCGAGGCTGTTGCTGACGATGGGCCTGCGGTGGATGGAGAGGATGAGACGGCTGAGATCGAGGCTGTTGCTGACGATGAGCCTGCGGTGAGTGAAGAGGCCACGGACGAGGAGCATGATGATACGGGCGAGCTCGAGATCGTGTCCATCGACGAGGTAGAACAGGTGGCCGAAGGCCGAGAGCAGGAGTCGGACGAAGATCCGGGTGCCGAAGAGCACACGGGAGCTGACGGCTGGGAGCTGACGGCTGACGATGACACCGATGAGCTCGAGCCGATTGCGCCAATCGGCTTCAGCGAACTGTGGGACGACGGCAGCGAAGATGCAACAGGTTCAACATCGACGGGCACCAGCCCTGAGCTGTTCGACATCTCTGAAGAGGACTACCTCCATACCGCCACGAGGGAACACGCGGGTCTCGCAGAGTCGATGGCGCTTGCCGACGACGAGGACACGGAGCAAGTTGCGCTTGCAGCTCCTATTCCCGGTTTGGATTCGGCCGTTGTCGGATTCGAAGACGTCGTAGAGGCTGAAGGGCATGGACGTGTAAGAGCCCGTGCATCAGGTGACCTGATCGCGAGGGTCGTCACCGGTGTTGTCCTGGTCGCAGCACTTGGAGCGTCACTGGTGTGGCGACCTGCATTGGTCGCCCTGGCTCTCGGCGTCTTCGTTCTCGGAGCCGGGGAGTTCTACACGGCACTCGTGAGGTCGGGACGGAAACCGATCGCATTGTTCGGGTTCCTCGGCATCATCGGAGCGTCTCTTGGGGCCTTCTTCTTTGGAGCACTCTGGATACCCATCGCGTTCATCTTGGCGACAACGGTGCTGCTGCTCTTCTACGCGGTCGTTCCGGGCAGGGACGACCCGATGGGGAACCTTGCTCTCACCATCACGGTGATGGTTTGGGCTGGTCTCGGTTCCTTCGCCATGCTCATCGCCAACGCCGAGCAGTATCGCACCCTCGTGTTCGGTGTTGTCGTAGCGGTTGTGGCAATGGACATCGCTCAGTACTTCTTCGGCCGTGCCTTGGGAAGACACCAGCTCGCACCGTGGGTATCGCCGAAGAAGACGGTGGAGGGTCTTGTCGCCGGCGTCGTTGTCGCGCTGACGGTTGGCGCTCTTCTTCATTTCCTTAGACCGTTCGAACTGACATCTGGTCTCGCCATCGGCGCTGCTGTAGCTGTGTTCGCCCCCATCGGAGATCTCGCCATGTCGGCTGCAAAACGATCCCTTGGCATCAAGGACATGGGCTCGGTACTTCCGGGACACGGAGGCTTCCTCGACCGGATCGATGGCCTCCTGTTCGTGATCCCCGTCGCATGGGCGATCTTCTTGTGGGCTGGGATCCTGTGAACCCGCTCGTTGTCCTCGGCGCTACCGGTTCCATCGGTAGCCAGACGCTTGACGTTGCTTCGCGGATCGGTGTCCCTGTTGTCGCGATAGCAGCAAACAGCGCCTCGGATGCTCTCTATGAGATCGCATTGGCGCACCCAGGCGCGATTGTCTGCGCTGCCGATCCTGGTGAGGGTCGGGACCGATTCGAATCGCGTTTCGGTGATCGGGTGCACTTCGGCCCGGGAGCTATCACAGAGGCCGCCGCGATCCCGCACACAACGGTGCTGAACGGCGTCGTTGGTGCTGCCGGGCTCCGCTCGTCGTTGTCTGCTCTCTATGCAGGCAACCGTCTTGCGTTGGCCAACAAGGAGAGCCTCGTCGCCGGAGGGTCTCTCATCCTCGATGCACTCGACGAGGGAGGTGGCGAGCTTGTGCCTGTCGATTCTGAACATTCGGCTATCTGGCAGTGCATTGTCGGCGAGTCACGAGACGACGTCGAGCGCCTGATCCTCACGGCGTCGGGTGGACCGTTCCATGGGATGACACGGACAGAGCTTGAATCGGTGACGGTCGCCCAGGCGCTGCACCATCCAACATGGGTGATGGGTCCAAGGATCACGACGGATTCAGCGACACTCATGAACAAGGCATTCGAGGTCATCGAAGCGCATTATCTGTTCGGCATCGACTACGACGATATCGATGTGGTGATTCACCCCCAGAGCATCGTTCATTCGTTCGTCGAATTCACAGACGGTGTCGTCAAGGCAGAGTTTGGCTTCCCTGACATGCGGAAACCCATCCAGTATGCGATCACCCAACCCAGTCGTGTTGACACAGACCATGAACCCTTCCGCGTTGAGGGAACCACGATGACATTCGAGGAGCCGGACCGTAAGGCCTTCCCCTGCCTGGATCTGGGGTACGAGGCCGGCCGCATGGGTGGAACAGCCACAGCGGTCCTCAACGCCGCAGATGAAGTTGCCGTGGGTGCCTTCCTCGAGGACAGGATCCGGTTCGTTGACATTGCCGGGGTCGTGTCGTCCGTGCTTGAGGCCCACGATGTCCGAATCCCTCAGGGGATCGAGGATGTCGCTGCTGCGGATGCCCAGGCCCGTGCGTACGCGGTAGAGGTCTGCTCGAAAATGGGCCGCTGACCTCGAGATCCCCGGCCATCATCCCAAAGGATGACTGCGGTATCGACCGAATGGCCGATGCGCGAGCAGCGAGGCACCGGGTACGATCGTGTCATGAGGGAATCGGGATTTGATCGTAGTTCCTTGATCGACATCTCCATGGCTGTTGTCCTCTTCTTCGCCTCTGTGTTGTCTCTTGTCGGATTGCCGGAGGTCGAGGGTGTACGTCCTCTGGATCTTGGAGCGTTCGTGCTGATCGCGGCACAGACGCTCACGTTGGCTCGGCGCCGTCGTTTCCCAACTGCCGTTCTCGTCATCGTGATTGTCGCCTTCATGGTCGAGAGAGGGGTCAATTATCCGCCAAGCTGGGCGAATTTCGGAATTGTCTTCGCCCTGTATACGGTCGGTGCCGAACTCCGCCTGAGCAGGTCTCGAATCGTCGCCGGTGTGGCGATTGCTGTGTCTGTAGCCTGGACAGCGGTAGGGACCATTGTCTACGGATTCCCTCGGACAACGGTGTTGGGTGTGCTTCTGATGCTCACGTTTCCGTGGTTGGTCGGACTTGAATCCCGTAGACGTGCGCAGAGAGCACTCGATCTCGAGGCTCGAGCGATCAGAGCCGAGATGACAAGGGAACAGGAAGCCGGCGAAGCGGTGAGGGTCGAACGTGCCCGAATCGCGCGCGAACTTCATGATGTCGTTGCACATGAGATGACTGTTATGACCAGCCAGGCGTCGGCCGCCGAGCGCGTCGTTGACACCGACCCTTCACAAGCCAAACACTCCATGCAGATCGTCGAAGATGCGGGACGCCGAGGACTCACCGAGATGCGCCGGCTTCTCGGGTTGTTGAGGGAGACCGACGATCTTCGACTCGACCCGCAGCCAGGACTCGACTCGCTCGACTCGCTCGTGCGCCAGTTGAGCGATGCCGGTCTCCCCGTAGAGATGAAGGTGGAGGGTGATCCAAGAGAGTTGCCCGCCGGAATCGAGGTGAACGCCTTCAGGATCGTGCAGGAGTCGCTCACGAACACGGCTCGGCACGCAGGACCGGGAGCGACCGCCGGCGTACTCGTCACCTATGGAGAGGACGAGCTTGAGATCGACGTGACCGACGATGGCAGGGGAGCGGCTGAGAGCCTTGCATCGACCGGTCCAGGACACGGTCTCATCGGCATGGAGGAACGTGTCGCGCGACTGGACGGCTCGCTCTCGGCAGGTCCGCGTGCCGGCGGCGGATACCGTGGACACGCGACGATCCCGAACCCTCGGCTATGACCGAGGCCATCGGAGTTCTGGTTGTGGACGACCAGGCGCTTGTCCGCGCCGGCTTCACCATGATCCTCGCGGCCGAACCGGGAATCGATGTCCTTGGGGAAGCAGCGAACGGTCGGGAGGCTATCGCCCTCGCGAGGAGCCTCGAACCGGACGTCATCATCATGGACATCAGGATGCCTGTGTTGGATGGCATCGCAGCGACTCGTGAGATCTGCAAGCCTGGGTGCAGCTCGGGAATACCGCCACGAGTCCTGATGCTGACAACGTTCGATCTCGACGACTACGTCTATGACGCGATTCGTGCCGGAGCGAGCGGGTTCCTCCTCAAGGACACACCACCTGACGATCTCGTTGCGGCCGTACGTGTGGTTGCGGCCGGCGATGCACTGCTGGCGCCGTCGGTCACGCGCCAACTTCTCGAGGAATTCAGCAGGTCATCGACAACAACGAAGCCTCACCGTGGAATCGATGATCTCACGGAACGCGAGGTGGAGGTCCTGACGCAACTGGCGAGAGGAATGTCGAACGTCGAGATCGCCGGCAAGCTCTTCGTCTCTGAGGCGACCGTCAAGACACATGTCTCACACATCCTGACAAAGCTGGGACTTCGTGATCGTGTTCAAGCCGTTGTGGCCGCCTACGAGTCCGGTGTTGTGTCACCGGGCGAAGGCTGAGCGGACTGCGTCCGCGGACCGCTCCGCTTGGTCGCTTCGCTCCCTGACCGCTTCGCTGATGGACATGAGACCGCTCGGCTGGCGCCTCGCTTTGAGACAAGAGACGCGGCGCATGTCCCATATCCCATGTCGCCTGTCCCATGTCGCCTGTCCCATGTCCCATGTCCCATGTCCCATGTCCCATGTCCCATGTAGAGTCGTCCGCAGGGACGACCTGGCAATCATCCCCATGGCCGATGGCAGAGTTGTGAAGATCTCGTACCTTGTACTCACTCAAGAGAGGAAGACCTGTGACCACTGCACCAACCATGACTTACGCTGCGAGGCTTGAGAACGGTGTCAAGACGTATGGTGACGGAGACGCAGCAGTTCACGCGCTGAACGGTGCTACCGCAGAGTTCGAACGTGGGCGCTTCACGGCGATCATGGGACCGTCCGGCTCCGGAAAATCGACGTTGCTTCACTGCATTGCAGGTCTCGACAGCCTCACGTCCGGTAGCGCTTTTATCGGTGAGGTCGATCTGGCTTCGCTCAAGGACAGAGATCTCACTCTGCTTCGGCGCGAACGAATCGGCTTCGTGTTCCAGGCGTACAACCTGATTCCTTCGCTCACCGCTGAGGAGAACATCCTCCTCCCACTCTCGATAGGAGGGAAGAAGCCGGACGAGGAGTGGTACAGCCAGATCCTCGACATCGTAGGCCTTCGCGACCGACTCGACCATCTTCCTTCCGAGCTCTCTGGTGGTGAGCAGCAGCGTGTGGCAGCAGCTCGCGCCCTCGTTTCTCGGCCGGAGATCATCTTTGCGGACGAACCGAGTGGGAATCTCGATTCGAAGGCCGGTGCAGAGCTGCTTGGTTTCATGCGCAGGGTTGTCAACGATTTCGGTCAGACGATCGTCATGGTGACCCACGATCCGACCACCGCTGCATATGCGGATCGGATCATCTTCCTCGGAGACGGGAAGACCGTTGACGAGATGTATGACCCAACCGCGGACTCCGTGCTTGACCGCCTCAAGAGCCTCGGTGGCTGAATCATGTTCAGGACTGCGATCAAATCGCTCTTCGCGCACAAGGTTCGCTTCCTTCTCACTGCGGTGGCGATTGTCCTCGGCGTGAGCCTCGTGGCGGGCACGTTCATTTTCACCGACACGATCAACGCCCAATTCGATGATCTGTTGGACGACATCTACGCCGGAATCGATGTAAGCGTTCGATCAGATGCAGGAGACTTCAGCGCGGCGACAGAACCGTTCCCTTCGTCGGTGTTCGACGATGTGAACGCTGTTGATGGCGTCCAGGTCGCTGAAGGTGGTGTTGCATCTCTCACAGCTCAGGTTCTCGACAAGAACGGCGACCCTATCGGTGGCCAGGGTCCGCCAACCCTCGGCTTCTCCTGGGGAGAGGTTGCGTCACTCAATCCGATGCGGATCAAAGACGACGCCGGCCGTGCACCCGAAGGACCGGGTGAGGTTGTTCTCGACGCAAACACCGTGACGAACGCAGGATTCGTTCTCGGTGACGCGGTGATTGTCGTTGAGTTCAGCGGCCCCCAGGAGTTTGAACTGGTCGGGATCGCATCCTTTGGCGATCAGGACAGCCTCCTTGGAGCCACGCTGGTCATGTTTGAGCTCGAGGAGGCGAAACGGGTTTTCGGTTTCGGAGACGAACTCACGGGAATCAGTGTTCAGGCTAAGGCTGGAGTTGACGCCCAGGTTCTTACCGACAGGATCTCGGCCGTGTTGCCGGCCGGCGTCGAAGCCGTGACGGGTGAGACCGAGCAGAGCGAGCAGGCAGCCGACATCAACGAAGGTCTGAGTTTCTTGAGCATCGGCTTGCTCTCCTTTGCAGGTGTGTCTGTGTTCGTTGGTGCGTTCATCATCCAGAACACGTTCCGCATCGTCGTGGCTCAGCGCACTCGCGAGCTCGCCCTGCTGCGAGCGATCGGCGCCACAGGTCGGCAGATCCGCACGATGGTCATGCTCGAGGCCCTGCTCATCGGTGTTGTGGGTTCCGTTGCGGGGATCGCCTTCGGGTTTGTGATGGCGTTGGCGATCCGTGGTTTGATGAATGCGGGCGGGTTCGGTGTTCCGCCCGGTGCCCTTGTCCTGTTGCCTCGGACGCTCATCGTCTCGATGCTTGTTGGTCTGATCCTCACGCTGCTCTCCTCGCTGCTGCCGGCGAGAAAGGCGTCCCGTATCCCCCCGGTTGCAGCAATGCGAGAAGATGCGGCTCGGACTCCACGTCGGAGTCTGCGCACACGCGCCATTGCAGGAGGCGCGATCACCGGATTGGGCGTTCTCCTGTTGGCTCTCGGACTCTTTTTCGGTGTGGGACGAGCGATCATCTTCGTTGCAGCGGGTGCGGCGATCGCCTTCATCGGCGTCTCTGTGCTTGCTCCGCTCGCGGCGAGACCGCTTGCAGACATCATCGGTTGGCCGCTGCCGCATCTGTTCGGGATTGCAGGGCTTCTCGCCAAGGAGAACACGAAGCGCAAGCCGCGTCGAACGGCTTCGACTGCGTCCGCGTTGATGGTCGGTGTCGCCCTTGTCGCCTTCTTCTCTGTGTTCGGATCCTCGACGAAGGCTTCCATCTCAGAGACCGTTTTCGAGCTCTTTCCCGCAGACCTCACGTTCCAGTCCAAGAACCAGACGGATCCCGAGCTGCCTGCTGTCATCAGTCCGGCGCTTGCAGTGGAACTCGAGACGTACAACGAGCTCAGTGTTGTGTCTGCGATGCAGTTCGGACGAGTTGTGATCGATGGAGACAAGCAGCTCATCGGTGCATTTGACCCATCCACCATTGAGGAGGTCTTTGCGTTGCAGCCGAACGGTGACGCTGTGTCCGCGGTATCTGAGCCTGACGCGATGATCGTCGCGAGCGGATTCCTCGAAGAGAGAGCTTGGGATGTCGGAGACGCTGTAACGGTCGACTTCGTCCGCACTGGTGAGGTTCAGTTGTCCGTCGTCGGTACCTTCGAGGCAGACGACTTCTCGAACATCTACCTGTCGACGGATACGTTCAAGGTGAACTTCCGATACGTCGGTGACGGTGTCGTGTTTGCGAACGCCGCGGACGGAATGAGCGTCGCGGGCGCCCAAGAGGCCATTTCACCCACAGTCGATGGCTTTGGCAATGTCAAGGCCCAGACGAAGTCTGAGATCGTCGATGACGCAGAGACGCAGATCGACCAGGCTCTCGCGCTGTTCACCGGTCTGCTCCTGTTCGCCGTGATGATCGCTGTACTGGGCATCACCAACACGTTGACGCTCTCGATCTATGAACGAACAAGAGAGATCGGACTGCTGAGAGCGGTCGGTATGGTCCGCCGCCAGGTCAGGCGCATGATCCGGTGGGAAGCCGTGATTGTTGCGACCTTCGGAGCGATTCTGGGAGTCGGTATCGGCATTGTGCTTGGCTGGGCCGTCGTCAAAGCCCTGGCAGACGAGGGCTTCGGCGCCTTCAGCATCCCCGTAGGCCAGGTCATCCTTGCCCTGGTCCTCGCCGCGTTCACAGGAGTCCTCGCCGCTATCTGGCCGGCGCGAAAGGCCGCTCGTATGAACATCCTCGACGC
>SDBV01010761.1_pt1 | contig 11964 bp, 9 predicted proteins | sample 2277081 | NCBI WGS metagenome assembly SDBV01 (sample SAMN10402039, study PRJNA504765) | marine sediment metagenome | isolation source: marine sediment core GS10_PC15, 223 cmbsf | place: Arctic Ocean: Southern Knipovich Ridge | collected 2010
CAGTAGCCGTTCATCGGCCGGAACCTCCGCGGGACGAACCGATATCCTGTCCATCACCTGCCTCACGCGAACGGTGGACCAGCTTTCCGAATCGCAGGTCAGCAGCAGCGTACAGAAGTTCCGCTCCCAAAGTGTTCGAATCCAGAAACTTTCGTTTGTTGTGGGAAACTGTTGCGAGGCAAGTATCACCGCCAGCGGATAGGTCCTGCCCTTTTGAACCTCGCGCGGGCGATACCAGGTAGGTTTGAGTTCGACCGGCGCCGCCAAGCGGGACATTTCGTCTCGAAGGCTGGATGCCGCGTCCTGGTTCTCCCCGCCCGACGCGGAGACAACCGACAGCGACCCGGCTGTCAGAATCACCGCCGCCCGCAGACACCGCCTCAAGGATATTATTGTCCACATCCTTGTAGTTCCTCAGGATTATACCGCCCGTTTTATAATGCGGACTTCTCAAAGGAATTGCAAGCAACTAAAATGCGGGAGACAAAGCATTGGCAATTATCGCAGGGTCGTGTTATGGTTGTTCCGTTGCTGCATCGAGACTATATGTCGATACGGTAAAGGAAAACTGAATCATTCTTTTATTAAGGGGAGATGTTGCTTTTCCCCGACGCGTCGACGGTAACCTTATAAATTTAATACCTTCATGAAAAAGGCTGATTCATCATGATTCTTCATCTCATACGGGCGATTTTCCTCCTGATGGTTTTGGCGCTAACGATATCCTTTGCGTATCAACAGCAGGTCGTCAGGTTGGGTACTGAATACATCACGCTGTACATTCTGATTCCGGCATTTGCGGCGCTGGCGTTCATTTTTGTGGACATGTTCTGGCGGGATAAGCGATTGAATGTCTTGAGCGGGTTGTTTTTCGGTCTGCTGGCCGGGCTGGCGGTCGCCTACGTGGTAACGACCATCGTGGACATGATGGCGGCGATATTTCCAGCAGTGCAAGAAAGCCCGATAACGCAATTAGTCAAGGCGATACTGGCTGCGGCGGCTGTGTTCCTTTGCGTGACGATCGTGATGCAGACCAAGGACGACTTCCGCTTCATCATACCCTACGTGGAGTTCGCCAAGCAGACCAAGGGCTCCCGCCCGATGCTGCTGGACACCTCTGTTATTATCGACGGCCGCATCGCCGACCTTGTGGAAACGAAGATATTTACCTCGCAGTTCATCGTTCCTCGGTTTGTGCTTTCAGAACTGCAAGCCATCGCCGATTCACAGGACAAGCTAAAGCGGAATCGTGGACGGCGTGGGTTGGACGTGCTGCAAAGCCTCCAAAACAACGAAAATGCGGATATCAGCATCCTTGACGCCAATGTGCCCAGTGTCCAGAAAACCGTCGAGGTGGACGCCAAACTGGTCGCCCTCGCCGAGCATCTTGGCGGGCGGATCATGACGAACGACTACAACCTCAACAAGGTCGCCCAACTTCGCAATATCGACGTGATAAACCTCAACGATATATCCAATGCCCTCAAACCCATCGTCCTTCCCGGAGAGACAATGGAAATCAAGGTCATCAAGCCCGGCGAGGGGATAGGCCAGGGTGTGGGATATCTCGATGACGGGACGATGGTCGTCGTAGATCAGGGACGCGACTCTATCGGCCGGGACATCCAAATCGTCGTTACCAGTGTCCTGCAAACCTCCGCCGGGCGAATGATCTTCGGCAAAAAGGACGGCGATAAGACCGAAGCGTAGAATCGCGATGAAAATCCGGTTCAACGAAAGACATGAGATCCTTCGGAAAACTCATATCATGGCTTTTGGCGCCGGAAGGCGATAGAATGCATTCGGTCCATTGAAGGAACGAAGAAATGCCCAAGGACTCGCTGGCACGGCAGATGAGCAAACTTCATACTCCCCTTGATGAGGAGGTCGAGGGCGCCGGGCCGTTCATTGCCATCTCGCGTGAGTATGGCTGCGGAGGCTTTTCGCTCGGGCTGCTGCTGCTGGACCTGCTCAACGAAGAGATCAAACAAGGCCAGAGCTGGCAAATCTACCACAAGGAGATCCTTCACAGCCTGGCGACCGAGACCGACGTGGCTCCGGAGATCATCGAGCGGCAGCGGAGGCAGCAACCCGGACTGTTGAGCAATTTTTTTCAGACGCTGGGGGGCAAGAAGGACCGTGTCCCGTCAGGGATGGAAATTCGCAATCGTATGACGGCGATCATACGCGAGTTGGCCATTGAAGGCCACGCCATCCTCGTCGGACAAGGTTCTGCCAGCGCCACCGCCGACCTGCCGAACGGCATGAGCGTCCGACTGGAGGCGCCCGAGCACTGGAAAGTCAAGCAGATCGCCTTCCGCGAGGGACTCAGCGAAACCCAGTCCAAGGTCCAACTCAACGAAGAAACGGAACGGCGCACGTACCTGCGAAAAATCTACGAAAAGAAGTACCCGCACAAACCGCCCTTCAACCTCACCTTCGACTGCTCGGTATTCAGCCTCGCCCAAATCGCCACTATCACTCACCATGCAATGAAACTCAAGGGCTGCTGCTGAGAAGCCAAGAACCGCCCGGAACGCCCACATCGAATCACTCGACAAGAATCGGCCGCACGGGTACCTCTCCCGGATACCTCCCCCGGGTGCCGTAGCTCCTGCTGCGGCACCTCTTCAGGCACGTCGGATACCTTTCCCTCGGCGGGGCAGGAGCCCCGGGATGCTACAATATAACCTCACGTGCTCTCTAAAGAAGAACCGACTTTTCCTCTGGCGGCCCGACCCAGTCTACGACTCTATCGTATCCTCTTTTTCTTCCGCCCCGTTTTTTTCGGAGGGCTGTCCCAGTTTTCCCTGGTATCAGCCGGTTCGTCTTTGCTGTCCGCCTCGTCCTTGAGTTCCGCAACCCGGTCGCGGAGGCGGGCGGCCTTTTCGAACTCCAGCGCTTCGGCCGCGGCGAACATCTCCTTCTCCAGTTCGGCGATAAGCTCGGTACGATCGAACGTCTCCTCGCTGGCGCCCATCGCCCGGCGGGCGACCTGACCGGCGCGGAGCTGATCGGCCAGGACAGTGCGAATCGCCTTCTTGATGGTCTGCGGGGTAATGTTGTTTTCCTTGTTGTACGCCAGTTGCATCTCGCGGCGGCGCTGGGTCTCGCTAATCGCCTTCGCCATCGCATCGGTAACACGGTCGGCGTAGAGGAATACACGGGCGTCGACGTTCCGGGCGCACCGCCCGATGGTCTGGATAAGCGACGTGGCCGACCGCAGGAACCCTTCCTTGTCGGCATCGAGAATACACACCAGCGAGACCTCCGGTAGGTCCAGGCCCTCTCGCAGCAGGTTCACGCCCACCAGCACGTCGAAGCGCCCCTCGCGCAACTCGCGGAGGATGTCCACGCGGTCCAGCGTGTCGATCTCGCTGTGAAGATACTTGCAGCGGTACCCTTCGTTGCGGATGTAATCGGACAGGTCTTCGCTCAGCCGCTTGGTCAGGGCCGTGATCAACGTGCGCTGGGAATTGGCGACGCGCTGCTTGATTTCTTCCAGCAGGTCGGCGACCTGGCCCTGGGCGGGACGTACCTCCACAAGAGGGTCCACCAGGCCTGTCGGGCGAATGATCTGCTCGACCACGTCGCCGCCGGAAAGCTCCAGTTCGTAATTCCCCGGCGTCGCCGAGACGAATACCACACTTTTCCACCTGTCCTTGAATTCCTCGTAGCGCAGCGGGCGATTATCCATCGCCGACGGTAGACGAAACCCGTGCTCCACCAGGACCTCTTTTCGCGCGCGGTCGCCGTTGTACATGGCGCGCAGCTGCGGGAGCATTACATGCGACTCGTCGATGATGAGCAGAAAATCATCGCCGAAATAGTCGATCAGCGTCCAGGGCTTCTCGCCGGGCGCCCGCCTGTCCAGGTGACGAGAATAATTTTCGATCCCGGGACAGTAGCCCACCTCCTGCATCATCTCCATATCGTATCTAGTCCGGGCACTCAGTCGCTGGGCCTCCAGCAGCTTGCCCGCATTTTTAAGCTCGATTAGACGCATCTCCAATTCCTGCTGAATCGAGCCGATGGCCGTTTCGATAGTATCTTCCCCGACGACATAGTGCACCGCCGGGAACACGAACACCCGGTCGGTCTCGCTGAGGGTCTCCCCCGTAGTCGGATTGATCAGCCTGATCGCCTCGACCTTCTCGCCGAAGAACTCGATCTGGAACCCGAACTGCTCATAGGCCGGGTAAATATCCACCGTGTCCCCGTGGACACGGAACGTGCTCCGTTTAAAGTCTACGTCGTTGCGGTCGTATTGCAGGTTCACCAGTCCCCGCAGCAGTTCGTCGCGTTCGATCGTCTGCCCGACCCTCACCGCCACGACGGACTTCTTGTATTCCTCGGGGCTACCCAGTCCGAAGATGCACGAGACACTGGCGACGATGATCACATCTCGGCGGTGCGAGAGGCTTGTCGTCGCCGCCAACCGCAGCCGATCGAGATCGTCGTTTCGGGAGGCGTCCTTCTCGATGTAGATGTCCCGCTGCGGGATGTAGGCTTCGGGCTGGTAGTAATCGTAGTAGCTGACGAAGTATTCCACGGCGTTATTGGGGAACAGCTCCTTGAATTCCTCGTAGAGCTGGGCGGCGAGAGTCTTGTTGTGGCTTATGACGAGCGTCGGGCGCCGCAGCCGCTCGATCACGTTCGCCATGGTAAACGTCTTCCCGCTGCCGGTTACGCCCAGCAGGACGTTGTACGCCTGCCCTGCCCGCAGATTCCGCTCCAGCTGATCAATCGCCTCCGGCTGATCGCCCCGCGGGTGCATCTCCGAGATAACTTTAAATTCGGGCATGGAATTTTAAACGCAAATAGAGAAATCCGAAGGTTTGATTATACAGCTTGTGAGATTAGAGTGGAAAGTTATGTTGGATACTGCTTTTGTGCCATGTTATGCAGATACTCGACGAGTTGATAGACCTGAGTATATGGGTTGCGCTCAACGAGTGGATCTTCGAGCGGGTATTGCTTTTCAATGGATTTTGCATTCTGGATTGCAGTATCTGTCATGCCTTTGATCCGCTGGTAGATGTCTCCACCTTTTTTGTAGTTCGGAATAGAATTTCCCAGCCTCCTGATTACATCAGCACAGTTATTGAAACTGTATCCGGTTCTTTCGAAGTGTAATAATATCCAATATTCAAAACAAGGATTGGAAAGCGCCACGGAAATCCCATTGGCTTTTGCCATGTCCAAGGCCTGGAGGAGTGATTGGTTTTCGTGCGGAATCTCAACATCGAAAACACACCAAACTTTATCATATCGGATATCCCCGCCCTTCCCCGATTGGCGACGGTTTTTTCTATCCCTGCTCACCGCTTCGTCAACGACCGTTATCGGCACGGCACCTTTGGGTACTATCTCCACGTCAATTGTGCTGACCCTTAGAGACCGCCAAAGCGAATCGAAGTAATTTGGTTCAGTTTTTGCCCCTTCGCAGACTATAAGCACACGGTCATTGGGCTGCAATGAAGGTTGTCGCCGGCGGAACGATCTTCTTGAACGGGCCTTTTGGGTCATTTGATATCAAACGCCTTCAAAATCGGGACCGCACCATATCTTCCAGCCAGATAACCCTTTTGCAGGGCCTCACCCACGCGCGCTTTATGTTCTTTATAATCCAGTATTGAATAAAGATGCGAAGCACCTTTATTGTCCTTTTCCGTAAACCAAACCTGGTCTCGTCGCAATAATTCCTGATCAAGAAGTGTTGTATCATGAGTTGCAAAAATTAATTGAGCACCGGCTTTATTTCCTTCATTCTGAAAGAATTTTACAAGCTCTCGTGTCAATAGCGGATGCAGTCGGGCTTCCAATTCATCAATTATTATCGTCATCCCTGTGGAAACAGCCTGCAACCACGGTATGGCCAGTTCAAATAGCCGTTGCGTACCACTGGACTCATCTTCCAGCGAGAAACGAACTTTTTCCCCTGTTTCAAGATTATCGTGAAGCATCTCTACTTTCAAGGCAAACAGAGGCTCGCTCTTCTCAATATTTTTAAGAGCATCGTATATTTCAACAGGCATACCATCAGGAATAGACCGTTTATCAATTTCCCTACGCTCGACATGAACTCCACTGACGCCAAAATCGGCAGCGTGCAGAAATCGAGCAACAAGTCCCTGGAAACGCTTTCTCATTTCCTCGCTCAGAATTGGATTCACTAATCCATCGGCTGTTATTGGCGGCAACCGTGTTTGGTCTCCAAGAACCAGAAGATCCTGTTGAAACCATTCATATACTGAAGTCAGTTGTTTATTGTTCCATTGGACCGCTCCTGACAGAAACAAGGCATTGGGTTTGGTTTTATCCGCCAATTGTTGTTTCTGGCCCTTAAGAAAAGAACTGAATTTCCAATCATAATCTTCTTTGCCTTTATTAGGCGTACGGCTAACCCACCGTTGTGCTGAACCCAAAGGAAAAGCAAAAAGCCATTCCCCTTCAATGCGTTTTCTTGTCGCAGAAAAGCCGTATTGGTAACGAATTTTTTCGTAAATGAATGTAACTTCAAACTCCGTAGGTTTCTTTTCAGATTCAGCGTCGAGTCGATACGGAACGACGGGCAAGTCGTCGCCGGGCTTATTATTTGCGGATTCAAGTACGATTTGACGCATTACGTCAAGCGCTTTGACAAGATTGCTCTTGCCCGAAGCATTGGGGCCATAAATAGCAGCCGTTTTCAGGAGCTTGTACTTGCCGGCCTCGAAACAGTTATCTTCCAGACTGTCATCTTTGATATTACCGGCGACAAGGCTGAGAACCTGCTCATCCCGAAAAGACCGGAAGTTTTTTACTCTAAATTCGATTAACATTTGCACCTCTCTTTGATTATTCGGCTATTTGCGCAGGATTTCTGCATAAATCAACAAAAAAATCCCTTTTAATCTATTTTTCACATCAAATTCCAGGATTCTCCGTGCCCAAGTTCACTCGCAACTTCTTCGCCTTCACCCGAGTCGCCAGTGGAAGGTTTCTCCGTGCGGGTGTTGAGCGTACAATCTCCAACTGTGATTTGGAAATACTTGTTTTTGGTGTTTGGGGTGTACTGCTGCTCGACGGCCATCATCATGATCAAGGCCTGCAGAGTGGACCCCGTCCTGCTGAGTGGATATCGACTGCTGGGGGCGGCGGTGCTGCTGTCGCCGCTGTTTTTTCGCGACCTTCGACGATACGCAAAGCAGTTCGGTTGGATCCAGATCCGCCGAACGCTGCTGCCGGGAGCGGTCCTGGGGGCACATTTTATTTCGTGGATTATCGGCGCTAGGCTGACCCAGACCGTCAACGCCAGCCTGATTATCAACATGACCCCCATCGCCATGCCCTTCCTGCTTTTCATACTGATGCGCGAACGGCTGACGCGGGGAGAGTTTGTCGGAACTGGCGTGGCGATCCTCGGGCTGGTCGTCATGGGCGCGGGGGACTTTCAGTTCAGCACCGAAAATCTATTCGGAAACGCGATCTGCCTGAGCTCGATGGTGCTGCTGGCGTGGTATATGGCGTTGGGACGAAAAAACCGTGATTTCCCCAGCATCTGGCTGTACGTGGTGCCGCTATATTTCGTGGGCGGGTGCATATGCCTGGGCGTCTCGCTGTTTTTCGTCCGACCGCCGGGCATCGCCTCGGGGCAGGACCTTCTCATGACGCTGGGCCTAATCGCCGTACCCACAATCATGGGCCATTCAATCACGAATTATTCGATGAAACATATCAGAGGTCAGATCGTCAGCCTCATCAACCTCGGCCAATTCCTCTTCGCGGGGGTAATGGCCTTCTTCTGGCTGAACCACGAACTGCCCGACCGGGCCTTCTACGCTGCCAGCGTTATTATCGTCGCCGGGGCCGTTATCGCACTGCGCGCTACCCCCCACCCAACACCCGCTGAACAACTGTAAAAAAACGAATGAAGTCCCCCGTCTGAATCGCAGTTTTGCTTTCTACAGTAATGACGATACCCCCGTACGGCAGCACGCACACACCCCACATCTATCCCGGGTGGCGGGGCTCGGAGCCCCGGGGCCTAATGACAGGCCGAAAAAGGCACCGCAGCAGGAGCTACGGCACCCAAGATAATCACGTGCGAGCGTTTTTCTTAGCCTCGAAGAAACTTAAAAGAGCTTTCAGGCAGCGCCAAGCAATTGCAGGTCAATCGGATCGTCAAATTTCAGGACCAACTCGACCGAGCCGTCTTCATCCTCGGCGGTGTGTCGAATCACTTCGCCCGTCCCGGTGCACAGGTTTACCTGACCGGTATTGGTTCGGCGAACCGTAAGCTTCACCTGAACCTCCGAACCGCACCCGGGCAGAGAGTCTTTCGGGAGTGGTACGCGCAGCCCACCTTCGGAAATATTGTTGGTCATAGCCGTGATGACCGTCCCGCCATCATCGCCGATGATCTGGATGTCATATTCCAGGTCAAACCGCTGGTGTTTTCGGCGTTCTTTCTGTGAATCGTTCATATCTTTAATATCGCATTTCAGGCGGGTAAAACTTGATCTGGATATTTCATGAGTTTTTTTGTGATTTGCCCCAACACCCCACCCAGCTATAAGGTGGGTTGCGAAGATGCAACCCAGCCTACCTGGTTCCCTGGTTCTTGGTTCCCGCCTGTCGGTGCTGACAGGCTCCTAGAGACGGAATTTCAACTCGCCGCCGACAAAGGTCATTACGGGGCGACCCTTCAGCGTCCAGCCGTCATACGGGCAATTCCGACTCTTGGAGGCGAAGGTATCCACCCGGACTCGCCAGCGTTTCTTCGGGTCGATGACCGTCACGTCGGCGGGGCAACCGGGCAGAAGCGTCCCGAGCCCCGCAGCGCCGGTATGGATAACCCTCGCCGGTGCAGCGGTCATGGCCCGAATCAGCGTCGGCCAGTCACAGCGCGGGCCTTTGGGATTCGAGATCATCGCCCGTGCATAGAGACCGACGGCACATTCAAGAGAGATGATCCCGAACGGCGCAAGGGCGAATTCGAGTTCCTTCTCTTCCTTGGAGTGTGGAGCGTGATCGGTACCCAGACAGTCGATGGTTCCGTCCGCCAGCCCCGCCCGCAGCGCCTCTACGTCCGCGGCCGACCGCAGCGGAGGGTTGACCTTGAAATTCGAATCGTACTCCATGCAGGCTGCGTCCGTCAGCAGCAGGTGGTGTGGGGCGACCTCGGCGGTGACGGGCAGCCCGTCCGCCTTCGCCTGGCGGATAAGTTTGACGCCCCCGACGGTGGAAACGTGCATCACGTGGTAGGGTGCGCCGATCCGCTCGACAAGTTCCAGGTCGCGGCGAAGCATGATCTCTTCACTGGCGGCGGCGATCCCGCTCAGACCGAGGCGGACGGCGGTCGGACCGCTGTTCATCGATCCGCCTGAGAGGGAGGGATCCTGACAATGTTGCATCACCGGCGCTCCCAACATCGAGGCGTACTGCAAGGCGCGCTGCATGATGGTGGTGTCGGCGACGCCATCGCCGTCGTCTGTGAATGCGACGGCGCCGGCTTCGAACATCAGACCCATCTCGGCCAGTTCCTTGCCCTCCCGCCCCTTGGTGATGCACCCAGTCGGCAGCACACGGGCGAGATTGGCCTCGGCTGACCGCTGCAAGACGTATTGAATCGCCGTTTCGTCGTCCTGCGGGGGGTGGGTGTTCGGCATGGCGCAAATGGTGGTAAATCCCCCCCTCACCGCCGCCGTCGCCGCCGTTGCGATGGTTTCCTCTTCCTCGTGTCCGGGCTCGCGGCAGTGCACGTGAATATCGATCAAACCCGGGCAAACGATCTTCCCCGTAGCGTCTATGACCTCCGCTCCTTTGGCGTCGATCTTGGTAGCCCGGCCGACCTTCTTGATGAGACCGTCGGCGAGGAGCACGTCGCACACCTCGTCCCGCCCGTCGGTGGGTTCTATCACACGCCCGTTCTGGATAAGGATGTCTTTCATAATCATTCTCAGCCGTACAGCACCACAATATTCGTCCCTTGCCCCGAAGAAGCGATCTTTCTTCGCCCGGGGGCAATCACTCTTAGCCCCGAAGGGATTCTTAACCCCACAGGCGCATTCATTCTCAGCCCCGGCGGGGCGCATTTCTTAGCCCCAAAGGCGCATTCATTCTCAGCCCCGGCGAGGTGCATTTCTTAACCCCAAAGGGGCGGTCGTTCTTAGCCCCAAAGGGGCACATTTCTTAGCCCCGGAGGGGCGCATTTCTTAGCCCAGGAGGGGCGCATTTCTTAGCCCAGGAGGGGCGGTCGTTCTTAGCCCAGGGCGCAGCCCGCAAGGGCAAGCCCTGGGAACCGATTGTTATAATTATTAAGCCCCGTAGGGGCGATCGTGATTCAATCAAAAACGTATTGCCGATCATATTCGATACCGTGCTTTCCCAACAGGGTGATTAATTCTTCTTCAAACGTCAACTTCCTGTGATGCTCCCGCTGATTCTCAATATATCTCACAACCCTCTGGACAACCGATTTGCTCACGGAAAACGCACTGTATCCTTCCTGCCAGGCAAACTGCTTCCGATCGGGGAACGTATCATGAATCCAGCCTGATGAAAGTGACTTAATGTCGCGAACCTGATCGGAAACAGCCATCTTCGGTGAGAAGATAACGAGTAGATGAATATGGTCTTCCATACCGTTTATCGCCAGGAGTTTTCCGTTTCGCTTCCGGATGATCCCGCCGATAAACTCGATCAGGCGTGTAAGGAGATCGGATTTAATCAAAAACCGACGTTGCTTTGTTGAAAATACGACATGAGACATCAAATTTGTATAGGTATGTCCCATTTTCGTTTCACGACCGCCCCTACGGGGCTTCCTTGCTGTTATGCCCTTCTTAAACCCAGGGCTTGCCTTGCGGGCTGCGCACTGGGCTAAAAACGACCGCCCCTACGGGGCTTCCTTGCTGTTATGCCCTTTCTCAAACCCAAGGCTTGCCCTGGCAGGCTGCGCACTGGGCTAAAAACGACCGCCCCTACGGGGCTTATCTTACTGTTATGCCCTTTGTCTCCCTCATCCTGTTAAGCCTTTTGTCCTATTATGCCCTAAGTCGCAATAACCGTTTCTTTCAATTAATACGCCCCTGAAATTCGTTTTTCCTCCCCTGGCTAACGAGGTAGAGCACGGCCATGCGGATCGCCAGGCCGTTGGTTACCTGCTGGAGAATGCAACTGTTGGGCCCGTCGGCGACCTCGGAGGTGATCTCAACGCCGCGGTTGATAGGCCCGGGGTGCATAATCAGCACGTCAGGTCTGCATCGCCTCAGCCTCTCGGCGTCCATCCCGTAGAGCTTGTGGTATTCGCGCAGGGAGGGAAACAACCCGCCGCCGAATCGCTCGAACTGAATCCGCAGCATGTTGATCACGTCCACCTCGCCGAGGACCTCGTCCAGGCTGTGGGCAATGGAGCAGCCCATCGAGGCGATGGCAGCGGGCACCAGCGTGGGCGGACCGACAACGACGACCTCGGCCCCGAGCTTCCGCAGGCCGATAATGTTACTCCGCGCGACTCGCGAATGAGCAATGTCGCCGACGATGGCGACCCGTCGCCCGTGGATGTGGCCCAGCCTCTGGCGGATGGTAAAGATGTCGAGCAGTGCTTGAGTGGGGTGTTCGTGCGACCCGTCGCCGGCGTTGACGACCGAGGCGGCCACTTGCTGTGCGACCAGGTGTGGGGCGCCGCTCTGGGTGTGTCGTATTACGAACACGTCCACGCCCATCGCCTCGATGTTGCGCACGGTGTCCAGCGTGGTTTCTCCCTTTGAAACGCTCGAGCCGCTGGAGGTAAGCAGCAAGGTGTCGGCGGACAGTCTGCTGGCGGCGAGCTCGAAACTCATCCGCGTCCGGGTGGAGTCCTCGAAGAACAGCACCGCTACAATCTTCCCGCGAAGGGCGGGCACTTTTTTGATCGACCGGGTCGAGACTTCCTTGAAGCTCTCGGCCGTGTCCAGCAGGTGCACAATTTCTCCCGGC